>Ga0315912_10003516_pt1 | contig 15513 bp, 24 predicted proteins | sample VfabasoilMG_FD_204469 | JGI IMG/M metagenome (GOLD analysis project Ga0315912, IMG submission 204469) | Garden soil microbial communities collected in Santa Monica, California, United States - V. faba soil | ecosystem: Environmental > Terrestrial > Soil > Garden | place: USA: California... | reverse complement strand
AGAAAAGTCTCTCTAGCCACTCATGGATATCGCTCACTAAGTCACCCCACTTTTTCTACGCTAATACACCAAAGAGAGTGCCCACATGAATGCCATTGTCCCTAATTGAATCAATTCCTTTTTCAATTGGTCTGGATCGCCTTCGTCGTATGTGATTGCTCTTGCAACCTCCCCGAATTCCTCGGCGACAATCACCAATTTATGCTCGGGTGGCATTTCCTTATTTGCCGGAGTGTTTTTGACTCCGTGCTTTTTGATTGCTCTATTTCTTTCTGCCCAATACCAGTCGGCTATTGTATTTTTCATGCCTGCTCCAATGCGGTCACTCTTTGATTTAAAGAATTGATTGCGGCTGTTGCATCGTTTCGCAATTGATTGATGGCATTGGTTGCATCGGTTCTGAGCTGTGCAGTAGCCTGATCTGTTTGATTGAATTTGTTAATGATTTGAGATTCCAACCCACCTTCACCACGGACATAGGTATCGATTTGCTGGAATTTCTGGTCGATTGCATTTACCGTGTCGGTAATTCCTTGATGCCATTGAGTATGTGATTTGATGCCTGCTTCAGTCGCGACTAATACACCACATGCTGGACACAAAATGCATTGTCTAAGCTGTTTTAAAACCTCTTCTTCTCTCCAATTTCTGTCTGGTCTTTCTGCCATTGATTCACCTCCTTTTTAGACAAGAAAAGGGGGCCGATTCCCTACTAAAGGAAACCGACCCCCTATCTAATCTATCCGAATTACTCGGCGGCAGGTGCCTCAGGTACTACGATTTCCTGACCAGTCTTTGCTGTGAAGTGATTCTTAGCCGCTGTTGAAAGGCGACCGCGAGCACCGACTGTTACACCCTCAGGCAATTCATCCTGAGCTAGAAGCCATGCGCGAACCTCGCGCGGTGTTGCTGCTGTTGCATTTGTCATTGTGGAACTCCTTTGTGTTTTGTCCTGATAGGACAGTGTGATTACTACTGCGCCCCATCGGCGCTTGTATTACTTAGAAAGGTCAGCGACTCTTTCTCGTTCCACGCGAATACGCCAGTCAGCATATTCGTCGCGAGTCATTGGGACAGCTCTGCGTTCGGTAGTGTGATTGCGCCACCCGTATCGAATTTCTACGTCTTTCTTCCATGGCGTGTCACTTCTGTTCGAATACTGGTCAGATCCCGGCACAAAATCGTAAAGTGCATACCAGTCATCGTCTACTCTTTCAAGAATGCAAACCCGTGTTGCATTGTAACGACCACGATGGTAGTAAGCATTTTTAGCATGTCCCAAATCGTTATAGGTTTTGAAATGCGGCGTACTAGATCCGTATTCGACCAGTAAAGCGTATCGTCCAACATGCTTAGGAGGAATTACTCGTAAACTCATTTACTTCCTTAGTGACTTGACAGCGAATGAACGATATTCGTTGTCACCCTTACGATTTGTCTTCATTCCCTGGTGCATTACTGCTAGCACGTCTCCGCTACGTAGTCCATTGTCGATTTCACGCTGCAATTGGTTGCCCAGAACTGTGGAATAACCACGAATCCCCCAAACCAAATCGGCATCATTCTTGTCTCGCAATTCGACGTAAGGTACTTCGTCTCCACCGTATTTTGCATCTTGCGTAACGGTTCCGACGTGCACAACAGTTCCTTGAATTCCGTTGGGCTGTTCGTCGTTATCCCACGGCATCCAAGCAGTTGCCTCAGACTCAGACATGTCAGAAAGCAGATCGAAATCCTCATCGTCTGCGGGAGAATTGCTTACTCCGGTATCCATGTCTGCCAATAGATCAATTTCGTCGCCCGGTGCTCCGGACTTTGAGCCACGTGTTGCTGCGCTAGCTACCATTTACAACCTCTTTCTCTGAATTGAGTGTCAATTCTGCTGCCTCATATCCACAGGCTGCATAGCCCGCGATATCTACCCAGCTATCTCGCTTTGTGGGTGTCCACATTAGACGACTCATCTTAACAACACTGACCATAATGGCCACGTCATGTGCTTGCATGTCACGTCCATTAGGCCCCCGATATCCGAGTGCTGTCAATGCGCCTGCTGTTCTAGCGAAATCCTGATGAGGTTCGCCATATTGGTTGTTCCTATCTCCCGTGACCAATTCCTCTGCCTCATTCAGCAAAGAAGATCGGAGAGACGTTTTCTTTTCTGGAGTGGAAATTTCCTTATCCAATCTTTCAGATTCGGCTTGTGTAACGGATAAATCCAATCTGAATTGACTGCACATGCAATGATCGCAAATCTCGGATCGAAGTGTGTGGTCTGCTTTCCTATGTCCACAGATACATCGTGCATTATCTGCCACTAGGTGTCCAATCCTCTGCGTCCGCATTGATGGCGCGATCATCGATATAGGCTGCATACAATGGCTTTCCACATTGTATTTCCTTGTACGGAATGTCATGGTAGCGAAGCCATTGTTCGATGATCTGGTAATCGGTCCATGGTCGGGATGTATGTACAATGATTTTATACCCCGCGCCGACAAGCGCATATAGCTTTTTCACATTGTCCCATATTGGATCTCCTATATCCGTGGTAGGATTATCCGGAGTCCAAACAGGAGTAGCCAATGTGCCATCAAGATCGATGCCGACCCAGATTAGTTTGTCTCGTAAGGGTTGTGGTATGAAGGTCACTTCAAGATCAACTCCTAGCAAAAGAAAAAGGGCCGCGACTTTTCAGCCGGACCCTTTTTCTCTTACAAATACATCCCGCCACGGGGATCATCGAATCGTGTATCCTGCGCGGCGGCTGCTCGCTGTGCCTTATGCATTGGGCACATGCAATTAGCTTCCTTCCAATCTGGACTAGGTGACCAGTTTGGATCGTCGCGGTAACCAGGAATCTGCTGTGCCATAATTACTCCGTCTGGTGTTTCGACCAAATCGGTAGGCTTCAATCCGTTAGTAGAGCCAGCATATGCCGGACCCTCATCGCCGTTAGGTCCGCGAGACCCAGGCAGATTGCTGAGCATTTCCACTACCTTTTGCGTTGCCGCTTCAGGATTAGTCTTGAATTCCTCAGTCAGATCGCGAACCATTTGTAGCTGTTCCTGTTTCATTACCCTAGCTACCAAAAGCCCTAGAGTGTCGCTAATTCTTTCCATATCCAGCTCTAGTACCTTTAGCCGATCCCGATCAGACAATCCTCGTGACTCCCTTTCAGAGGGTAGCCAGTTGCGAGGATCATTGTCATCCAGCGGATTTCCGTACTTTTCGATCATTGCCGGATCAGCAGTCTTTAGTGCTTCTTTTAGCTGTGCTTTTTGCTCGGGTGATAGTTCACGCGGCACTGCAATTCCTCCATGCTTGATAAAATCTCTCGAAATCTTCGAGAAATAATGTCACTGTCCACTTTCCTATTGCTACTTCGCCTTGTCCATTGTGTCGCCAAATAACAATAGGTATTGCTTTCGGATTACTTTTAATTGCCTGTGCTAATGCGACAGGCAAAGTCACAGTATCGCGAGCCTTGATTTCAACTACCAATCCAACCGGTGGATTGATAATATCCTGCCCTTGTTCGCCCGCGCCAACAGGAACAGCATAAGGTGCCATTCCATTTGCTACCCATCGCTTAGCAATTAACCTTTGGGTTTCGTATCCTCGGTATTTTCTACTCTGTGCTCGGACCATTTATACCGACAATATATTTCAATGAACCAAGGACATCCGGCGCGCTTTGTAATGCTGCTCGTACCTCGCCGAGAATTCTATCAACATTACGTCTATGCAAACGGTGCTGTTGCAATTCACGCGATTGCAAATCCAGTTCTGTTTCTTTCTGAATTATTGCGTCGCGTAATTGTACTTCTCGTTGCGCAGCTCTGGCTGTTACTTCAGCTAATTGTTCTTTCACCGTTTGAAATGCAGCATCTAAAGTAGACGTGTCATCCAATGCGTGCTGCAATTTCTCACACTGATTACGAAGCAAACCATTGACGTGAGCCAATCGAGTATTTTCGTCAACGACTCGGCGAGCATGGGATGCTTCACTGGCAGCGGTTTGCCGTGCGTCATTTAACTGAGCCTGTAATGTTGCGTAACCTTGTGTATCTTGTTGCGATTGGGCTGAGATTTTTCCGGTCAGCTCTAGGATTTGCGCGTGCAATTCCGGCAGTGATTCAAGCTGATCGTTAAGAGTTGTGATTCTATCTAGCAACTCTTCTTTCTCTGCTTTTAGGTCCGCAATTTGCTGCGGATAAGTCTTTGGTGCCATGTTTACCGATCACCCTTTAAGATACCCAATATTGCTTCGGCAATATCATCGACTAAAGGATCAGCTTCGAGCTTCTTTAATCCGTCTGCATATTCCCGTAGCTCATTTACCAATAAGGATAGTTCCTGGTGCAGGACTCTCGCTTCCTCCTGTGCTTCGCTGCACGGATTCGGCGTCACTTCCGGAAAGCTTTGATTCTTCAACATTACCAACGTATTCACCACCTTCCATGAACTGACGTACCAATTCCTGTGCGAATTGCTGCATCAATACTGACGCAAGAGCTTGAGTCGCTAACTCAGGTTTCATGCTCTGTTCTACAAAAAGAACTTGTCTAAATACTATTCCGGCGCGTGTCTCGGCATCAACATGCCTACGCACATACTTGAATGGTGAGGGAATTGGATTTCCTGGTGACGGAACAAAGATAGTCACTTCGTTTTCACCATTATCGATTTCCTTCATCGTACCGTGTGCCGGACCACCCAATAGGAGGTATTCCATTACCACCTCCTTTGTCTTTTGATTGGAGCGCGATTAATCGCGGGTCTGATCACTTTATTTCCACGAGTCAGCTTCCATTCAAGCGACTCTCTAAGTCTTTTGAATTGCGCCAATTCTATTTCAGTAGATTCCACAGGAATCAATGCGAATCCGTGGGGACGCAACCATAATGCGTATGTTTTGCTAATCTCTGGCATGTCTTCCATGGTATCAGTTTCCTCGTTCCACCAGCTACGCGCATATCGATACGCTGTTTGCTGCAATGAAACGGATTCCCAAACACCGGACGCACCAGACTTAGTGTCCACAATTACCAGTGAATTGTCGATTGCTCGCAGGCGACATGCCATATCCAGTCGGCCCGCGTAACCAATCTCATCATCCCAAACAACATTCTCAAGCATCACTGGTTCCACGTCGAATTCCTTTAGGAATCGAACATAGGACTTGAGATATGGCAACATACCTTGCGGCATGTCGTCGGCTTTTGGTTTGGTGTTATTCATTACGGCTCTCGCTACAGTTTCCGTGTAGTGATGTACCATGGTTCCCTCTTGTGCTGCTTTCGCTGAATACCGGGAAGATGCTCCCTTAATCCAATCAATGGCTCGCTTTTCACCGTCCTTTTCGGACAGCATGTCTGAAACCGCGTCCATATTACCGACGACGAATTCAGCAGCCATTCTAGCAGCCCACGGAACTAGAGCACCTTTCGGCATCATATCTACGATTGCAGACACGCCCGGTTGTTCTGTTCCTGTTGAGGAATTGTGATACCACCGTTGTATATCAGGGGCTTTACCCTTGTATACGTTCGTAATTGGTATTCGCATACTCCTTCCTATTGCTGAGTGTCTCCTACAGGAATCGAACCTATGCGCGTCGGGCTTCAACCGAATGCTCTACCTACTGAGCTAAAGAGACAAGACGAGACGCATTAAATACCATGGCCAATACCATGATGGGATTTGAACCCATTTATTTTCTGTTCAAGAGAAAATATTATCCTAAAGGATATTGCTGTGAGCGTCTCTGTTGCACTTACACAACTACAAAGGCTTTGAAATAAATCGCAGCTACTAAGGTTGCGGGCAGTAGCGGGAACGGGATTCGAACCCGTATCGCCCAGCTTATGAGGCTGGCATGTTACCATTACAAATCATCCCGCGTCGCCTAGACCCATTTAATATATTCTGTTTGCAGTAGAATTTTATTAAGGATTGCTGTTAGGGTCTAATGCGGATAAGCCTTTACAACCTGCACCCGTTTATAGGGTAGCTTATCGTGGCAGTCTAGGGTTTATGCGTCAGCTCCATAGGCGCTATCACGTGCCTTACGTAGCAAACGAATTAGTCTGTTGATTGCATCACGGTCCATCGAGGCCCAGATAGATTTAGCTTTTGAAATATCCTCATAGCTTGCTTTCAATGCATCCAGCAAACTAGGAAAGTCATCAGTTTCCAGGCCTAATTGAACTGTGTTTGCCGACCAGCCGACTTGAATATCGTAGAGCTGATTGGTATCTCTTACTGTTTCTCTTGGCATCACGCCACTCCTTTCCATCACGGAAGATTTTTAACTAGACACGTAACTTTTAGCGCTCTGCCATTTGAGCTACATCCCCTTGTAGTGGGGACGGTCGGACTCGAACCGACAACCTCTCTCTTTTCAATGAGAATTGTTAGAATTGCTGTTTGTGTCTAAGTTGATGAGGTAGGAATTGAACCTACTCGCTACAGTTTTACAGACTGCGCCGGTGCCTTACCTGTCTCACCATTAACAATAGTAGGGAGGTGCTCCCGACATTGAGGGTGACTGATGGGATTCGAACCCACGAATAACCAGAGTCACATTCTGGCCCCTGATGCCTTCCGGATCAGTCACAGTCGCTAACCTAGGAATCGCACCTAGGATCTCTGGTCCCGACGACCAGTGTTCTAACCTGCCTGCTTTTAATGCCAGTATTTTCGCGCGCTGAGCACCACTCACAGTAGGCTGTTACTAACTTTGAACTATTAGCGTTGAACTAGACCCCTTATTTTTGCTCTGCCATTGAGCTAATTGTGTAATTTTGTTGGCACACAATATTGGATTCGAACCAATAACTAAAGTGGTTGCTGTGAGGGTCTAAAAATTCAAAGTGCGTCCCAGCCAGGGAAATCGGTACGGTTTTGGAAATCCTTCATTGCTTGTTCGGATTTGAAGCCTGCCCGTTTCCATTCTGGCAGTTGCCGTTCACGTATTATTGTGGGTAACTGAGGTGGATCAATTCCATTCATACCCATGAAATGCTCCAGCTCAAAAAGCAAACTGGATGGGTTAGCCTGGTAGCGGAGTACAATTTCTTGAAGCTCCGCTACCAAAGCATCCCTATTAGACAGTGATGACACTGTATCGTTCGCTGTTCAGAATGTCCAACATGGATTCCATAGGTGTCTTACCCTCGAATACATATCGGAATGTGCTCTGCGACAGTCCACTTACGAGCGTCACTTTGCTGTCATTCTTGTGAGCAGGGGCGTGATCACCACTTGCATTTACGTTCCAGAACACCAGGTGAGGCAATTCGTATCCAGCCTGACGGAACTGCTCTTGTGCATTCTGGAATGCAGTAAGATCAGAATTGCGAGTGCTGCGATCAAATTGCATGTCAGAGATGATGTAAATTACCTTCGGCACATCTTCCGCAGTTGCACCTGCTGCCTTTGCTGACTTCAATACCAGATTGAATACAGCCTGAATGTCAGTGTTCATTCCCCAATTCGCAGTCGAAATATTTCTTAGCTTGTCGGTAAGAGTATTTCCGCGAACCTGTACCAATTCCGGACGCTCAGAGAATGTCAGGAAGTAGTTGTGGAATGGTCCTGTGTTTCGCTCGGCGAAGTACAAAGCCAGAGATGTCGATACATCAATAGGCTGAGTACGGCCAACATTGTATCCGATCGAACCCATTGACCCGGAAGTATCGGCAACTACCAATGCGTTTACGCCATTGGTGTAGTCGGGCAGTGACTTCCAGACTGCGTCTGCTGTTTTGTTGTCTCCCTTTCGGACTACATCCAAAACCTCATACGTAGCAACGGTTCCAGCATTCATCTTTGACTTTCCACTTAGGACAGCGTCAAGGAATGCCTCGTATCGAGTACCGTCGTGGCGACGGAATGCTTTGTTGTGCTTACGTGCTGCCTGTGAAGGAAGCTTTCCGTACTGCACTTCATCCCATTCACGATTAGACATTTGCTGCTCAAGCAAACCAATGTACTTACGCAATGCCACGATTCGGTTTCGGTATTCGCGAGCAGACCAACCGAATGACTCTGCTAGAGCGCGTGCATTCTGCTTTGCTACCTTGCTAGATGCATTCTCTGACGGTGCCCATTTCGCCAATAGCGAAACAGAATTACCGCCACGAGCATCTGCCTCATCCTTCAATAGCTGAGAATAGATCAGGTTTGCTACGTCGGAGTGAGTACCGGCAATCGCAAATAGATCATCCCATCTACCGAATTCAGGAACAAATCGCAGCAATGCACTAGCTGTTTCCGGTGCCAGCTTACGTAGTTCCTTGAATAGCGCACGGAATAGCTCACGCTCTCCCTGCCCGCCGCGAATGTCTCGCAGATAGAACAGAGTACGTACTGCAAGTAGTCTGTCCTCTTGGAATGCGGCACGGAATAGCTTTACTGCACCAGCAACGTTGTTACGCATTGCACCAGCGCTTGCGAAGAAATCCAGCACTGCACTGTGAGTTGTTGCAAGTGCTACCGCACCATTAGCAGTGCGTGCACGCGGTGTTGCATTCTTCTGAAGCTCATCCAGAAAAGTCATTTGCTACCTTCTTTCCGACCTTTGTCAAGATCTAGTCTGTATTGTGCTTCTTTGGCATCTAGGGTGGCCGCTTTCAACATGCTAAGCTTTCTCAGCATTGTTGCACGCTCCTCTTTGGATACCTTTGTTTTGACCTGTTGATAATATGCAAAGGCTAACTGGAAGTACCAATCAGCGACTTCAACTGTGATAAATACGGGTACCACATCGGTAACAGTGTCCACGAGTATCCATTTTCTCTAAGTGTTTGTGTTTGATATAGCATTGCACGATAAGCTCATAGTTCCAATCGAGCCACTCATAGATGCGATCTCTTAGTGGTATTTTCACGTCGGGTAGGCAGGATTCGAACCTGCGTCCTCGCGCTTCCAAAGCGCGCCGTCTGACCTGACTGACCTACTACCCGTTATCTAGGCGGAATTATACTTTGGATTAGTAATAAATTGCTGTAACCGCCTAAGCGAAGGATGTAGGAATCGAACCCACTCTAAGAGGTTTGGAAGCTCTTGTGCTAACCATTACACCAATCCGACGAGAAAGAGAATCCACCTCGCCGCAAGCGACTACTGCCTAGGATGGTGGCAGATTCTCTATCCATTTCGGTTCCAATTCTGTAGACCGATTTACTCCATAAAGGATACGACCATGGCGTCACGTCACCGAAAACTACTCACCTTTGCTGACCCACATGGATTCGAACCACGATTCTAGGATTCAAAATCCTCTGTCCTGCCGTTAGACGATGGGCCATTGTATTACCGAGCCCCTTGTACGATTTGAACGCACGACCTGCTCATTACAAGTGAGCTGCTCTACCACTGAGCTAAAAGGGCATTGCTAGGCACATATACTGTTTAATCCCAAATGATTTTAGTAGTAATTGCTGTGAGTGCCTAAGTAGACCTACGGGGAATCGAACCCCGGTTACGAGAGTGAAAATCTCGCGTCCTAACCGTTAGACGATAGGTCCATGTCGAGAATAGCACATGAAAGGGAATGGGAGTTACCACAATTCATATCAACCGGTTACTAACACCCAAAGGGTACAGTCCCATCTCTCCACAATGGTAAATGCTTTCTGCGGTTGTCTATTCTCTTGCACTAAACTATAGTGACTTACGATTTGACACCATGAATAGTACCGAGGAAGCGGAGGGATTCGAACCCCCGAGACGGATTGATTACCGTCTACTAGTTTTCAAGACTAGCGCCATAAGCCAGACTCAGCCACACTTCCTAACGGATAAAGAGTAGTCTGCTCATTCGCGGCTTTCCCTTTACCCTATTGCAAGAGAATGACCAATCTCCACATACCCGTTAGGTGATTGGTTGCAATGCTGCGTTTGGTTACATTCGTCCCGACGACGATGCCCGCACGGAATCTACATAGACATTGCGACAGTGACTAGTATGCATTCTCTCTAGTTCCGAATGGCCTATTCGGAATTTGCTCCCTCACCAGGACTCGAACCTGAATCAGGCGGTTAACAGCCGCTCGCTCTGCCTTTGAGCTATGAAGGAAAGTGTTGGTTTCGTTTTATGAGATTGATTTGTCACTGACGGGAGGAACAATTCCCGGGATCACTCAACCTATCAGTTACGCGCAGCTACTATAAAGAAACCAACAAACAACACGTTCTGCGCAGTTTTAATCAGCACATTTTAATTGTCCCCATGTGTCGTAACACACGCTACACAAGTCAACTGGTCCCACCATTGTCTTACAGCTTTGGCTATAGCAGATACTACAAACCTCGTAGAATTGCTGCCCATCATCTTCAGTCGAACGCTCATATCCACATTCAATACATTCTAATATTTCCATGAGCGGATAGAGAGAATCGAACTCTCGTCATCTGGTTGGAAGCCAGAGATAATAGCCTCTATACGATACCCGCTAGAGAATAGGTAAGAGCTACCCTATTCTTTTTGTTACTCCAGTCCGACTCCGGCATCATTGAGTGCCTTCAATGCGCTTTCGAGAATAGTCCGAGTCAGACGCTGCTGATTCGCAGGGATGTTACAATCCATTTCCATCAAGAAAACGCCATCAACAACACTTGCAGTAATGAATAGGAAAGGCTTTTCGTCTGCGAGTGCCGCTAGGGTTTCGCTTCTGAGTGTGGATTCTGTTTCGATAACCTGTTCGTAACCAGTGGGCAAATCCTGAATTGCCATTTACTACTCCTTGAGTTGGGTGAATACGTTAGGTGACAGCCGCGAGGAGGATAGCATCTCCGCTGTCATTCGGTTTCAAATATCCAGATCCTCAACTGAATAAAGCAGGACTATTTCGTCGTATTGAACAGCCTTAATGCGACTGCCGCAGACCATATAGTTACCACCGACAACCGTACGCCATGTTGGAATCGAACCAACGTCCACAGATTAAGAGTCTATTGCTAATCCCCTCAGCTAATGGCGCTTGCTGCATCTACTACTAATACTACTAGGGTAGTGCTCCCGACGTACGCTGAGAGAATTTCGAAATCTCGACCCGATGATTAAAAGTCACCTGCTCTGCCTCTGAGCTACCAGCGCATTTCCTGTTTTCGATTTCTGCTGAAATCCCGGAACAGGTACCGGCTGTTTTCACCTTTTAGCGTCCCAACTGTGCCAATGCGTCTGCGGCTCTGTTAGTGATGATTGCATCAAACCCAGCATCAGCAAGGAAATCCCACCGTGGCTCAGCAAAACTGGTATTCAAATCCGTGTCACTGGTCCATGTGTATAGTTCCAAATCAAAGGCATGATAGTAATCTACCAATGCTTTTGCCTGCACTGAATTTGTAGGAATACGACTATCGGGCAAGGCATATGCTTCAACGCCTAGACTCAATAGATATTCACCTGTATAGATACGACCGGTAGGCGGATATTCGATCACTACGTAATGCAGTGTCGGGAACCAGTTATTCACTGTGTCGATATTGGACGCTGAACCCATGTATTGCATACGTTCACGACCATTAGGGAATCGGTCCGCATACTCCACCAGCTTAGCCATATTGGGCTGATTAGGTGTGACCTTCACATCCAGCAGCAAATTACCGTTATTCTGTGTGGCATTCTCGAAGAAATTCCACGCATACGGAACCTTAGTGTTTGCGTACTGCGGATCTGTGTTGTACGGAGCATAATCCTGTGCGTATAGACCAGTAAGAGTCGTGAAACTCTTGCTGACTACCGTTCCGGTTCCGTTTGTAGTTCTATCAACAGTGTCATCATGCATCAGAATAGGGAAGCCAAATCCCAATTCCTCATTGGTCTTTCCCCATCGGACATCGATTTCCACGGTGTTCACACCGGGAATGTCGTACGTCTTCTGCATACCCGGAATGGTATTCTCTGGAGCAATTCCCTTACCACCTGCATGACCGATGATTTCCACAGTGGCCGCGTTTGCTTGTGCCGGACCGCTGTGAATGTAATCAATTACCATTACTGGTGTGAACATCAGCACCAGTACCAGAAAAACTGTCAGTAAATTGCGAAGCACTTTTGTGCCTTTCATGAGTAGCCAATAAGGAAATTGGCGGACAGTAGGGATAATGGGAGTCGAACCCATGCGTGCCGTCTTATCAGAACGGTGCCTTAACCACTTGGCTATATCCCAGTTGGCATTAAAGGATTCGAACCTTTGACTCACTATTGATAAGATAGCTGCTCTAACCGCTGAGCTAAATGCCATAGAAAACCGGAACCCACAGATAGGATTGGATTTATTTGCCGTTCACCAATGTAGCCATCCATGGACGTTCCGGCCGGAAGCGGCAACTCCCTTGCAGTGAACATTGATTGCCAACACAATTTGCTCCTACCGTAGTCGAAGAGGGAATCGAACCCTCACACCTTTCGGTACCGGGACTTGAATCCGGCGCGTCTGCCTAGTTCCGCCATTCGACCGTTCCGGGGGAGACCGGTATTGGCGACCGGGCCAATTCTCCCCCTTGTAGCTAGGGTGGGATTCGAACCCACACTAAACAGGACTTAAATCTGTTGCCTCTGCCATTGGGCTACCTAGCCTTATTTAGATCAATCAATTGATCCATAACATCGATCAGTAATTCAGGGTAATCGATGCCGACCTCGCTACGGTGTGCCCAGATTCGAAATTCAGGAGGAAAATTGCTGTATCCCACCTGCCGAACTATACGAATCCAAATGGCGTCTGGAATAATCTTGCCATTGTAGGCTAATTCACCATTTACATAGACTGCTCTATATCTGCCGCCTGCGTGGGTGACTAGATCTATTTGCAATGTCCCTCCACTGTGCATGGTTTAGGATCTGTTTCTTTTCGGTTGTCCTGATTTCTTGCCTGATCCTTCTGATGCCCTTTTGCTTTCTCTATATCCGCTGCTCTTTCAGCGATGGGCCACTCTGCTTTTACCAACTCCGCCCTTTCGTGGATTCTGTGAGCCAGGCTTAATGTGCCGTGCATTCAGTACACCGTTACCGTTTCGAGCATAGCCGTTCGGGGTTTCCTTTTCCCAATCAGCGATTCTGGCCTTAAGGCCACCACCAGCTTTGCCATTACCCTTACGATTAGCTACATTCGGCATTGCATTTCCTTTCTAGTTGATTGCGCGGAATCAGGAGGATTTGAACCCCCGGGACTTTTCAGTCCTACGGTTTAGCAAACCGCCGCATTACCAGACTCTGCCATGATTCCAGATCCGGGGAATGGTGTGCACAATTATTGTGGTCAAGGTGGTTTTCTTTCGGGGCTAAACCCTTACTACGACCAAACTGAGTCACAACATTTCCATTCCCCTACCCCATCCGAGGGTCGGAGTCTCTAATAGACCTGAGACTAACAGTCGTGGGCACGGAGAGAATCGAACTCTCACTCCATAAGGAACCAGATTCTAAGTCTGGCGCGTCTGCCTAATTTCGCCACGCACCCCAGTGAATGGCAAAATGTGTTTGCCATTCTGATTTAAAGCACATCTCGATAAGCCGTCAATCTTTGACGCAAGTTAAATGAGTGATTAATTGTTGCATCCAAAGATTGCTGTGCCGCTTCCGTCATTCCGACCGCACCAGCGATAGAATGGTTGGAATCAGAAATACCCATCACCAATAGATCACCTTGGATATTTTGAAATCCTTTATCGATGTTTTCTAATTGGTTCACTATCAAAGCCAGATCATCCAACACCGCAACAACTTGTGCTCTCAGTTCTGCGGCACTCATTTAGATCGACCAGCGGTAGTTATCGACATCCCTTTGTGTACGATCAAAATCACCGGCTGTAGCTTCCAGATCATCGATGATCTTAGTGAGACCCTGAATGGCAATTTGCACATCCATAGCGTCGGTTTGAAGCATCGCTAATGCTGTTCTCTGATCCTGTGCATTGAGTCGCGCATTCATGACTAGTGTCCTAGCAACGCTCAAGCGAGTAGTAACATTTTCCAGACTGCGTCTCAGTTCCGCTGCACTTGCCATTACAAATCCCATCTGTATTGAGTTAATTCAGCTCCGGCATCAGCTAAAGTATCCACTAGCTTTTGAAGCTCATTCACTGCGGAAGGAATTATCCGAGCAGCATTGGCTACATATACTGAGTTACTGGTCAGATCATACGCTAGAATGTCCGCAGTAGACTCTTCTACTAATTCGCGAACCTGTCCCAAATGGAACTGCGCTATTCTCAAGTTCCCAATTGTTTTACTGACTTGTGTACGTAAGTCATCTGCCGACAATTTAACCTCCTTTGTGTAGGCACAGAGGGATTTGAACCCACGACTTTCTCGGTGTAAACGAGACACTCTTCCACTGAGTTATGCGCCTGTAGGGAATCGCGGAAAACGCTTGGCCATTTCCCATTCCCACTGTTTTCCCCCATCGCTATCATAACAAGATAGGTTAGGTTCACAGGGACAGCTTAGCCCTTACGCAAGCTAACCATTCTCACCCAAAATGGCTAGGTTTTAACGCCGATATTTTAGGCGTGGTATTCGGTGAATGTACGGACGGCGGTTGGGTAAACATTGACGAAATGCGCGTCCAATGCAGCCGCAATTACCTCGAACAGTAGTCGCGACGGCACATCCGCATCCGCCCAAACGTGAGTCCCCTTAGGACTCACGCGCAGCTTGAATAGGAATCCGTCATCGTCGCGACGGGTAACATTGAGTCGACCACCAATTACATGATGATCGGTTGTTAGCTTTTCTATTTCTGCTGTCTTCAGCGGACGCGAAAGTTGCACCCGAATACGGCTGTGCTTGTAATCCTTGCTTTTTGCAGAGGACACAAGAGAATTTCCGAAGAGATCGTGTGCAGCCTCTTCGAGAGCACCCAGTACCAATGCCAGATCATAATCGGTCAATTCGATTGCGGAACTGGAATTTGCCCTGAGTCTAGTTTCATCTCTACCGGCAACGGCTGAGGGACTGTCATCGAATTCCGAATTGTATTCCTCAGTCAGTGCTTCGTAATAAGACAAGATATTCTCCTTTTGAGAATTGATGGGTTTATATTGCGCGATCCCAACCGGATTTGAACCGGCGACCTTCCGCGTGACAGGCGGATGCTCTAACCGCTGAGCTATAGGACCTGAGAATGGGGAATTTACCCCATTCGATGTTGCTTATAATTGTGGTTTCACCTTACCCAGACGAAGCTTTTCAAACGTCGGAGGACTCGGCTTACCACATTTGGAGTGGACCCAGTACCCGTTTTTGTCTCGGACATATCCGATGGTCCCTCTGCAATTGCAGGGTCCAGAATACGGGATGCTTTCATCAGCAGATTGTATGCCCATGCTTGTCCCTCCTGTGTATTTTGGCTATCGTTTAACTTGAATAGACGATCCAAATCCTGCACTTCAGCGGCAATGATTAGAGCGTCTTCGGCGACACCCAAAAGACCCGATGTACGTTCACCTTGCTCTGTATTGAATCGCTCAACACTTCTAAGTGCAGCTACCCAAACA
>Ga0315912_10003515_pt1 | contig 15515 bp, 13 predicted proteins | sample VfabasoilMG_FD_204469 | JGI IMG/M metagenome (GOLD analysis project Ga0315912, IMG submission 204469) | Garden soil microbial communities collected in Santa Monica, California, United States - V. faba soil | ecosystem: Environmental > Terrestrial > Soil > Garden | place: USA: California... | reverse complement strand
GTGAACTTGCGCGCGATGACGTACGAAACGGCCGCGGTCCACGCACTGCGTTCCCACAGCGCTTCGATGTGCGGACGGATGTCCTTCACCGAGTGCGCATGCGACACCTGGCGCAATGCATAGGCGAGCGACGCACTGCGCAAGAGCGTGAAGCCGACGCGCGTCACCGCCGTCTTGAGATCCGTCACCTGGCGGCGCGTGGGATTCAGCGCCGCGGAGTTCGCCATCTGCAGCACACGGCCGACGAGGATCGGCTCGTAGTTGATGACCGGCACGATCTGCGGAATGTTGACGTCCGGATCGCTCAGCAACTGCTGCAGCCGCGTGACGATCTGCGGCACGCCGGGCAGCGCGACCGACGCATCGGCACGCGTCGACGCCAGATCCTTTTCGAGTTGCAGGGCATCGTGCGCGACGATGTTCTCGATGGTCGTGGTTCCAAGTGCAATTGTTGGCATGTCCTTTACCCGCCTAGCACGGCCTTGAGTGCTTCGATTTCCGTGGCCGATTCGTCGATCACGCTCTGGCAGTCCGCGTAGCGGACCTGCAGGCGCTTGAGCGCCCACACCAGAGGTTCAGTGGGATCCGTCAGCGCGCCGTGTGACATGTGCTGATGGAGCAGCGTCGCGAGCGCGACCACGTCGGTGAGCGTCACCGGTCCGCGCATCTCGCGATTGAGATCCTCATAATTGCTCACCGCGTCGACGATCTCCTCGGCCACCTGCCAGTTCTCGAGCAGGGCCTTGGTCACGTTCGTGTGCCAGTCGCGCACGATGGACTGGTAGGTGAGCTGGTCGGCGAACAGCGTCGGATGATTGCTGGCGCGCGTGAGAATGTAGATGCGGCCGACGTTGTGCATGAGGCCCGCGAGCAGCGCCGTGTCGCCATTGAGGGAAGTGAAGCGGCGCGCCACCACGTGCGAAAGCGCGGCGATCTGCACGCTGTTCTTCCACAGCGCGTCGAGCATCGGCACCAGGTGCTTGAACTGCGCGGCGCACTTCAGCTGCTCGACGGCAAAGCTCAGTGCCGCCGAGCGCACGATGTTGAATCCCACGCGGGCCACGGCCATGCGCAGGTCGGCGATCTTGCGACCGGAAGTATTCAACGCGGCGGAATTCGCCATGCTGAGCAGCTTGCTCGCGAGAACCGGTTCGGAACCCAGCACCTGCACGACGGTCTCATTGCTGACGTTCTCGTTGGCGAGAGCACGCTGCACCTTGATCACGATGTCCGGCACCGACGGCAGGTCGACGCGGCCCGCCGACAATTCCTGCGCCAGCGCCTTCACGAATCCGAACACCACCGTGTTCGGCATCGCGCGCGTCTGGATCGTGCTGGTGGCGCCCGCGTCGCTCATACGTTCAACGCCTGCCGCAGGGCCTGGATCTCGTCTTGCGACTCGGCAAGCGCCGCGCTGCAGGCGGCGGCATCGAGTCCGAGACGTTTCGCGGCCGGCATGCCGGGAAACGCGATGTCTTCTGGCTTCGCGTTCGGCCCGAGCGCGATCAACGCGGCGCTGGCCACGAGCACATCGGTTAGATCGATGGTGCCGGCGTGTTCGCGGGAGAGATTGCCGCAATCGCCGATCGCCGCGACGATCTCGTTGTCCATGTCCCAGTTGCGCAGGATGCTCTGGGCCACGCGAAGGTGGTATTCGCCCATAATGCGCTCCAGCGTGTCATCGTCCGCGAGCAGCGCCGGGTACTTCGCCGCGCGCGTCAATAGATAGAGCTTGCCGACACACTGCAGGAGGCCTGCGAGCAACGCCGTGTCAGGGTTGAGGGATGTGAACCGTTTCGCGATGACGCGGCTCACCGCCGCGTGGTGCGCCGCTTCATGCCAGAGCTTGCCGAGGCGGGTCTCGATGCCCTTGTACGATTCGGCGCGACGCAACTGCGACATCGCGAAGGCGATGGTGACGCTGCAGGCCATGTTGAGGCCGATGCGCGCCATCGCGGTCCTGAGGTTGGTGAGGCGCTTGCCACCGGGATTCAGCGTCGCGGAGTTGGAGAGTTGCATGAGCCGCGCGGCGAGTGCGGGTTCCGCGCTCACGATTTTCACGGCATCCTCGATGCCCACCTCTTCACCGGTCAGCGCCTTGCGCACGCGCATGGCGACATCGGGAAAGCTCGGCAAATCGATCTTCTCGCTCGCGAGCTCGAGCGCCAGGGAGTCGACCAAAGCGCGCGCGTCGCCGGCCAGGGGCGCCGGATGTTCGACGATCCGCTGCTTCGAAGTATTTGAAATCGACAGGGTCATGCGTCCTCTCTCAGACCTCATTACTTATCGGTCTGCCGAGCGGACTATTGAGCGAAACCGGACTGAAACGTGCCATATGTAAAGCACGCAGCTGCAAAGCGGCAATGGATTGCCGCTCTGTTAGTTATCCCTAGTCGCCAAGGGCGCTGTTGAGCGAATCGATTTCACGTCCGGACTCCCCTAACACCGCCTCGAGGCGGTCGGCGTCGAGTCCCAGGCGTCGCGCCGGATGCGATTCGAGTACGGCCGGCGGCACCGCCGCGGGCGGCCTGGTGCCTCCCGCGAGGCTTCTCCCCAGCCACAACACGTCGAGCAGGTCGACCTCCCCTTCGCGCTCGCGGTTGCAGGCTTCGTAACCCTGCACGGCGTCGACAACCTGCGGCGCCATCTCCCAGTTCACCAGGATGGCCCGCGCAATGCGCGAGTGCCATGCCTCGACGATGGCCGGATAGACCGTGGAATCATTCAGCAATTCGGGAACACGCCCTGCGCGCGTCAATAGATAGAGCTTGCCGACGGTGTGCAACAGACCGGCGAGTAATGCCAGTTCGGCGTTGACCTTCGTCAAGCGCTTTGCCAACACGTAGCTCACGGCCGCCGATTGCGTGCTGGCGCGCCAGAGCTCGTTGAAGTGCTTCTCCAGCCCCTTGTAGGCCTCGGCGCGACGCAGCTGCGACATGGCAAAAGCGATCGTGGCGCTGCGCGCCATGTTGAAGCCGATGCGCGTGATCGTGGCGCGCAGATCCGTCAGCCTGCGTCCGCCGGGATTGAGTGCGGCCGAGTTGCCGAGCTGCAGCAGCCGGACCACGAGCGAGGGCTCGGCACTGACCACGCGCACCACGTGGTCGATGGAGGCTTCTTCATCGGAAAGCGCACGTCGCACGCGCAGCGCGACGTCCGGAAAACTCGGCAGGTCGATGTGGTCGCCGGCGAGCTCCACTTCCAGCATCGCCGTGAAATCGCGGGCCCGCTTCTCGGGGCGTTTGTAACTGTCTGTGCCTGAGAAGCCGGTTTGCATGGGTAGGTCGCGCGCTGTTCAGAACAGCTCGACTTCGCCCCCAATGGGTTTGCTGTCGAGTTCGCTCAGGTATCTGCGCTCGCGATCCGCCAGGGACTGGTCGGCGGCGGCAGCGAACCGCTTGACGCGGATCTTGCCCGTGTCGGGAAAGTAGATGACCTTGCGCGGATAGATATCGCCCAGGTCTTCCCCGACGACGTTGAATCCTTCGTCCTTCACGTACTGGCGCACGAATTCGATGTTGCGCGCGCCGATGTCGGTGCTCATGGCCGCGAGCACCCGCCCGCCGCCGACGAGTTTCAGCTCGAGGTTCTCGCGGCGGCCGCCGAGCTTGAGGATGTCGTTGATCAGCCGCTCCATGGCCACGTTGCCATAGCGCGTCGCGGCGCTCGCGGCGGCGCCCCAGGCGCTCGTGCCCTGCGAACTGTCGAGCGGCAGCATGAAATGATTCATTCCGCCGACGCCGATGCGCGTATCGCGGATGCAGGCGGACACGCACGAGCCGAGGACCGTGGAGATGATCTCGTGAGAAGTGGAAACGTAGTACTCGCCCGGCAGCAGCCGCGCGGCGAAGCAATGGTGGTGGTTGTCCCAGTAGCGGCTCACGTGCTCGAACTGCGGCAACGTCGCGGGCGGCTGACTGTTGTCAGGTGCGGCGCGTGCGCGTCGGAGCTTCGTGGAGGAGTCCATCAGAAGAGCTCGATGCCACCGCGAAGCGAGTCGTGCTGGGTGTCGTGATTCTTGACGTCGGGACAGGCTTCGGCGCCGATGATGCGGTCGAACAACTTGCGTTCGTCTTCCATGCTGTAGCGGAAGCGTATACCCGCGAGCACCGTGGCCCAGTCCACTTCGGATGCAGGAGTGCCATTCAGCGCTTCATTGAGCTCGCTCAGTACGTCTCGCACGTGGGCCACGCGTTGCACGAGCTGATCGTGGAACTGCATCGCCATGAGCGCACTGTGGGCGCGCTCGACGATCTTGCTGGCCAGCGCATCGGCTGCCGTGCCGGCTTCCTCGGATGCCTGCAGCTCGGTGCCGAGCAATAGCAGCGCGCCGATCGAACTCGCCAGCAGTTCCATCTGTGCCTGGCTGGTATGCGACGCGACTTCGAGCTGGCTCGCGGCCAATTCGAGCAGCGCCGGAACCGGAGTTTTGGCGAGATCGCTCATCGAGCTGTCAAAGCACCCGGGCGAGCGTCGCCAGCAACTGCGCGGGATGGAAAGGTTTGACGAGCCAGCCCGTAGCGCCAGCCTTCTTGCCTTCCATCTTTTTCTCCATGCTCGACTCGGTCGTCAGCAGCAGCAACGGAGTCAGCCGGTATGCGGGCAGCTGTCGCAGCTCGCTCACCAGCGTGATCCCGTCCATGCGCGGCATGTTCACGTCCGCGATGACCAGGTCGACGGCATTGTCGCGCGCGTAATCGAGCGCCTCCTGTCCGTCCGCAGCTTCGACGACGCCGTACCCCGCCGAGATCAGCGTGGCTTTCACCATCTGTCTCATCGAAGTCGAATCGTCTACTGTCATGATCGTTCTTTGCATAGTCCTCTCTCCGTTAACTGGCGGCGGCGATCACCGGAGCGGTGACCGTCGAAGCCCCAACCGTCTGTGCCAATCGCATGATGTGCTCGGCCACCCGGCCGAGCGGCAGCACGTCCTGCGCGCCACCAATTTTCACGGCCGCACCCGGCATTCCCCACACGACGCTCGAGGCCTCGTCCTGCGCCATCGTGCGCGCACCCGCCTCCAGCATCTCTTTCAAACCCCGCGCGCCGTCGTCACCCATGCCGGTCAGGATGACTCCCACGGCGTTGGGTCCCACGTTCTGCGCCACCGAACGGAACAACACGTCCACGCTCGGGCAATGACGATTGACCGGCGGACCATTGTTGAGCCGGCACCGGTAGCGCGTACCGTCGCGCTCGACTAACAAGTGCTTCGCACCCGGCGCGATGTAGACGTGTCCGGGCATGATGTATTGGCCATCGGTCGGCTCGACCACCGACATCGCCGCGACCGAATCCATGCGCCGCGTGAACGGCAGGCTGAAGGCTTCGGGAATGTGCTGTGCGATCACGATGGCCGGACAGTCGGCCGGCAGTCCCATGAGCACCTCGCGGATCGCTTCCGTTCCGCCCGTCGAAGCGCCGATCGCGATGATGCGATCGGTGGTCCGCAGCATGCGCGAACCACCGTTGGCGGGCAGCACGGCATCCGCCGAGTACTTCGGCGGCGCGACGCGACCCGGCGTCACCGGGACACTGCGTGCCACCACGCGGGCGCCCGCGGCCATGCGGATCTTGCTCAGGATCTCGTCGCCGAAGAGCGCGAGTGTTCCGGCGACGTCGATCTTGGGCTTCGACACGAAGTCGATGGCGCCGAGTTCGAGGGCTTTCAACGTGGTCTCCGCACCCTGGTCGGTCAGCGAGGACACCATGACCACCGGCATCGGACGCAGGCGCATGAGGTTCGAGAGGAACGTGAGGCCGTCCATGCGCGGCATCTCGACGTCGAGCGTCAGAACGTCCGGGTTCAGTTCCTTGATGCGATCGCGCGCCATGAACGGGTCGCTGGCCGTGCCCACGACCTCGACATCCGGCGCCGCGTTCAGCACCTCGACGAGAATCTTGCGCACCAGCGCCGAATCGTCGACCACGAGCACCTTGATGATCTTGTTTCCCATAGGTCCTATACCCGTCGATAGATAGTCCGACCGACCAGTTCGTACTTGTCACTGACGCGGTACAGGCTTTCCGAATGTCCCAGGAAGAGATAGTCGCCCGGCCGCTGCAGTGCGGCCATGCGCTCGAACAACGCGCGCTGCGTGTCCTTGTCGAAATAGATGATGACGTTGCGGCAGAAGATCGCGTCGAACGGTCCGCGCATCGGCCACTCGTGCATGAGGTTCAGCTGCTTGAACGTGATGAGATTGCGGAGCTCGTCCTGCACGCGGAATTTTCCGGAATGCGCGCCGCTGCCCTTGTGGAAGAAGCGCGAGGCACGCGCGCCGCTCACGGTCTTCAGCCGCTCGGCCGCGTAGATGCCCGCGGAGCCGGTCGCCAGCACCGCCGAATCGAGATCGGTGGCGAGCACCTTCATGTCGAAACCCGTCAGCTGCTGCGCGGCTTCACGCAGCACCATGGCGATGGAATACGGCTCTTCGCCGGTGGACGCCGCGCAGCACCAGATGCGCGCGCGCCGCACGCCGTTGTCACGCGAGACGATTTCCGGCAGCACGTCGCTCGCCAGGTACTCGAAGTGATGCGGCTCGCGGAAGAACGAGGTCAGGTTGGTGGTGATGGCGTTGGTGAATTCCTCGAGCTCCGTGGCGACGCCTTGCTCCAGGAGTTCGAGATACTCGCCGAAAGAGTCGAGCTTCAGCGCGCGCAAGCGGCGCGACAGTCGTCCGTAAACCAGCTGACGCTTGGCGTCCGACAACGAGATGCCGGTATGCTCGCGCACCAGCGCGCGAATGCGATGGAACTGCGCGTCGGTCAGCTCGAAGTCGGCAATGCCGGCCATCGCGAGTTCGGCTGTGTCGGAGATGGGCATCATGGGGCGCAGCTTCAATCCGCGAAGGCGGACTGCCCGGAGAGGTCGATGCTGGACGCCACCAGCCGGTTCATGTCGAGCAGCATCACCATCTTGTCGTCGACCGAGGTGAGCCCGCTCACGCAGGCGGCATCCGCCGCAGCGCCGAGGTCCGGTGTCGGCTTCACCGCGTCGGCGGCCACGTTGTAGACCTCGGACACCGCGTCGACCACGATGCCGACCGTCTTCTCACCGATCGCCGCGTCGACACGCACGACGATGACCACGGTCGAACTGTCGAAGGGCTTCGACTCGAGGCCGAAACGCGCACGCAGGTCGATGACCGGCACGATGACACCGCGCAGGTTCATGACGCCGAGCACGTAAGGCGGCGTGTAAGGCACGCGCGTGACACCGTCCCAACCCTTGATCTCCTGCACGCGCAGGATCTCGACGCCGTACTCGACGCCTCCGCACACGAAGGTCACGTATTGCGAGCTGCCGGGCGCGTTCGCGTGGGCGGCTGCGGGTTCGACGATGGCGGCTGACTGACTCATCTATCCACTCTCCTCAGGCCACCTGGCGCTGCACCGCTCGCGGCGCCGCACGGGTGTCATCGATCCGGTAGCGCGCAATCATCACGTTGAGCGCCTGCGCCTGTTCGACGATGGCCTGGCTCGCGGCCGAGGCTTCCTCGACGAGCGCCGCGTTCTGCTGCGTCGTCTGGTCCATCTGCATCACGGCCTTGTTGACCTGCTCGATGCCACTCGACTGTTCTCGCGACGCCGCGGCGATTTCCGCCACGATGTCGGTGACTTTCTTGACCGCGCTCACGATGTCGTCGAGCGTGCGGCCCGACTCGTCGACCAGCTTCGCGCCGGCATCCACGCGCGCCACGCTGTCCTGGATGAGCGCCTTGATTTCCTTCGCCGCCGTCGCGGAACGGCCCGCGAGATTGCGCACTTCGGTCGCGACCACCGCGAATCCCCGGCCCTGCTCGCCTGCGCGCGCCGCTTCGACCGCCGCGTTCAACGCGAGCAGGTTCGTCTGGAAGGCAATCTCGTCGATGACGCCGATGATGTCGGCGATCTTCTTGCTGGCCTCGTTGATGCTGCCCATCGCCGTGATCGCGGAATTCACGACCGCGCCGCCCTTCTCGGCCTGCTGGCGCGCGGCCATCGCGAGCTGATTCGCCTGGCCGGCGTTGTCGGCGGTCTGCTTGACCGTCGAAGTCATTTCTTCCATCGAAGAAGCGGTCTCTTCGAGGCTCGACGCCTGCTGCTCGGTGCGCTGCGAGAGATTGAGGTTGCCCCTCGAAATCTCCTCGGCGCCGGTCTGCACTTCGGCGGCCGCACCCTGAACGCGGCGCACGAGGTCGACCGTGTTGTCGAGCATCGCGTTGACGCCGCGGCACAGCGATTCGATTTCGCCGGTCTTCCCGCCGATCGGTATGCGCGCCGACAGGTCGCCTTCGATGGCCGCCTTCACGGTGAGCTGTGTCTGCTTGACCGCGATCTCGAGCTGGTGCGCCATCGCCATCTGCGAGGTGACGTCGGTCGCGTACATGACCACCTTGAACGGGCGGCCGTTGGCGTCGTGAATCGGGTTGTACGAAGCCTGCACCCAGATCTCGCGCCCGCCATTCGCGATGCGCTTGCATCGGTAGGACCGCGCTTCGCCGCGTGCAAGGTTGACCCAGAACGCGCGATAGTCCGGCGTCGAGTGCTCGGCCGCATCGACGAGGATGCCGTGGTGTTTGCCCTGCACCTCGACGTCCGCGTAGCCGAACATCTTCGCGAAGTTGTCGTTGACCGAGCGGATGGTGCCGTCGATGTTGAATTCGGCGACCGCCTGGGCCTTGCCGATGGCCGCGATCTGGCCCTCGTAGTCGGCGGTGCGCAGCTTCTGTTCCGTGATGTCGGTGGCGTACTCCACGACCTTGACGAGCTTGCCGCCCGCGTCGGCGATCGGGTTGTAGGAGGCCTGCATCCAGACCTCCCAGCCATCCTTGCTCACGCGGCGATACTGGCCGCCTTCGAATTCTCCGCGCGCCATCTTGTCCCACAGCGCGCGGTATTCGGGATCCTGGCGCGCCGAGGCTTCGACGAGCACGCTGTGGTGCTGGCCGCGGATTTCGTCGAGCGTGTAGCCCATGACGTTCAGGAAATTCTCGTTGGCGCTCAGGATCCGGCCGTCGAGTCCGAACTCCGCCACGGTCTGCGACTTGCCGATGGCCGCAATCTGCCCGCGGTAGTCCGCGTCGCGTTCGTCGCGTTCGCGCAGCGCGCTCTGCATGGCATCGAGCGAGCTCAGGAGTTCGGCGGTTTCGTCTTCGCCTGACACGTCAATCTGGTTGTCGAGCTGCCCCGCCTTCACGGCCTTGGCAATCTCGACGGCATTGCCGAGCGGCCGCGTGATGCTGCGCGCCAGCACGATGGCGAGCAGGATGCCGGCGATGAGCGCCGCGACGCTGGCGGCGATGATGGTGTTGCGTGCGCTCAGGTACGTGGCGTCGCTATTCAGACTGGCCTTCTCGAAATCCGCACGCTCGAGATCGGTGAGCTTGCGGAACGGCGTCATGTACTCCTCGAGGAAGCCGGCCGTCTCGGTGCGGAACAGGTTCAGCGCCTCCGCCTGCGCCTTCGGGTCCGCGGCGAGTTTCGTGACGCGCGCGCGCGATTCCATGTAGCGCTCGCGCGCCTCCGCCGCCTCGGCCAGCAGGGCCCTGGCTTCCGTCGTGCTGACGAGCTTCTCGAGTTTCTCGAGTGCCTCGCTGTTCAGCTTGGAATTCGCGGCCATTTCTTCCTTGAGCACCTTGATCGCGTCCGTGTCGTTGCCGGCCATGAGCACGCGACCCGTCTTGAACGCGTTGTCGCGCGTGCGGATCTCCATCTCCATTGTCAGGCGCGCCTTCTCCCAGTTTTCCGTGGTGATGCGATTGACGACTTCGTCGAGCTGCGAGAGACGCAGCCAACCGACCCCGCCCACCGACAGGCATGCGAAAAGCAGCACCGCGAAACCGATGCCGAGACGGGAACCCACTTTCAGATGCGCAAATGTCATGGTTATTCGCTTCTCGCGACCGGCGGCGCGCGCTCACCGGCGCGCTGCGCAAACATCGGCCACGACTTTTCATGGGAGAGCTCGAAACGGAGGCCGACGACCCACGCATCGCCCATCGCGAGATCCGCACCCGGGTTGTCCACGAACTGCACGGAAGGCAGGAGTGCCAGCCAGCTCGTGACCGGCGCGAGGTAAGTCAGCTCGTAGGACGTCTCGGCGCTCGCCGAGGGGACGCCGGCAAAGTCCTGCACTTCACGATAGAGATCGCCGGTGCGCCCATAGGCGACGGCCAGGCCGAACGCGTCGTCCGGGCGGCTCGCGAAGGCATGACTCGCGACCAGCGTCGCGCCGACGAATTGGTCGACGGCGTTGAAGCGCGCATCCGCGACACCAACCCGCAGCGACCCGTCGATCTTCGCCGAACCAAGGTTGGCAAGTGGTACGTCGACGAGCGCGTACACGCCGCTGTTGCCGTGTTGTGACGGCGCGGCAGCCTGGTCCGCGTCGAGCCGATCGAACGCCGCCGTGTACGACCACAGGCCGAGCGATGCCTTGTTGAAGCGGTCGCTCGCGTATTCGAGTTCGCCGATGAGCAGGCTGCCCTCGCCGCGCGTCACGTCGAAAGCCGCGAAGCTCGCCTCGTCATCGTCGCCCGGGGTTCCTTCGAATGCGCCGACGCGCCAGCGCAGCGAATCGGTCCACTCGCCTGCCACGCGGATGCCGAGACCCGTCACTGGCCATACCGACGGTCCATTGCCACCGGTCTGGCTGAATTCGGTGCCGATGCCATGCGGAGAACCGACGAACAGGCCTGAAGTCACCGGCACGTCGAAATCGGCATTGATGTCGAGCAAGCCGAGTCGCACCGACGTGCTGCTGTTACGGCCGAAAGAGAATTCGCTCCAGAATTCGTAGAGGTGCCAGGCATCGGGCGCCTCGATGTTGTTGACGCCGTGAAAATCACCCACGAAGTCGCCACTGATTTCGTCGCCGCCCACGTGCATGACGGAGAAGTTCAGCGTCAGGTGTGCGTCGGAGAAGAGATTGTTCGTGCTCCACGACGCGCCGAGATCCAGCAGGTCTGAATAGGCATTACCCACGGCCAATCCGCCGGTGGTGTTGCGTCGCAAGTCACCTGTGTAGCCCACGCTGAGTGAAAGCCCGGTGTCCACGCCTTCATCCGCGCGCGCCGCGCGACCGATCGCCGCAAGCGCGATGAGCGACAGCGCAAACACGGCGCGACGGAAATTGCGCCGCTCGGTCGTTGCCGCGAGTCCGCTCGATTTCAGCGATCCGATCGGCCTCATGTCAGAACTCCTTCCATTCGGAGTCCGAACCGACCGCTTTGCGCGGCGAAGCCGCGGCGGCCGCCGTGTTCGACGCGGCCGCCGGTCGATTGGCCCACGGCCGTGCAGCCGAGCGGCGCTCGGTGCCCGCGGCCTTTGCCAACGGCTTGGCAACACTTTCGCCGCCCACGTTGTAGCGGGCGATCATTCCATTGAGTGCCTGCGCCTGTTCGACGATGGCCTGGCTCGCGGCCGAGGCTTCCTCGACGAGCGCCGCATTCTGCTGCGTCGTCTGGTCCATCTGCATCACGGCGCGGTTGACCTGCTCGATGCCGGCGGACTGCTCTCGCGACGCCGCGGCGATTTCGGCCACGATGTCGGTGACCTTCTTGACCGCGTTGACGATCTCGTCGAGCGTGCGGCCGGATTCGTCGACCAGCTTGCTGCCCTCGTCGACCTTCGCGACGCTGTCCTGGATGAGTGCCTTGATCTCCTTCGCGGCTGTCGCCGAGCGACCCGCAAGATTGCGCACTTCGGTGGCGACCACCGCGAAGCCGCGGCCCTGCTCGCCCGCGCGAGCCGCCTCAACGGCAGCGTTCAACGCGAGCAGGTTGGTCTGGAATGCGATTTCGTCGATGACGCCGATGATGTCGGCGATCTTCTTGCTGGCGTCGTTGATGCCGCCCATGGCGCTCACCGCGGAGCTCACCACGGCGCCACCCTTTTCAGCCTGCTGGCGCGCGGCCATCGCGAGCTGATTCGCCTGGCCGGCGTTGTCGGCGGTCTGCTTGACGGTCGACGTCATTTCTTCCATCGAAGAGGCAGTCTCTTCGAGGCTCGACGCCTGCTGCTCGGTACGCTGCGAGAGATTGAGGTTGCCCTTCGAGATCTCCTCCGCACCGGCCTGCACTTCCGCGGCCGCGCCCTTCACGCGCTTCACGAGGTCGGAGGTGGTGTCGAGCATGGAATTCACGCCGCGGCAGAGCGCTTCCAACTCGCCAGTCTTGCCGGCCGTCGGAATGCGCGCCGTGAGGTCGCCTTCGGCGGCCGCCTGCACGGTGATCTGCGTCTGCTTGACGGTGATCTCGAGCTGTTGCGCCATCACCATCTGCTCGGTCACGTCGCTCGCAAATTTCACGACCTTGAACGGACGCCCATTGACGTCGAGTATCGGGTTGTAGGAAGCCTGCAACCACACATCGCGTCCGTCCTTCGCCACGCGGCGGTAGCGTCCCGCGTCGCCTTCGCCGCGCGCGAGCTTGGCCCAGAACGCGCGGTACTCCGCGGTGCCGCTCAAGGCGGGATCGCAAAGCATGCTGTGATGTTTGCCGCGTACGTCGTTGTTGGAGTAGCCGAGCACGTGCGTGAAGTTGTCGTTGACCGAACGGATGGTGCCGTCGAGTTCGAACTCGACGACGGCCTGCGCGCGGCTGATCGCCGCGAGCTGGCTTTCGTAGTCGGCGGCACGCACCTTCTGTTCGGTGACGTCGCTCGCGTACTTCACGACCTTGAACGGCTTTCCATTCACATCCGGAATGGGGTTGTAGGACGCCTGCAGCCACACTTCGCGGCCGCCCTTGGCGAGACGCTTGTAGCTGCCGATCTCCGGCTCGCCGCGATTCAGCTTTTCCCAGAACGCGCGATAGGCGGGGCTCGTCGCATGGGAGCTCTCGACGAACAGGCTGTGATGCTTGCCGACGACTTCCGCACTCGAGTAACCCATCACGCGCGCGAAGTTGTCGTTCACGCCGGTCACGACGCCGTTCATGTCGAATTCGATGACCGCCTGCGAACGGCCGATGGCCGCGATCTGCCCGCGCGAATCGGCGTCCTTCTGGTCGCGCGCGCGCAGCGCGCCCTGCATGACGTCGAGCGTATTCAGGAGCTGTCCGGTCTCGTCCTCACCGCCAGTCTCGATGGCGTTGTTCAGCCGGCCATCGCGGATGGCTTCGGCCACTTCCACGGCATTGCTCAATGGACGCACGATGCCGCGCGCCAGGAACATCGCGAGGCCGACGCCGAGCAGCAACGCCCCGCCGAGGATTCCGTAGATCAGCTTCGTGGCGGTGGCGTAACGCGCACGCGTTTCTTCGGCCGAATCCATTACGTCGCCGGTGTGGGTTTCGACGAGGCCCATGGCCGCCTCGAACGCCTGATCGACGAGCGGACGCGTCTCCGAGAGATAGATCTGGGCCGCTTCCGCGTTGGACTTCGACTCCGCGGCCTTATCGAGCACTTTGTCCATCGACGCTTTCAGCGGCGCGTAGGTGTCGCGCATCTGCTGCAGGCGGCTCTGGGCTTCCTTGTCTTCCACGTCGAGCCCGGACAGCTTCTCCAGCGTCTGATCGACGTCCTTGAGATTGTCATCGAGCTTCGCGCGAACGGCGGGACGGTCCGCCGCGTCGGCCAGCAGGAACTCGGACACGTGCTCCGAAATGCTGCGCACATCGGTGCGAAGGCCGTTCGACAGCGTGATGGTGTCCCAGTCCTCGGTCGTGAGCTGGTTGACCGTTTCGTTGAGATGGCCCAACTGCCGCACAGAGAACACGGCGATGACGACGGCGAAGAGGAGGAGCGCGAGGAACCCTCCGAACAACCGGGTGCGCACCTTCAAATTCGAGACTTTCATTGTCCTTCCAGCTCCTAGTGAATCGCTTTGTCGACCAGGCCCATGTCGGCGCCGGCCATCAGTTTTTCCACGTCCATGAGGATCCGCATGCGCTCGTCGAGCGTGCCGAAACCGATGATGTGGCCCGTTTCCGTTCCCGTGCCCAACGAGGGCGCCGGCTTGATCTGCTGGCTGCCGAGCGTGATGACGTCCGAGACGGCGTCGACGACGACGCCCACGACGCGGGTCGCCACGGTGAGGATGATCACCACCGTGGTCTCGTTGTATTCCGCGCTCGCGAAGTTGAACTTGATGCGAAGGTCGATGATGGGCACGACCACGCCGCGAAGATTGATGACGCCCAACAACCAGGCCGGCGTATGCGGCACCTTGGTGACCTGGCTCCAGCCGCGGATCTCCTGCACCGTGAGGATTCCCACGCCGTATTCCTCGCCGGCGAGCTTGAAGGTCAGGAACTGCTGCGCATCGGAATCATCGAGCGCGACTGCGGCTTGGGTGTTGCTCATGCGGCTTGCGGCTTCGCAACGCCGCGCTCCCCTTCGGATTGAAAGCGTGTGATCACGCCCGGGATGTCGAGAATCAGCGCCACGCGGCCGTCACCCAGCATGGTGGCGCCCGCGAGACCGGTGATCTGCTTGAAGTTGGTTTCGAGACTCTTGATGACGACCTGCTGCTGCGACATCAACTCGTCGACGAAGAGACCGACGCGCTTGCCGTCGGCTTCGACGATCATGAGCAGGCCATCGAGGAGATCGGTGTAGTCGGGTTCGATGTCGAACAGCGCGTGCAGCCGCACGATGGGCAGGTAGTCGTCGCGCAGACGGAAGACCTGGCCGCCGCTGCCCACCGAGTTCACGCGCTCACGAGTGACCTGGATGGTCTCGACGATCGAGACGATGGGCACTACGTAGACTTCCTTGCCGACGCGCGCGAGCTGTCCATCGAGGATGGCGAGCGTGAGCGGCAGGCGGATGCGAATCGTGCTGCCCTGCCCCTGCGTCGAGAAGATCTGGATGTGGCCGCCGAGCTCGTTGATGTTGCGGCGGACCACGTCCATGCCGACACCACGGCCGGACACGTCGCTCACCACATCGGCGGTCGAGAAGCCGGGCGCGAAGATTAGATTCTGGATGCGCTCGTCGGAAAGCTCCGCGTCGGGCGCCACGAGCCCGCGCTCGACGGCCTTCGCGAGAATCTTGTCCTTGCGCAGTCCGCCACCGTCGTCGCTGACCTCGACGATCACGTTGCCGCCCTTGTGGTAGGCATGCAGGCTGATGGTGCCGTGTTCGCTCTTGCCGGCCGCGGCGCGCACGTCGGGCATCTCGATACCGTGGTCGATGGAGTTGCGGACCAAGTGCACGAGCGGGTCGCCAATCTTCTCGAGCACGGTCTTGTCGAGCTCGGTCGTGTCGCCCGTGACCTTGAGCTCGATCTTTTTACCAAGGCGCTGGCCGAGATCGCGCACCAGGCGCGGGAAGCGGTTGAACACGAAGCTGATGGGCAACATGCGCACGCGCATGACGCTTTCCTGCAGCGCGCGCATGTGACGCTCGAGCTGCGCGAGCGCGGAGCGGAGTTCGCCCGCTTCGCGGCCTTCGAGCGGCGCGGCAAGCTGGCTCAATACGGATTGCGTGATCACGAGCTCGCCGACGGAGTTCAGGAGCTCATCGATCTTCTCGATGCTGACGCGGATCGATCCGCCATCGGGATTGGCGCTGCGGGTCGACGCTTC
>Ga0315912_10003514_pt1 | contig 15519 bp, 9 predicted proteins | sample VfabasoilMG_FD_204469 | JGI IMG/M metagenome (GOLD analysis project Ga0315912, IMG submission 204469) | Garden soil microbial communities collected in Santa Monica, California, United States - V. faba soil | ecosystem: Environmental > Terrestrial > Soil > Garden | place: USA: California... | reverse complement strand
ACGGCGCGGCACGTCCGCCGACCCCTCAAAATGAAAGCCGTACCCCCCGAACGACCCGAGCGCAGCGAGGTGGTCGTTGCATCGATGACCCAGGCAGCTCCCGCCCCCGCGCCAACGCCAACACCGCCCCTGACCCTGTGGAGCTACGGGCTGACGGCGATCGCGCTGGTGCTCATCTTGCAGCTGCGTCTCTTGCCGGTACTGCTGGCGGGATTGCTGGTGTATGCGGTGATCAACCGCGTCGCGCCGAGCCTGCAGCGCCACCTGCCGGGAGCTCGCGCGCACTGGTTCGTGGTGGCTCTGCTCGCAACCATCGTCGTGGGCCTGCTGACACTCGGCGTGGTGGCGAGCATCGCGTACCTGAGCAGTGCGAGCGGCAATCCCAGTGCCATGATGGAGCGCCTGACGCCGCTGGTCGAGCGCGCGCGTACGCAGCTGCCTGCCGTGATCGTCGACTATCTGCCGGAGAACTCGGAAGAGATTCGCGCCGCGATGGTCAACTGGCTGCGTGAGCACGCCACGCAACTGCAGCTCGCGGGCCGCCGGGCGGGAAGAGTCCTGCTGCAGCTACTGATAGGCATCGTGCTGGGCGCCATCCTGTCCCTGCCCCGCACCCGAGTACACCCGCCGCGCGGTCCGCTCACCATCGTGCTGAGCGAGCGCTGCCGCAACCTGGTCACGGCATTTCACGACATCGTGTTTGCGCAAGTGAAGATCTCGGCCATCAACACCTTGCTGACCGGCATCTATCTGCTGGTGGTGCTGCCGCTGTTCGGGGTCTACGTGCCGCTCGCCAAGACACTCACGATCATCACCTTCGTCGTGGGCCTGCTGCCGGTCATCGGCAACCTGATCTCCAACACGCTGATCTTCGTCGTTGGACTGTCGATTTCTCTGTGGGTTGCGCTCGCCGCACTCGCCTACCTGATCGTGATCCACAAGCTGGAGTATTTTCTCAACGCCGGCATCGTCGGCACGCAGATTCGCGCGCGCGCCTGGGAGCTGCTCATCGCGATGCTGCTGATGGAGGCGCTCTTCGGCATCACCGGCCTCATCGCCGCCCCCATCTACTATGCCTACTTGAAGCGCGAGCTCGAGGCGGCGCGGCTGCTTTAACGGGTTGCAGCTCACCGCACGAGTTGACCGGTTGCAGCTCACTGCACAAGTTGACCGGTTGCAGCTCACTGCAACACGACCGGCGTCAGGTTGTCGTCGGAATTGCGATCGATGCGCTTGTTGTAGGGATCCACGCCGACGAACTTCGGCAGCTTCTCGAGCGTGAGCGTCACTGTCTGCTCACCGCTGCGCAGCGGCTGTCGATCCATCAGCAATGCCGCCGCGCTGGTGTAACCCTTCTTGCCGGGCTCGGCCAGGAACGCACCCACGTCGAAGCTCTCCGCCAGCGGCGCCGCGGTCTCATCACCCTCGCCATCCGCGTACAACTTGCGGCCCTTGACCGTGAACGTTACCTGGTACTTGCCGTCGGCCCGACGCTGGGCGGTGGCATTGCTCGCCTGCATGTCATAGAGCGTGATCTTCTCGAACAGGTCCGTGATCAGCTCATCATGCTGTGGACCCGCTTCTGCACGCAGCAAGGCGATGAAGTCGGTCGATGTGGGATAGCGCTCCGACTTGAAGGCGAACCGTGCCAGCAGCTGCTGCAACGCGCGGTTCACCACCTCCTCGCCGACCACTTCCTTCAGCCAGTACATGGCCAGCGAGCCCTTTTGATAGTGGATGTAGCCCTGATTCTCGACCCGGTTCAGCGGCAGCTCCTCCACCACCTCGGTGCCACGGTTACGCAAGTACTCGTCCAACTCACCTTTGAGGAATTTGCGGATCTGCTCGCGACCGTACATCTTCTCCATCACCAGCAGCGCCGAGTACTGCGCGAACGTCTCCGAGAGCAGCGTCATGCCCTGCTTGTCCGCGCCGATCACCTGATGGCCCCACCACTGATGTCCAATCTCGTGGGCGGTGACGTAGCTCACCAGATCGATGGTCTCCGCGCTGCGCGCCGAGTGGTAGTCCTGGATGAAGCCGATGGCTTCGGAGTACGGCACGGTGTTGGCAAAGGATTGCGCGAAGGATTCGTAGGAAGGAAATTCGAGGATGCGTGCCTGCTGGAACTGAAAGGGTGAGAAGCGCTCGCTGAACATCTGCAGTGACAGCTTCATCGCATCCAGCATGCGCTGCACGTTGGATTCGTGAGCGGGATGGAAATACACCGCCAGATTCACCGGCGTGCCGTTCGGGCCAGCCCAGACATCTTTCTTGACCGCGTAGCGAGCGGATTGCATGGAGAAGAAGTGCATGATCGGCGCGTCGGTACGGGTGACGAGCGTGCGCCGGTTGCCCGTAACGGTGTCGCTCACCGTGTATCCTGGCGCAATCGGCGTCTGGTCTGCGTCGGTCGTGAGGCGCAGCTCGGCATTCACCCAATCGCTGTCCTTGCGCAAGTAGTGACTGTAGTTCGCCGTCGGGTCCTCGAGCTTGGCTGGGCGCAGATCCACCGGCAGCCCATACTTGCGCCGCTTGGCGCGATCCCGCAGCACCACGTTACGGCTCATGCCCACCAGCGGCGCCACTGCGTCATTGTCGATGAACGAGCCATTGGCCACGATGCGCGTCAGACCGCGGCCGTTGGTGAAGCCGCGTTCTTGCAGGAGCGTCGTGAAGCGAATCCGGCGCGTCGCACCCGGCTGCAGCGGGGTGGCGAAGCGGTAGATACGATAGTTGAAGCGCGCATATTCCTTTTCGAGCTGCGCACCCTCGATGTCGAGCTGCTGCATTTGCAGCGGCTCGATCCAGCGAATGTGCATCACCGCCAAGGGCGCCTGCGTGCGATTCTGGATGAGATATTCACCCTGCGTGACCGCTCTGACTTCTTTGGGATACAGATCCACGCTCAGCTTCACGTCGGTGACGCGCGGCTGCGGCAGCGTCTCGAACGCGAGCAATGCCTTCTCATAGTCAGCGCGCTGTGTGTCATCGTCATCGGCGCTGCGGTACTCGTTGAGCACGTTGGTGTTGTAGAAAACGAATACTCCGAGGCCCACCCATGCCAGCGTGCTGATGGCGAGGACGGCACCGCTGGTACTTCTGAGCCGATGTGACAGGTGCGCCAGGCGCGGCCGCAGCTGTGTCTCGGCCCCGCGCCGCCACAACAGGTGTGCCAGCACCAGCAGCACCATGGCCAGTGCCACCCAATATGCTTGCACCCAGGCCTGGCCAATCCAGAAGCGCCCCATGCCGTTCATGTCGGAGAGCGGCACCGGGGGCGCGGCGCCATAGTTGTACAGAATGTGCTCGAGGCCCGCGCCCGGCAGCGCGAATTGTGCGACCACGTATAGCAGCATCACGGCCCAGCCGACGAATTTATGCGGCGCCAGCGTCTGCACGAAGATGCAGAGCACGGCGAGCAGCAAGGCATAGATGAGGTTCGGCAGCACGAACCACAACAGGTAGGCGGGAACCTCCAGCCGCGTGTAGCCGTGCAACAGCTGGAACAGGATTGCCGCGCCGCTGCACACCACGAAGCAACTCAACAGCACCAGCGTGATCGCGATCACCTTGGGCACCATGAATGTCCAGTTCGGCGCCGCGCTGGCACCGATGATCTCGTGGATTTGACGCTCGCGGTCGCGCCAGACCAGCTCACCGGCGTAGTAGACAGCAATGATCATCTGAAACAGGAAGAAAGCACCGGTCAGTGCCTGGACCATGGCGCGCGTTACCGGGAGGAACTCCGTGGCCTGATTCTCGATGGTCTGCAGCAACGCGCCGTAGGAATTCAAGATGCCCAAGGTCAGCAGCACGAAGAACGCCGGACTCTTGAACACATAGCCGAGCTCGAAGCGCGCCAGCGCGACGAATTGGCGCCAGCTCGAGGGTGCCTGGTGCAAGCCCGGCGCTCGCAGCACCAGTGTCGAGCGCCGGTCATCGTCTTCGCTGCCGGCAAGCAGCGGTTTGCGCTTGGCAGCGCCGCCACGGCTCTCGAAACGGAACGTGGCATAGACGATCGCGAACAGCACCGTCCCCACGGCCAGCCACAGCACGCGGTTGTACAGCAGCAAGCCGCTGAGCGCGGGCACCTGAGCGTTGCGCTCGGCGGCCGTCCAGTACTTCATGACCTGCTGGACACTGATGAAGCCGAACGGGTCGGCGAGGGCCGTGATGGTGTCGTACTGCGGATCATCGAGCATGTTCTGCGCAGTGATGAACAGCACCACCGTGATCATGACGCCCACGTAGGTCCACAGCAGCGAGCGCGTCGCGGCGGCCAGCGCAAAGAACGCGGCACTCATGGCCAGCATGGTCGGCACGGTGTAGACGCCGAAAGCATATAGATAGTGGCTGGCCACGAACGGCCCGAGCTCTTCGGGATCCTGGTTCGGCATGGCTGCACCGAGCAGGATGGCCAGCGGCACACTGGCCATCACCAGCAGTGCCGCGACCCACGCGCCGGCGAAACGCCCCAGCAGATAGTCGAACTTGGTGATGCGCGTCGCGTAGATGATGTGCGCAAAGCGGGTCTCCTCGTCACGGATCACCACGCTGGCGACGAAGGCCGTGATCACGAACAGGCCGAAGATGTTCATGACACCCACCGTCTGCAGGATGGCGGCAGGCGAATTGACGTTGGCATTGCCGCCATCGCCGATCTGGATCTGATCGGACACCGTCGCCCCAAAGGTCAACAGGAAGAAGATCGCAAAGCCGATGAAGAACAGCGGCGAGCGCAACTGGTAGCGCATCTCGAACGCGGCAATCTTGGACAGCATCTTGCTCAGGCTCCCGATGCGCCAGGGTGCGACGCACGTCGCGCCTATTGTCCACGATGTGGCGACCGGTTGCGGCCACCAGAGCGTCGCATCGGTTGCGCTGTTCGAGCGGAAGTCATAGTTAGGGGACTGTCCCCACGCACCACTGCGCGTGCCACACCCTGTGGCTCAGTTGGAACCAACGGACTCAGGCGATCACGCGGTGCTGCAGGGGGACTGTCCCCGGATCGAGTGCTGCCAACCCTGATTCACCATGTCACCAATCGAGTGCTCAGCCAGAGTTTCGCGCCCCAGCCCCTTGGGTTGCATCCCAGCCGACGTGCTGGGATCACGAACCGGCTGCTTCGAACGCATTTTCCGACAGCACTGACACGCGTCTTTCCCTACTGCGTGCTGCGCGTCTTTGCCCCTACCATCGCGCCTCGTCCGCCGCTGCATCCGCCACGGAACCACTGAAGGCAGATCGATATGACCACCCACATGACCACCAAGGCCGCTACGCTCAATGCCGCCACCAAGCTCTTCGGCTCCGCCGACGCACAGTTGCTGAAACAACATCTGCAGGCGCTGGTGCAGGTCGAGTTTCTCACCATTCCGCTGTACTTGACGGCGGTGTACTCCTTCACCGATGCGGCGCTGGCCTACTCGCCCGATGGCAAGAGCACGCCGCTGTACGATGCACAGCAGGAAGTACTCTCGGTCGCGGTCCAGGAAATGCTGCATCTGCAGCTGGCCAGCAATCTGTGCAATGCGTTCGGCGTCACGCCCGAGATCCCGCAACTCGCGGTCGCCGCCGGTCAGGTCATCGTGGTACCGCACCTGGAACCGACACCCGGCACGCCCTTCACCACCACCATCGGCAACCTGCCGGCGGTGTTGCCGACACTGATCGCCATCGAGAAGCCCGCACCTGGGGATTTCCCACCGCCGAATTCGCAGGTGATCTACAAGTCCATTGCAGATCTGTACCACGCGACGCTGACACTGTTGAACCGCTATCTGCTGGCCTACGCGAACCTGGACAACGCGGATGATCCGCACTTTCAGCCCAGTCATCTGCAAGTGAACTATGCAACGTTCAAGAGCACGTACCCCGGCATTCCCACCATCGACGCGCGCAGCGATGTGGGGACGGTGGCGAATGCAGTGACCGATCAGGGTGAAGGCGGCCTGGTCGCTGCCTCCGCGGGGCGCAGGTACAGCTCAGCGGCGTCGGGCGAAGTGCTGCCGCAGTTCCAACCCGTGGCGGGGAGTCGCTTTGCGCGTTGGGGAGCACTGTCCCACTATCAACGCTTCCTCGATGTGCAGACAGTGATTGCGAACATCGCTGCCGGCGCGACGAGCCAGATCGCACCCTCACCCGGCAATCCGTATCTGCCCAGCGGCCAGCCGATGTTCTATTTGCCGAACGGCGAGCGCTCGGCGGATCTGCCGAGCTGGGCGCCCGCTGCCGCGGTACTGCAGCAAGCGGCGAGCACTATCTGGAGCTTTTTGACGGACGCGATGCAGAACGGCTTCGCCAGCGGCACGCTGCAACCCAACAGTGGCCAGACCTCGAGCACGCCCGGCTTCAACGACGCGATGCTCGCCTTCAAGTACATCACGCCCATGCTGTGGCAATGGGGCCAGGTCATCGGCTACCAGTACACGAGCGGCGTGACACCGCAGCAAACGCAGCAGGCGATGGACCAAGCCGATCCGCTCTCATTGTTCCATTGGGATGCCACGACGGCGCAACTGCGCGCGCAATGGGCGCAGCAGAACCTCGAGCTCAACGCGTGCCAGGGATTGAACCAGTGCAGCGGTCGCGGCTGGGGTGGCATCGCGACGGCCAAAGGCAACGGGGCCTGTGCGACCGCCGACTTGCACACTTGCGGCGGCAACAACGACTGCAGTGCGCAAGGCGGTTGCGGCTTTCTCTCCAGCGTCACCGGCGGCGGTCTACTCAACGCGGTGGATCAGTGGGTCCCCAGCGAAAACGTCGGTGCCGCCACCGGCGGCTGCCAGTCACCGATCGGCACTGCCCAAGTATTCGATCGCACTGCCGGACCCAGCATCGACGAGCAAACGGGTGAAGCGTGGACCGCAGCGGCCAAGGCGCAATTGAAGGCGCTGATCGGCACCAGCGTCTGGCAACAAGCGCGCAACTTGTTCGCGGCCAAGTACGGCATCACACCGCTGCCGGCGCCGCTCAGTACTACGCGGTACAACGGTGGTCAACGGCGCGCCGCCGTGGCAGCCACCTCGAAGTGAGCGCACCGCGTCTTGGCCTGCCCAATTTGGGGCTGGGCCTGGGGCTGCGCAGCGTGCACCTGGCGCAACTGCTGCGCGAGCGGCCCACTATCGATTGGTTCGAGCTGATCAGTGAGAACTACCTCGACTGCCAAGGCTGGCGCCGCCACGCCTTGGCAGAACTCGCCGAGCACTATCCGCTGGTGATGCACGGTGTCTCGCTGTCGATCGGCAGTTGCGACCCGTTGGATTTCGCCTATCTCGACAAGCTGCGGCTGCTGGCCGACGCCATCGGTGCACGCTGGGTTTCCGATCACCTGTGCTGGACCGGTGTGGCCGGGCAGACCACGCACGATCTGCTGCCGCTGCCGCTCACGGAAGGCACGCTGCACCACGTGATCCGGCGCATCCGCATCGTGCAGGACGTATTACAACGACCGCTGGTCATCGAGAACCCCAGCAGCTACGCGCGCTTTCGCGCCGATGCCCTCACCGAATGGGAGTTTCTCTCCCGCATGGCGCAGGAAGCCGACTGCGGCTTGCTGCTCGACGTCAACAATGTGTACGTCGCGAGCGTGAATCACGGCTTCGATCCGCGGCACTACATCGACGCCATCCCGCCAGAGCGCGTGATCCAGATGCATCTCGCCGGACACCGCCAGTTCGGCAGCTACATCCTCGATACACACGATGCACCGGTAAGCGCAGCGGTGTGGCAGCTGTATCGCTATGCCGTTGGCCGTATCGGATCGGTGGCCACGCTGTTGGAGTGGGATGCCGAGATTCCGGCGTTGGAAGTGTTGCAAGCCGAGCTCGGCAAAGCCCGCGCATGCCTGTCGACGCCCGCGACCGCCGGCGATGCAGGCGACGCACCGCACCCGGCGCACGGCGCGTCACCCACCCTTGCCGTCACGACACTGGATGCATATCCCCAGCTGGCCGGCGCCATGTTCGCAACCGAACCATGAATGACGCGGGCGGCCGCGCACCCGACGATCTGCAGCAACAGCAGCGCTGGCTGCAGGCAGCGATCAGCGCTGCAAACCCGGCAACGTTTCGCGACGCCGCCGATCGCTACCTGCAGTCATCGGCAGCGCTCGCTGCGACGGCGCGGCTGGGCATCTATCAGCGTGCCTATTGGGCTCGCCTGCTGCAGAGCTTTCACGCGATCTTTCCTGGGCTGCTGCAAGCGCTCGGTGCGACCGCACTGAACGGGTTCGCGCAGGCATTCCTCACGCACAGCCAGCCGCATCACTACTCGATCAACCGCATTGCCGACGGCTTTGCCGACTATCTGCACCAGACGCGCCCGGGACGCGCGGACGGCAGTGATTGGGCGGCCAGCACTGCAGCGGACTGCAATGAGGCGGCCGCCGATCTTGCGGCCGACGCTTGGGCCGAGTGCATCGTGGATCTCGCGAGGCTCGAGGCGGCGTTGCTGCAGGTCAGCGAAGCACCTGGATTGGAGCAGGCGGCGCCGCCCCGCCCGGAGCTGCTGCGCGAGGCGTCCGATGCAGAGTTGCAGCAGCGCCGGCCGTGCACCGCGCCCTGCCTGCGGTTGTTGGCGTGTCGCTATCCCGTGCACGACTATCTGCAGCAAGTGCGTGCCGGACAGGCGGCACACTTGCCCGCAGCGCGCCCGGTCTGCTTGGCGCTGACGCGCGTGCACTATCGACTCGCGATGCGCGAGCTGGCTCCGGTGCAATGGCAATTGCTGCTACGCCTGGATGGCGGCACGCCACTCACCGCGGTGCTGCACGCCGTTGCCGAGTTGGGCTTGCGACCCGTGCCGAGCCTGGCGCTGGCACGGATCTGGCTCGGCAATTTCCTCGCCCAAGGTTTGATCAGGTCTTGATCAGCGTCGCCACCGACACGTGCGGCCAATCGATATCGAGGAAATTCAGGATCACGGTCTGCGTGTACTGCAGCTGCAGGAACTGGCTGCCGTCGGGACGCTGCACCGTCTCTATCCAGAAGATGGCACTGATGCGCGTGGCATTGGCGTTCACCGTGACGAAGGGAATGTTGGCGACATTCCCGACGGGCACCGATGCAACATCCAACACCACGGTGTTGAGGATCTCCTGCCCCTGCAGCGCATCCAGCAGCGCCTGATTCATGTTCGTCACGTACGACTGCTGCATTCCTGGCGGCAGGTTCGAATGCGAATAGGGATCCAGATACCCCGGCAGCTTGGAGGCCAGCCCGGGGCCAGTGGGCCGGGAGCTGACGGGTGCAATCTGCGGCCCGCCACGCACACTGAAACCCCTGCCTTGCGCCAGCACCGAATCACCGTGCGGGATGGTCGACTGGCGCACGATGCTCGGCGGCGCAGGCGGTGCCGTCGTGGCAGGTACGTTCAACCAGATACCGGGCTCGATGTGGATGCCCTCGTGGGTTTGTGCATCGTTGACACGCTGCAGATAGGTCAATCCAAACAGTCCGATGTCACCCTGGGCCGAGCCACGATTGGGAATCACACCACCGATCGTGTTGAACTGCAGCACCTCATTGGTGGCATTGAGCAGCAGACGAAAATCGGTGTTGTGCTGCTTGTTGGGCAGCGCGATGAGATTGAAGCCGCTTCCTACCCAGGTACCCGCCAGCTGGGTGAGCAGACCGTAGGGTGACGCTTCCGTTGCAGTGGGCGGTGCGGCGCGCAGTGGAGAAAATCCGGTCATGGCACGTCCTTGCTCTCGAGAGTTGATAGAGGGCAATGCAGCGAGCGCGAGACCTTGCCGAATGCCAGACATGCGCCGCTGCACATCCGTCATCCAGGCTCACAGCCAGGACAACTTCGGGCGGCGATACTGCGCGCCGGAACAGGACTGCGCATCAGGGAATTCCTACATCGTAGATCTGCCTCGCGTGCAATCCTCTTCGGTCCACGCTGGATGGGCACGCCTGCCAGGTTGGCGGTGCGCCGGCTGCAGCACGACCCACATTGCGGGTCGGAGCGCCGCAGACACTTCGTACGTCGCCATCGAATGGACGTTGAGACCGCGGCGACGGCCAAAGGCCGTGAATTGATCCAGACACGACGCGCAAACTCGTACTCATGGCTCATGCCTGAGTGCCTGCGCGTGTGCATGCAGGCGTTTACCACAGCGCCGGCGTGCAGACGTGCAGCGAACCCAGCTGCCCCGAACCTCTCTGTACATCCAGTGCGCAGCAGCGTTCTCACAGCCAATGTATGCAACGGCAACCGCGCCGTGTGCGACGCGCGCCAGTCTTAATTTGCAGGTTGCAGTAGACGCTGCTAACAACGCGTATGGAGCGTTGCGGCAAGATCTGCGCCGGCTCCGTGGACACGTCAACTGCGGCAGCCCTTTTGCCGCCGACGCTCACGAGCCGGAGGCATCACCTCGCAATCGCCACGAGCCATCGGCAGCGCAGCGGATTGCGCCTGCCAGTGACTGCAGAACACACGTGTGACTCAAGAACAGGCGCACTCAGAACAATTCAGCGCGCAACAGGACGTATTCGGGGGATCCATCAATGACTTCGTTTGCATCACGCACTCGGCTGCGCCACGCTGCGGCCGCGCTTCTCACGCTGTTCATCATGACGACTGCGCACGCGCAAACCGCCAAGGAGCTCGAGCTCGAGGCGCGTATCCAACAGCTGGAGAAACTGGTGAGCGAGCTGACGGGCAAGCCCGTGCCGCTGCCTCCAGCGCTGGCGCCGTCTGCCGCGCCGGCAACGCCGCAGGTCGCTGCATTGCAGACGCAAGCCATCACGCCCAATGCGCAGCCCGGCACACGCTTCCTGTTCACCGGCTACATCAAGCTCGACACGCTGTTCTCGAAATACACCGATGGCGAGATCGCGGACGGCACTGCCGGGCGCGACTTCTATCTGCCCGCCACCATCCCGGTCGGTGGCGCCGATGAGGACGCCGACGCCGATGCGCACGTCAAACAGTCGCGCTTCATCTTCGGCACCGACTCGAACGCACCCGACGGCAGCCCGATCAGCTCGCGCCTCGAAGTGGACTTGTTCGGCAGCGCCCTGGGCGATGAACGCGCTACCAACACCTACGGGGTGCTGCTGCGTCAGGCGTATGTGCAGTCCAAGCATTGGCTGGTCGGCCAATCCTGGTCCAACTTCCAGGACGTCGCGGCGCTGCCGGAAACTGCGGACTTCATCGGCCCGACTGACGGCACCGTGTTCGTACGTCAACCGCAGCTGCGCTACATCCGCGGGCCGCTGACCATCTCCGCCGAGAACCCGGAAACGACGGTCACGCCCATCGGCATGGGCGCTGCGCGCATCTCCTCCGACGACAACGATGTGCCCGATTTCACGGCTGCCTACATGTTCCCGCAGCGATGGGGCTACCTGCGCACCTCACTGCTGGCGCGACAACTGAAGCTCGAAACCACCGGCGTGAGCCCCTTCGACGACACGACTTACACCGCGGCGCTGTCGGTCTCGGGACGCGTCAACTTCGGCGCCAACGACCTGCGCTTCATGGTGACTGCCGGGGATGGCATCGGCCGCTACGTCGGGGTCAACTTTGCCAACGATGCGGTCATCTCGAGAGATGGTAGGCTACGCCCCATCTCGGGCTGGGCAGCCTTCGCCGCCTGGAAACAGTCGTGGAATTCGCAGCTGCGCAGCACTTTCATGCTCTCGACGTCCGAATACGACAACGATGTCGGGCTCACCGGCCCGGCGGCGAACAAGGGCAGCCTCTCGTTCGCGGTGAACACGTTCTATACACTGGCGCCGAAGCTGGATATCGGAGTGGAGCTGCGCTACGCCGAGCGAGAAATCGAAAGTGGCGCCGACGGCTCGCTGCGCCGGCTACAGGCGATTGCCAAGTATTCCTTCTAGAACTCTATTCCAAACGCGCTATCCGAGGTCAGCATCATGGCTACCAGCCCCCAGGCGATCTCGCAGCCGATCGACTCGGGCATCGATCGCTCGCACCGCCGAGTGATCTTTGCCTCCTCGCTCGGCACGGTGTTCGAATGGTACGACTTCTATCTCTATGGGTCGTTGTCGGCCGTCATCTCCAAGCAATTCTTCTCCGGTGTGAACGAGACCACCGGCTTCATCTTCGCGCTGCTGGCCTTCGCTGCGGGCTTCTTCGTCAGGCCCTTCGGCGCGCTGGTGTTCGGGCGGCTGGGTGATCTGATCGGGAGCAAGTACACCTTCCTGATCACGATTCTGATCATGGGTACCTCCACGGCGCTGGTCGGCGTGCTGCCGAGCTATGCCTCCATCGGCGTCGCCGCACCGGTGATCCTGATCGCCCTGCGCCTGCTGCAAGGACTGGCACTGGGCGGCGAGTATGGCGGGGCAGCCACGTACGTCGCCGAACACGCACCTCCGCACCGGCGCGGCCTGTACACGAGTTGGATCCAGACCACGGCGACGCTGGGGCTGTTCCTGTCGCTCGTGGTCATCCTGACCTGCCGCGTGACCATGGGTGATGCCTTCGATGCCTGGGGCTGGCGCATTCCATTCCTGGTGTCGATCCTGCTGCTGATCGTATCGGTCTACATTCGCCTGCAGCTGCAAGAGTCTCCGGCATTCGTGCAGATCAAGAACGAGGGCGGGCTCTCCAAGGCCCCGCTGACCGAAGCCTTCGGTCGCTGGAGCAACCTCAAGATCGTGCTGCTGGCCTTGTTCGGCGCGACCGCCGGCCAGGCCGTGGTCTGGTACGGCGGGCAGTTCTATGCACTGTTCTTTCTGGAGAAGATCCTGCAGGTCGAGTCGATGTCGGCCAACCTCATCATCGCCGCGGCATTGCTCATCGGCACGCCGTTCTTCGTGGTGTTCGGTGCATTGTCGGATCGCATCGGCCGCAAGACCATCGTGCTGGCGGGCTGCGTGCTCGCGGCTGTGACGTACTTCCCCACCTTCCGCGCCATCACCCACTTTGCCAATCCGGCACTCGAGCAAGCGGTCACGAGCGCGCCGGTCACGGTGGTGGCCGATCCGGCCGAGTGCTCCTTCCAATTCGATCCGGTGGGCAAGAAGGCCTTCACCAGTTCGTGCGACATCGCCAAGTCCGCCCTGGCGAAGGCCGGCATTCCTTATGAGAACGCGGCTGCACCGTCTGGATCCGTGGCGCTGGTACGCCTGGGCACGGCGACACAACCAGTGAATTCGTTTGCCGGGGCCGGGCTCGATCCTGCGGCATTCAAGGCAGCGAGTGCAGATTTCACTTCGCGCCTCAAGGCATCGCTGAAGGCCGCGAATTACCCGAGCAAGGCCGACCTCGGCCAATTGAACTACCCGGTGGTGATCCTGCTGTGCACCTACCTGGTGTTGCTGGTCACGATGGTCTACGGGCCCATCGCGGCGTGGCTGGTGGAGCTGTTCCCGACCCGCATTCGCTATTCATCCATGTCGCTGCCGTATCACATCGGCAACGGCTGGTTCGGCGGCTTCCTGCCGGTGACCTCGTTCGCGATCGTGGCAGCCACCGGTAATATCTATAACGGACTCTGGTACCCAGTGGTGATTGCCCTCTCCACGGCGGTCATCGGGGGCCTGTTCTTGCGAGAGACCAGGAACCAGCCGATCACGTGATGCCGAGATCTCTGCGAAAGCGCGGTGCGACCGGCACCGCGCTGCATCACCGTGGTCGATTGATGCCCATCACCATGATCTTCGGTGCATGGATGTCTGGTTGCGGTCGATCGGTGTCTACCGCCGTTGCCAGACAACGTCACATCCGCGACGCCACGGCAGCCGCGACCCAGCGAGCTGAGGAGCGTTTGCCACTAACCCAGGGTTAGATGGGGGGCTAGATGCAGATGCCGCTGCGGACCGACGTGGCGACGCGCGCTGCGCCGATCCTGCTCTCTTCTCTGGGACAGGACACTAGGGTGTAGCAAAGACGCCCAGCGCCGGCGCCACCAGCTGCGGATCGGTATCGCCACCGTAGCTCTGCAGATTGGGTGGAATGTGACCCGCATCGCCCACCGCCATCACCTGCATCGAACCGTCGGCGCGCACTCGCAGAATGGTCAAGCTGGCGTTGGAAATTCCGAAGTTGGCGTACAAGCGTGTATCGATCCCGAGCGCCTTGGTGACGAAATAGCGAATCACGTTGCCGTGACACACCAGCACGTCGTGACGATCACCGTCCTTCGCGGGCACGATGAGCTTCTCGAACGACATGTCCAAACGCTGCTTGCAGGCTGCTTGGGCTGCAGTTGCTGCGGCGTCCGGTGCAGGCGTGCTGGTCGGCGGCGTGCACTCGCTCAGCAGCGGGGTTGCCGATCCTGGAACCTGGGGCAAGGCGGCGCGAATCTCGACCGCGGTCTGCTGCGCGCGCGTGAGCGTGCTCGAAGTGATCGCGGTGAAACGCACCGGCAGGGTCGCGAGCCGCGCGCCAGCCAAGCGCGATTGTGCGATGCCGAGTGGCGTCAGCCCCGGGCCGGGCTCTGGGCTCGCCTTGGGATCAGGCACGTAAGTGCCATGGCGTACGAGATAGAACGTGTGCACGTAGCTGCTCTCGGCCGCCACCGCCGGCCGCGGCAGCAAGCCGACGAGCCAAAGGCTCGCGGCCCAGAGAGTGCAGACCCCCAAACTGCCCACGAGACTGCCAACGAGGGGCAGCACCTTCATCCGTTGCGCAACGCTTGCCATGATATTCCTGCGACTGTTGGGAAGTACAAACGGGCAAGCTGACATGAGCGCCGCGAGCGTGGCAAGTGAAAAATATGCGAGCATGGTCATCATGTTGAAACGTCATGTCCTCCTGCGCCTGTGCCGCAGCCGCGAGCTGTTGCAGGCATCGCTCGACACCGCGCTCGCCATTCAGGAGGTGGCGCGGCGCGCCGGCATCTCGGAGCATCACTTCATCCGCCAGTTCGCCGCGCTGTTCGGCGTGACGCCGCATCAGTACCGCCTGCAGGCTCGGCTCGAGCAGGCCAAGCGCCTGCTGGCAGCAGGCGAACACTCGGTGACCCAGGTGTGCATGGCCGTGGGCTTCAGCAGCCTGGGCAGCTTCAGTGACCTGTTTGCGCGGCGCGTGGGCGTTGCACCCTCCGGCTATCGGCGCCAGCTGCGCACCCTGTGCTCGCTGGATGGCCATCTGGACGGACCCCTGGATAGATCTCTGGATAGACCTCTGGATAGACGCTGGCTGCCGCTGCTCGCGCCGAGCTGCTTCAGCTTGATGGCCGGTGCGGCCGGAATCGCAATTTTCGAGAAGCACGCGCGGGTTCTGGCTGACAGACTCCCGCACACCAACAGCGGCTTCATCACAGCAGTGCAATCATGAGAATCAGGCTCGTCAGCATCCACGTCGATGATCAGCAGCGCGCGCTCGAGTTCTATACCGACGTGCTGGGCTTCGTGAAGAAACACGACATTCCTGCTGGTGCTGCGCGCTGGATCACCGTGGTCGCACCGCAAGGCCCCGACGATCTGGAATTGGTGTTGGAACCGAACTCCCACCCGGCGGCGGCTGCGTATCAGGCGGCACTGCTGAAAGACGGCATTCCCGCCACCGCCTTCGAGAGCGAGGACATTCACG
>Ga0315912_10003513_pt1 | contig 15521 bp, 18 predicted proteins | sample VfabasoilMG_FD_204469 | JGI IMG/M metagenome (GOLD analysis project Ga0315912, IMG submission 204469) | Garden soil microbial communities collected in Santa Monica, California, United States - V. faba soil | ecosystem: Environmental > Terrestrial > Soil > Garden | place: USA: California... | reverse complement strand
TTACCAAGGTTGCACTTGTCATCAATGCTTTTTTGGCTGATGTGGTGGTCGTAACTCCATCAAAGTCCACATTCGCTTGCGTTAAATTTGCAACTAGAAAACTATTTTGGAAATTCGCAATGTTACCTGTTGCTGTTAAGTTAGTTACATTAAAATCACCCAACGTACCATTTACATTCATCAAAATATTTCTTGTGTCAGTAGTTGCAGTAACTTTTGATTGCAATGTACCCGTGCAAGATGTAGCAATCTCCACCTTGCAATCTGTCCCATCCAAAATTCCAGGTGATGGGCAAGTAGCTGCAGTCGCACTTCCTGTTTTACAGACGTATTGAGTGCTACTACCTGTCGTGACTGCTTCAATCACACTGGGAGATGCACAAGTATCTGCAACAACATTCTCAACACACCAAGTCGCATCTTCGCTCACCTTGCCGGTGTCGATATTAACTGTTCTTGCTTCAAGGTTTCCAATCCATTTCTGGCTGGTATAGCTTGCAACATAAGAAAAATTGTCACCAGAAACCGGGTTCAGCGTGCTGGTTGCCGCCGCAGCACCTGCACCCACTTTTGCGCTAATAGACTGCAGCGCCTCACTCAAAGAGGTAGTAAGTTGATTTGGATTTTTGGCACTAAAATAAGTACCCTGACCATTGACAGCAGCATGCCACAAGTCGTCCACCGCAGTTTGTGAATCTGCCGCTGGTACAGGCCAGTCACGTGTACCTTGTGTTAGCTCGTAAAAGTCACCAGAGGTCGCTGTTTTATAATCACTAGCAAAACTAAGCGATGCATCTACCCCCAGCCCCAACGTAAATGTTGTCATATGCTGTTTTAAGTTGTTATCTGTTGCTGTAACAAATACATTGTTATCACAAGTGTCCCCCGTGCTGCCATTTGGCCTTATGCCACCGGTACAGTTACCCAAAGCTGAAGTGCGTAAGTCTGTGTCATAGTAGTATTTAGCCACATCAGATAAAGTATTACTTGCTGCTGTCGGCCCTTCATACATTGGTCTAGGTGTGCTTGAGCCATCCATGTTTCCCACAGAACCTCCGCTCAGATTTTTTACATCTGAGCTACTATCTGTATTCCAGTAACCATCTGTGGTTAATAATGTAAAGTTTTGCTGGCAAGAATATTGAACTGGGTCAGAGCTATTTCCTACCACACTTCCACCCTGACCTGCATAAATACGCCCTACTACACTCAGTGCAGATCTTAATGGTGTACTATTGTTCGGGTTTATTCCAAGCAACTTACTATACCAACTGGTTTTTTGCGCTGTATTAAATTGTGCGATTGGCAGATAATTGCTACTTTGACTTGAAATAGTAATGAACCCAACACGGAAGCGTGTATCGATCGTTTTAAATGCGCGACTGGTAGAGGTCTTCATCATTTGCATACGGGTACGATAATAGCTATACCAGTTAGCAAAATTGGTCATTTCCTCATCATATGTACATGTAGTTGCACCCGCGCAGTCTGTACGCGATGCAGCTTTAGGATAAGTAGTGGTAGTAGGTACAATATCTACACGATTAAAAGTAGCAAGTGCAGGGGCACCACCCGTAAAATTGGTAGTGGTAGTTGGCAAGGTATAGGTTCGGTCATTAACGCCTCCAGCTAAAGCTACGGTCGAATACCTGATGTTACCTGAAGTCCATGAGCTGCCACCAAGGCTGGTCGTAATTGGCCCGTTATTGGCTGTGCCATTGTTTACAGCCGTAATAGTGACTGTGCCGCTATTACATGTCGTACCTCCCGTGCAAGTTGCACCGTAACCTGAAGTTGCAGTGAGTAAATTAATTGCATTTTTAACTTTAGTAGCCAAGTCAGGCAAGTTATCAGTACCAGAAGCAGTTGCTGTTACTGTTGTGTTCATGATTTGAACCGTTGGACCAACACCCGCATTGGTGTTTACACTAATACTACTCATCGTACCGCTACTTCTTGCGCGTGTAAAAGTAATACTGCCAACGGCTTTAGCGCCTGCTGCCGATACATTAGTGGAAGTTGTTACGGCAACAACCCCAGTAAAAGCGCTAGGCACAACTTGTGCAATAGTTACTAAATCATTCACGCGTGTAGCACTAAAGCCAGACGTTCCAGAATCAGCATTAATAGCCGTTACAATATTTGCTGCTAAAGTATTACGCTGCGTGCTGCTGGCTGTATCAGTAATTGTAAGAGCAGGCGAAGGCGTGGTTGGTATAATGCGAGTACCATTCACCGTAATATTAGTAATCGACAATGCACTTGGTGAAGCAGTAGGGCTGTTTGCCGGGGATTGTGCATCAATTTTTATCGTACCTGTTGCAGACACACCCGCTACACCAGGCCACTTAGCATATGTATAGGTCGGCGTAGTTTCCAAATATTTGGCTTGACAATTCGTGCGTGTAGCATCTGTACACCAGCGCAACTTGGCGGGTACAGTATATGCGCCTGTGGGTGCACTTGCGATAACACAACTCGTCATATTTTTATCAGTGCAATACTCCCCTGGGGACACCGTGTAGTAAAAAGGGTAACCACGTAAGGTGTAAGCGTTACTAAAGGTGGTGGTTGGGTAAATGTATTGGCCATTTTTATTACATACCGCAGGGTTTGAGAGATCTGGTACTGTCGCCGAGCTTGTATTACACCACACTTTATCAGGATAGCCTTTGCTGTTAGTAAAAGGCGAGTCTGGTACCAGACTAGTTTTACTTGTTCCGCCTTGAATACCGTAAGCATCAACAGGCACTTGTGTCCACCCTGTGGTATTTGCACTGGTCATGGATGACTTTCCTGCGGACCACTCATAAGGATTACCATTGGCCTTCAAGCCAGGTGTGTATGTCGTTGCAGGGTCATAATAAATACTATTAAATTCGCTTGTCATATAAGGTGGATCACCCAAACCACAAGCAGCACTGAATGCACCACCTGATGCTTTACATTTGTTATTATCGTTGACATAGTCTGGCATATAATCAGAAGCCATACTGCCTGAGTTATCTAATACATACATTAAGTTTGGTAAAACTTCACCGGTAGTAGAACTTTCTAACGGGGCGTTGCCAATATCGGTGATGGCAGCATTTACAGCATTTGTAGATAGGGCGATTAACAAAAAGCCACAAAGTTGAATCAACTTATTTTTAAATGTATTTTCTTTAATAAATATCATGATGAGACCTCTAAAGATGTCTGTTTATTGGTTGTTAATAAATAAATGCTTGCAAATAGCTGAATGTATTTTTGGGGCCTGTCACTCTAACTGTTACGCGGTACACAACCGCGTCGTCGCCACCAGTATCAAAATCGTAACCGCCGCCGCCTGCGCCGCCGCCTTCGCTTTTTCCGCCTTTTGAGCTGGGAGCTGCATCGCCTGTGCCAGTCAGGCATTTTTGTGCTTTTTCAGTTTTAGCTACATTTGTTTCCCGACACATCCGCTGCACAATGTATCGAGTTTCATTGCCACTCAGATCATCAATATCTTTGATTACCGCAATTGAATTTGCCGCTGTCCAGGTTGAATTTGCGGTCAAGTTGATCGAATCATTAAAGGCAGCGTAATAGCCACCGGATTCCTGAGTATTTAAAATACTGCTATTATCAGTAATATACTTATACGCTTTGGCAATTCCAGTTTCTGCAGAAAGGATTGCCGACTGTTTAAAAGCCAAGTTCCCCGCTACAAGTACGCCACTATCTACCGAGCGTACCAAGGCAGCTGCTGCTAACGACATTGCAACTAAAGCAATAAGCGCCAGAAATAGCACCACGCCCCTTTGTGATTTGGCAAAACAACCATTGTTATACACATGTAATTTGTTCATCATAAAATCCATTTATCTCTATAACTGAGGGCTTGCCGCTAACACATTTCTAAGTGGGATGACAATTTCATAAGTACGGTAGCGATAATTAGCCCAATTAGCATCTGGCAAACTCACGGTCTGATTACCCCAGATACATACTTTCGCAGGCCCTGTGGCAGCGCCAGTACAAACCTGGCTGACTACTTCTTTTTCTAGCAAATTGTTTCTTGCTACCAATGCCAATCGTATTGCCTTGATGCGGTTGCGTGCACCAATGGCCAGCGGGTCAGCTCCCCAGGTACCACCCGTCGCATCCACCCACTGATCAACAATTTCACTATTTGCTGTCGCTGAAACGCCGTACTGCGCTTGTAGTGCTACAATTTCAGTGACGACTGGACGCGTATTTTTTGTAAGTTCGTTATTAATGATTTGAAAGATACTTTGCCGAACCTGCCCCAAACAAGCCAGTCTTTTCGGTTTACCCGCATCATACATACCTGCGTTATTTAGTACTAAAACTTGGTTACTATTACCCACAACATCTAACCATTTATTTCCCGCACCGTCCGCAACCTCTACAGAACTTACTTTGGAACCTACACAAGCCGTATCGCCATCGTTGGAATCCCCCACAACTAAAACCACATCTCCTGGGCGACAACCCAAATTGTTAGCAACCCCCACCTGATTTGTGCCTGCAGTTGTATTTACTACTGTTGGTATAGCACCTCTTGAGGTAGTACCATATTGAATGCGGATGATATCGTTACCCGCAGCGCCATCTGTAATAATCGCCGGCGTAATAATATCTACTGGCACATCAGCTGTAGTAGGGTCGTTATCTGCATCCAAGTTCATGATAGGCGCTGGATTACACTTTAAAGCGGAGAAATTTTTTCCCGCGGCGACCTTGGCTGCATCAGTTGTCAGTTGCGCATTATATTGGGCGAGCTTTGCTGCATAAATAGCTGCAATTTCCGCATCCGTCTTACCTACATAGTTTTCGTATGTCATATCACTTGGCAGCTTGCCTATTGTTGGCAAAGTTCCGCTAGCAACAGGTACACCATACCCCGCAAATTGCAATTCGCGCTGAATCATGTAAAGCCCGATGCTGCCGTTGGTCTGAGCGTCTGCAATGCCAGTGGTACTACGTTTATTTCCCTCAAACGCAGAAAACGTTTGCATAATTATCAAAGTAGCAATCAAGCCAATTACCAAACCTACCATAAGCTCCACTATGGAAAAACCTGTTTGATAGCTCAATCTTCTTAAATGAGTATTCATTAAATTTGTTCTCTAGCCATAAAAATTGAGGTCACCGCTTGGTAATTATGCTGCGCTTCGCCCGGCACCTGCCAAGTCACAACGAATTGCAAACGGCCATCAGAAATTGGCGTAACAGTCAATTTGCCATCTGGCAACGTTGGAACAGGGACATCGGCCACTCCTCCAAGTGCTATAGGCGCGGCCAGCATCTGCCCCATGCGTTGCTGCACAATATAGCTTGCCTCAGCACGATAAGTTGCATCTGCGGTATTCTTCATCATTGCACCCTGCAAACCGGCAATGGCTAAAATACCGAATGAGAAAATAACTATGGCAATGAGTGCTTCTAGCAGTACAGCACCTCGCTGCTTAGGCATGCTTTGTGTTTTTATATAAGTTGCTGGTTTATTTTTCATTTGTATAAATACTTCATCTATCAACACTTGCGGGGATCGGTTACACCAGCATTTGGATCGCACATTCGAACATTTCCTCCAACTCCAATTGTCACATTCAACTCTCTGCTATCTGCAGCTGCCATACCTGTTAAATCTGTCGTCACCTGCGTGAGTTGACCAGGTGCCGTAGATTTAACACCTAAATTAGTAAAAATTACTTGAGTTGCCCCAGCAGGAAGTTGTGTTGTAAAAATATCGGTCGAACTACCGTCCGTGTTAGCACGCGATTCAACTTGTCCTGCCACGGGTACCGAAGGAGGTACTAAATCCGGACACTTTGCCGGATCGACACACTCCACTGTCCAAGCGGAGTTTGCACCCAGTGTAAATCTGACAGCTGTGTTTCTCATTAGCGCCTCGGATCGTGCTTTTGAGACTCCATTTTGGATAGACTCAGCAGCTGTACGAATTTGGGTATTTCTAATCCAGTTCCTATACTCTGGTACGCCTATGCTTGCCAGAACAGCAAGAATCGCAGCCACAATCATGATCTCTATCAGCGTAAAACCAAACTGTTTGGTTTGACGATTCATTAACAGCTAGCCTCTGTTGTCCAGCAGCTACCACCACCGGTGTTAGTGGTCGAAGTTTTTGCATTGGTTTGATCTACCGTATAGCTAAAAGCTGCCATATCCCCAGAACCCGCGGCACTTAGAGTGTAAGTTGTCGCCGTTGGCCCGGCCGAACACGAGAACGCAAAAAAAGTTGTAGTAGTACCGGCAGGTGCAGCACACGGACCGCCAACATAGCTACGATTATCTTGAAAGTATTGCTCCATTCTAATTCGCATATCCGCAAGCACGCTGGTTGCCTCGGTGGCACGCGCCCTTCTTACGTAATCTATGTAGCTAGGAAGCGCAACAGAGGCAATAATTCCAATGATAGCCACTACAATCATTATTTCTATAAACGTAAACCCTTTTTGCGTAACTTTTAATGTGTTCATTTTCAGCATCCTTTTTGGTTGATTGAATCATGCCAAAGTCAACTCTGACATGTCTAGCAGTATCCGATATTCGGTAATATTCGCAGAATAAACGGTAAAAACCAATGCTATTCTGCCTTATGGAACATTAATGATAAAATATTCGCTGAATATAGAGAATATGGCGAACATACCATGCCCACACCTAGATTAATAAAACACGGCTTGATAACTTTTGCGTTATTTGGCTGCACCGTTCTAACAGGCTGTGGAACTAAAGGACCTCTATATATACCTGAGCAGCGCTACCCACAAAAAACTCAGGAAGAAGCGCCTGCAAAATCACCTCAGAACAATGATTCTAGCCAACCCACAAAAGAATAACCGTGAATTTTTTTGATCTAAAAAATGGCGAACTACACGCCGAAAGTGTTACTTTAAACAAAATCGCAAATGAGTTTGGTACGCCTTGCTATGTCTACTCAAAACAAGCACTGACACAGACTTTTAAAAACTTTCAAGCCGGCTTAAGTGAAGCTAATCATCTGATTTGTTTTGCTGTAAAAGCTAACCCAAACATTGCTATTTTAAATTTATTTGCCAAACTGGGTGCAGGCTTTGATATTGTTTCTGGCGGCGAATTAGCACGCGTATTAGCAGCAGGCGGCGACCCGCAAAAAGTAGTTTTTTCCGGTGTGGGGAAAAGCGCAGAGGAAATGCGCGCGGCATTAGAAGCAAACATACTTTGCTTTAATGTTGAATCCGCGAGTGAACTAGCTAGATTAAATAAAGTAGCAGGTGAGGCAAATAAAGTCGCGCCTGTTTCTTTGCGTGTCAACCCAAATGTTGATGCTAAAACCCATCCTTATATTTCCACTGGTTTAAAAAACAATAAATTTGGCGTGGCATTTGAAGACGCGCTTGAAGTTTACACACAGGCAGCAGCAATGCCCAACATTGCTATACATGGCGTTGATTGCCATATAGGCTCTCAAATCACTGAACTGTCACCTTTTGTTGATGCACTTGACCGCATTTTAAGCTTGGTAGACTCGCTCGAATCCAAAGGGATTCATATTTCTCATATTGATGTTGGCGGCGGTATCGGCATTACCTACCATGATGAGTCGCCCCCTGAGTTCAGCCAATATACAAAAACCATTTTGCATAAATTGAACAACAAAAAAGTAAAGCTGCTATTTGAGCCAGGCCGAGCACTAGTCGGCAATGCAGGTTTGTTGCTTACTAAAGTGGAATACATTAAACGTGCAGAGAGTAAGAACTTTGCCATTGTGGACGCTGCAATGAACGATCTAATGCGCCCTGCCTTATACGACGCTTATCACGATATTGTTGCCGTAAATCCACGCGCAGGGGAATCCACAAACTATGAAATTGTTGGGCCGGTGTGTGAAAGCGGTGATTTTTTGGGACACGACCGTGCACTCAATTTGGATGAAGGTGATTTGCTCGCCATTAAATCTGCAGGCGCTTATGGCATGAGCATGTCCAGCAATTACAATACACGTCCGCGCGCGGCTGAAATAATGGTGGATGGCAATAAAACTTTTGTGGTTCGACAACGTGAAAAAATTGCAGACTTATTTGTTTTAGAAAATACGATCCCATAGCATCAAATAAAGCAAAAAAAGTTGCAGATTTAGATACTTAAGCGTAAATTATTGTTAAGAGGAATACTCTTAGATAACTATATAAATTAAGCTTAGGGAGAAATTGTGAAAAAATTATTATTTTTAGTAATTGCAGTACTGGGGTTTAACCAATTGCCAATCGCAATGGCCGATGATGAGTTGCCAGAAATTGCGCCCGTAGAAGATCCGGCTCCACCACCGATTGATGCGCCTGCACCTGAAGACGCAAAGTAACATGCATTAAATTTAATATAATTATTCTATAAAACAAGACTTGGGGAGAATTTAAATGGGTAAGTTTTTGCTTGCTTTATTGACAATGTTTTTTATAGTCGGCTGCGCTTCAACAGGTGGCTCTAGTGCCGAAGGTGGCGGTTTGCCTGAAGTTGCTGCTTATGACGATGAAGCTGTTGAACCATTGCCAGACATGGTTGCTGCAGAGTAAATTTTAGAATCATAAAAAAAGCGAAGTTCAAACTTCGCTTTTTTTACATCAACTACCTTTAACTAATCAAAAATCACCGTCTTATTCGCATACGGCAAGATACGATTATCAATATGCCACCGCACAGCACGAGATAGCACTACGCGTTCTAAATCACGCCCCTTTTGAATTAAGTCTTCCACCTGATCACGATGCGAAATACGCGCAATGTCCTGCTCGATAATCGGACCTTCATCCAGCACTTCTGTCACATAATGCGCTGTTGCGCCTATAAGCTTAACACCCCGCTCAAATGCTCGGTGATACGGTTTAGCCCCAATAAAAGCTGGTAAGAAAGAATGGTGAATGTTAATAACACGCTGCGGATAACGCGCGACAAAATCTGATGACAAAATTTGCATGTAACGCGCTAGCACAATTAAATCGATTTTGTACTCGTCAAATAATTTGAATTGTGATGCTTCGACCTGCACTTTGTTGTCTTTGTTTACTTCTATGTGATGAAAATCAATACCGTAAAATTTTGCTAAGGCTTCAGTATCACGATGATTGCTAATAATGAGCGGTATTTCGCATGCCAATTCGCCATTTTTAAAGCGATGCAACAAATCTGCCAAACAATGGTCGTATTGTGAAACCATAATCGCCATGCGTGTTTTATGTTGCGAAAGTTTAAACTGCCATTGCATGTTAAATTTGCTAGAAATTGGGCTAAAAGCCTCACCAAAAGCGCTTGTGGCGATAGTAAAACCTGCCAAATCCCACTCTACACGCATCAAAAACAGGTTATTTTCTGCATCCTGATGTTGGTCTGCGTGTAAAATGTTGGCATTGTGCTGATATAAAAATTCAGCAATGCTTGCCACGATACCTTTTGCATCGGGGCAAGTGATTAAAAGTGTTGCGGTATTTTTCATGGCTTGTTTTTTTAAAAATTTGACATCATTATACCTTATGGACTTATTCATCGAAATATCAAGTTAACTATTTGAATATGAAACAGAAAAATAATTTAACGCAAGCTAACATTGTGCTTGCCAATCCACGTGGTTTTTGTGCGGGAGTTGATCGTGCAATTGTGATTGTTGAGCAAGCCTTGGAAAAATTTGGTGCGCCGATTTATGTGCGCAATGAGGTTGTACATAATAAATTCGTCGTCGACGAATTACGTGCAAAGGGTGCTGTATTTGTACATGAGCTCGACGAAATTCCTGCTGGAAGTACAGTCATTTTCAGTGCTCACGGTGTCTCAAAAGCCATTCGCGTAGAGGCTGAGAATCGTGGCTTAAAGGCATTTGACGCTACATGTCCACTTGTCACCAAAGTTCATATCGAAGTCGCTAAAATGCGCAAAGCAAACATGGAAATTATTATGATAGGCCACAAAGGGCACCCTGAAGTTGAAGGTACAATGGGCCAGTCTGAAGTAGGTATGTATTTGGTGGAAACACCGGAAGATGTCGCTAAACTGCAAGTAAACGATCCGGGGAAATTAGCTTTTGTCACACAAACCACGCTCTCAATGGATGATGCGGCACGGGTAATTGAGGCACTCCAAACCCGCTTTCCCAACATTCATGGGCCTAAAAGTGATGATATATGCTATGCCACACAAAATAGACAAGATGCAGTGAAAATTATGGCAAAAGATTGCGATTTAGTCATTATTGTCGGCTCACCGAATAGCTCCAATTCAAACCGTCTACGTGAAGTTGCCGAGCATCAAGGTGTTGAAGCCTATATGGTCGATAACGCCAGTTTCATTCAAGAAAAGTGGTTGGCTAGAAAAAGTAAAATTGGTGTTTCAGCGGGTGCATCTGCGCCAGAAGTACTAGTGAAAGAAGTCATTACTACCCTGCAAAAACTGGGTGCAAATGAAGTAACCGAGTTACAGGGCGTCGTGGAAAGCGTCATATTTCAATTGCCAAAAAATTTAACAGCTACTACAAACAAGCAATCTGCTAATATTTAATGAATTTTATTTTTATTGCCGGTGTAGCTCAGTTGGTAGAGCGGTTCATTCGTAATGAAAAGGTCGGGGGTTCGATTCCCTTCTCCGGCACCACCCCTGCCCATGAAAAAATATAAAACACCTATTTCTGCGTTGGTCTTGATTTACACTCCAGATTTACAAGTATTGCTGATGGAACGTGCGGATAAAGCTGGATTTTGGCAATCGGTAACCGGTAGCCTGGAAGATGACGAAACGCCGCTACAAGCAGCAATTCGTGAAGTGTTTGAAGAAACAGGATTAAATGCTACAGACTATGATTTACAAGATTGGCAAGCTTCTAACGTTTACGAAATCTACCCGCATTGGCGTCACCGCTATGCTCCCGGAGTAATAGATAATACCGAACATTTATTTGGGCTTGAACTACCAAGAAAATTACCCATCAAACTAGCACCTAATGAGCATGTATGCTATGAATGGCTAGATTGGCGCGAAGCTGCAACCCGCGTTTTCTCCTGGACAAATATAGACGCTCTTAAAAGATTAGGTGAAAGACATCAGTTAACGTTATAAAATTACCACTATGCAAACAGAAGCTATTAAATCAGTTCCTATTAAATTTGAGAAATTTCAATCATCGAAGGATGATGATTGCCAAGAACGCATTTTGGCAGCACGTGCCAAGCTAGGTAAGCGTTTGGTAATTTTAGGCCACCATTATCAACACGAAAGTGTCTACCGCCATGCGGATTTCACAGGTGATTCGCTAAAACTGTCGAAATATTGCGATAGTCTAGATGCTGAATTTATTGTGTTTTTAGGCGTGCATTTTATGGCTGAAGTGGCGGATATTTTAAGCCGCCCGGAACAAACGGTGATTTTGCCTGACTTGGCCGCTGGCTGCTCAATGGCAGATATGGCCAACTTAGCTAAAGTAGAGCGCAGCTATCGCGAACTTTCCAAAGTGCTGAATTTTGACGAAACTGTCACACCGGTCACTTATATTAATTCAGCAGCCGACTTAAAAGCTTTTTGTGGCGAACATGGCGGAATTGTGTGCACCAGCACCAACGCCCCTAAGATATTGGAATGGAGTTTTAATCAGCGTGAAAAAGCACTATTCTTTCCTGATCAAAACCTAGGTCGCTGGAGTGGCTATAAAATGGGCATTCCGCTCGAACAAATGCCAGTTTGGGATCCAGATCAGCCACTGGGTGGGTTAACTGAAAAACAGATTAAAAACGCCAAAATACTTCTATGGAAAGGCCACTGTGCCGTGCACCAAATGTTTCGCCCACAAAATATTGAACATTTCAAAAAATTACATCCAGATGGCAAGGTAATTTCACATCCTGAAGCACCTTTCGAAGTCTGTTTGAATTCAGATTACGTTGGTTCTACTGAATACATCTTACGTACTGTAACAGAAGCCCCACCTAATACTAAATGGCTAGTGGGCACAGAACTTAATCTGGTTACCCGCTTGGCAGAACAAATGAAACCACAGGGCAAACATGTGCAGTTTATGAGCCATGTAGTATGTGAGTGTTCGACCATGGCTCGTATCGATCCGCAACATCTGGCATGGACACTAGAAAATTTGGTTGAAGGAAACATAGTGAATCAAATCAAAGTACCCAAACGCGAGGCTGATCTCGCTAAATTAGCGCTGGATCGCATGCTTGCCGCTTCGTAATGACTTGTGACCTATGTAAACCGACGCCTCACGAAATCTTGTGGCATGATGATTTCTGTCGTGTGGTGCTGTTAAATGACGCGGATTATCCAGCCTATTGCCGAGTTGAACTAATTAAGCACGCTAAAGAGATGACCGACCTCGCTCCGCCCGAGCGTGCACGCATGATGAAAGTGGTTTTCTCTGTCGAAACTGCAATACGCGAAATCGTTCAGCCCGATAAGATTAACCTCGCCAGTCTTGGCAACAAAACGCCGCATGTACATTGGCATGTGATTCCACGGTTTGAGAACGACAAACATTTTCCAAATTCACATTGGGGAACACCTGCTCGGGAAGCCAATATCCATGCGCTTGACGAGCACATCATAAGGACCCTCTCTGGAAAAATAAAGGCGCATATTGAATGCGCCTTGGATTCAAACGCAAGCTAAACAGCCAGCCGTTCTACCACTTTGCCATTAATGATATGGCTTTCAATAATCTCATCAATATCTTCGTTATCCACAAAGGTATACCAAATGGCTTGCGGATAAACCACGAGCAGCGGCCCTTCGGCACAGCGATCAAAACAACCCGCACGATTGATACGCACTTTATCTTTGCCATTCAAACCAAGCTTCTTAACGCGTGCTTTCATATGGTCAAACGCAGCCTCTGCTCCTTTGTCCATGCAGCAAGCCTCTCCGTCTTCACGCTGATTTAAGCAAAAAAACACATGGTATTGATAATGATTGTGAGACATTTATTCGACCCCGTTGGTGGCAAACAAGTCTTCTTGCGTGAATGTCCACGTTCTCGTAATACCTAAAACGTCTGTGCTCATTTTCATTTCATCTGAGAATGGCGCATAAGGCGCAGCCAAGTTAACAATATTTTTTGCAGCTTCGTCCAAAACCTTAGAACCGGAACTTTTGTTGATTTCAATACTTTCCACTGACCCATCGGATTTAATTGATACTGTCATTCGTAGTTGGCCATAAATTTTTTGGTCACGTGCCGCGGCAGGATAATTCAAGTTACCGATACGTTCCACTTTTTGCCGCCATGCTTCGAGATATAAAGCATCACTAGCCTCTTTTGTGCGTGCGCCTACAAAGCGACGTTTCGGACGCTTTTGATATTCGTCTTGCTGCTTGGCAATTTGCGCTTCCAGTCTATCCATTTCAATACTTGCTGCAATCAAATCGGCACGATTAAGTGATTTCGCCTCTGCCTTTTGCTCGCCTCTCTCGGGTTCTGCCGATGTAGCATCTTGTGTAGGATTAGATTCAATTTTCCTATCTGACTTCAGTTGCGTCAGCAGTTCTTGCGCTTGTTTCTCCAACTCAGCTACACGTTTTTGTTCGCGCGCTTCTCTGGCCTGCATTTTGGCCGCCTTAGCTGCACTACGAGCTTCCGCGCTTGGTGTTAATTTAACTTCAGTGGTTTTTTGGTTGGGTGCGGGCAGAGCGGTTTTCATCTGCCGATTTGCATCAGTATTGCCGCCTCGATCCAAATTTGCCTGTGCTATTAATTCAGCCTTATCTGGCGCATTTTTAGTTTTAGCGTTCACCAACACCACATCTAATGAGGGTAAACGTTCTGCAAATTTTTTAATTTCAGGTTCGAATTTAACGGCTAATATTGCCATGTGAATTAAGACAGAAACCCATATCGCAACAGTCATTGCGTTCATGGCTTTCAATTGATAAGTTAATTTACGTGTTACGTTCATGCCAACACATCAAGAATTTTTTGGTGCACGCCACCAAACCCTCCGTTACTCATCACTAAAATATGGTCGCCTGATTTCACGGTTTTTGCAATAACCGATACCAAATTCTCTAAATTATCAAATGTCTGCGACTTGGCCAGAATCGGTCGTAATGCTTGCTCGGCATCCCAACCCAAATTTGCACCATAGCAAAATACCAAATCAGCATCTTTCAAACTATCTGGCAGCGCGTCTTTCATCACGCCCAGCTTCATCGTGTTAGAGCGCGGCTCTAACACTGCCAAGATTCTCGCCTTGCCTACTTTGGCACGAAGACCAGCAACTGTTGTTGCAATCGCGGTCGGGTGATGCGCAAAATCATCATACACAGTAATATTATTTACCACACCGCGTATTTCCATACGGCGTTTTACGTTTTTAAACTCACCTAAAGCAGCGATGCTTTGTGCCACAGCCACACCAACATGGCGCGCCGCAGCAATGCTCGCCAGTGCGTTCATGCGATTATGCTCGCCAAGCAAACTCCAGGTAACTCTACCTTGCAGTTTATCTTGGTAATATACGTCAAAACTACCATCGCCTTGCTCATTTACAGCCTGCCAACTCGCAACATCGCCAAAAGTTTCTACTTGCGTCCAGCAGCCTTTATCTATAACACGTCGTAAGCTAGCTTCTTTGCCATTGCTTACAATCAAGCCATTTTGTGGCACTGTGCGAACCAAATGGTGAAACTGTTTTTCAATTGCTGGCAGATCTTCAAAAATGTCAGCATGATCAAATTCCAAGTTATTCAAAATAACAGTACGGGGATGATAATGCACAAATTTGGAACGTTTATCAAAAAAAGCCGTATCGTATTCATCTGCCTCAATCACAAAAAAAGGTGAAATGCTTTTTTTATCTTGTTTGGGCTTTTCAGGCAAACGCGCCGAAACAGAAAAATTTTCTGGTACCCCGCCAATTAAAAAACCTGGCGCAAGTCCCGCATATTCAAGTATCCAAGCCAGCATTGAGCTCGTTGTTGTTTTACCGTGTGTACCTGCTACAGCCAGCACCCATTTACCTTGTAGCACGTTTTCTGCCAACCATTGCGGGCCAGAAATATATGGCAAACCAAGATTTAGAATTTCTTCCATTAACGGATTACCGCGCGCTACCACATTACCAATCACGTAAATATCGGGACTAAGTTTGGTTTGCTCGGGTGAAAAGCCTTCGATAAGCTCTATACCTTGGGCCTCTAATTGTGTGCTCATAGGGGGATAAACATTGGCATCACAACCTGTAACTTTGTGTCCTGCCGCCTTTGCCAATGCGGCAATGCCGCCCATGAATGTGCCACAAATACCTAAAATATGAATGTGCATTAGTATGATCGAATACCTATTTTTGTTTAATTAATTGAAGCTAGATTTAATGAATTGAAATTCAAGCTTTCTTCACAAGTTGCTTCGTGGAAAATCTATCACCGGATATTTTACAAAACCACTAAAGTTTAGACTTTTTATGCCGTCAACTTTACTACAAATTGCGTAAAAAGTTGTAGCTAAAATTTAAAGCGTAATGATAAGCCATACTCGATTTAAATGG
>Ga0315912_10003512_pt1 | contig 15523 bp, 9 predicted proteins | sample VfabasoilMG_FD_204469 | JGI IMG/M metagenome (GOLD analysis project Ga0315912, IMG submission 204469) | Garden soil microbial communities collected in Santa Monica, California, United States - V. faba soil | ecosystem: Environmental > Terrestrial > Soil > Garden | place: USA: California... | reverse complement strand
TGGCGGCGTCGCCCAGGTCGGTCCACGACTCCAGCATCAGTAGCTGGCGCGGGGCTGGAGCATCTTCGCCATCGAGGAATTGGACCATCCAGGGTCCGTTGATCGGCGTACGTCGGGAATGGAGCGGTGGTGCGACGAACTCGAGGCCGGGCGCCTCGCCGCGGAAAACGATGAATCGCGATGCGAATGGCGCCAGCTCGAGGCGAACACCCGTGGTCTCCGCACCGATCGAATAGCTCAACGGCGACGCGGAGCCATCGACGGCGTCCCAGGCTTCAGCGCGGCGTCCACGCACGCGGAAATGCACGGTGCCATTGAATCCCGCCGCGCCCTGGTTCGAGACGAAGTAGATGTCGGCGTCGCGCGTAGCGCGATGCGTCCAGTGGAGCTGGCCCTCGCCCAGGCGCTCGAAGTCTGGCGGCACCTTCTGCGCGCGCATCACGTCTTCGAGACCCTGCTCGGAATACACGTTTGCGCGGCCGTTCCAGATTTCCTCCGCCATCGCGCGTACTTCGACATCGTGTTTCAGCCCGTCGGCGCCGAGCGGCTTTGCGCCGATCAGGATGCCGCCGTCAACGACCCACTCGCGAAGCCTGGTCATCGTCGGCAGGCTCATGCGCCGCACGTGGGGCGCGATGACGAGCGCACGATAGCCGACGCCATCCGACCGAATCAGGCGCCCGTCCTTCACACGCAAACGGCCCAGCGCTTCGGCATTCACGAAATCGTGGTCGAAGCCCGCGAACCGTCGCGGGTAGCCCGGACGATCGAAGGGCGGCGACAGCGGCGCATCGCCGCCGAGGAAAACGGCGACATCGGCCATCGGCCGGCCCTGCTGAAGCAACCAGGACGTGCGCGCGAGGTATTGCACCCACGCGCCGGCATCCTCCGCCCAGGTTTCGTTGCGCGTGAAATGCTGGCCGTACTGTCGCAGCGTGATGCCAGGTTTGCGATCGGTGAACGGCTGGTGCGCGGAGGTGTGCAGCACGACGCGATTGATGCCTTCCGCGAAGAACCGGTCGACGATCCGTCGCCACTGCGCGGGACCTTGCGCCCACGGCGCTTCGCCCATCGTCGTGAGCGCTTCGGCGGCAACGATCGGCTTGCCGCTCACGTGTGCGGCGGATGCCGCCTCACGCACATCCGCCACGTGATTAGGCTTGGGAACGCCGTCTTCGGGATAGAACCAGTATTCGCCCATCGGCACGTCGACGCGGCTCTTGGCCTGGATGCCGTCGACGACCGTCGGCAGGTCGGTGCCGGCGGCTTCCGCCCAGATCTTCATCCCGCGCTTGCGCGCGACCTGCGAGAGGACGCCGTAGTGATGGTCGGCGATGAGGTCGGCTATCGTGCGGCGATAGTCCGCGAGGAAGCGTTCGCTGCGCGCGGCGTCGCCCACCACGCGGCCGGTGAGCGCGGGCATCCACGCGCGCAAGTCGTAGCCGCGCCGCGCCGAGAATTCCCTGAACATCGCCGACGTCCAGTTCTGCTGACCGGCTTCCCAGCTGTCCGTCAACGCGATGCGCAACGCGCCGGTCCTGCCGATGGCCATCGAGTAGCGATCGTAGAACGCGTTGGCGAATGCTCGCACCGCGCGCGCGTCGAGCTTGTCCACCTCGAGACCCATGCTCTCCGCGGTCGCGGGGACCGTGCGTCGCCCCGTCAATGACCAGCCGAAACGCACGACGGCCCATCGTCCTTCGCGAGGACGCCAGGAGAGGGTGCCGTCGGCCGCGAGTTTCTCGCTCACATCGAGGATGTTCGCCGGATCGATGACGAGCGTCGCTGCTGGCTCGATATTCGAAGGCGCGTTGTCGGCGAGTACTCCGTAACCGGCCTTCTCCTGTGCGCGGTCGATGCGTGCTCCGAACTCGAAACGCGCTTCAGCGATCGCCAGCGGCCGCGTCATTTCTGAAAACCGGATGCGCCAATGCGTTCCCGAAATTTCCGGAAGCGCGTATGTGCTGGCGGGCGCCGCCTGCGCACTCGCGCCCGGTAGTTCGGCCACGCTCCGGAAATGTAGACCCTCATCGCTCGCTTCGATGTTGGCTCGCGGCAAGGGACCGCGCGCCGAGATCGTGAGTGCGCGCGGGATGGCGCCCGGCGCGAATCGCACTGACAAGGTGGCGTACCCCTCCGCATCCGGAACGAGCTCGACAGTCTCGGAAAAGCGTTGATCATCGAGCAGCGCGGCGTTCGCGACACCGCTCACCACGGGTCGCGGCCACTCGGTCTGCTCGACCTCCGGCAATCGATACGCGACCGTCGCGATGCTTCCGCTCCGGACGGGGTCGCGATACGGTTCGTCGATCGAGAGGTCCTGGTACGGTCCGCTGTTCGAAGGCGGGGCGGGCAGCGTGAACGACAGTGGCGTCGCCGGCGTCACGATCGTCTCGCTCCAGACGAGCTTCTTCATCGCTTGTTCGGGCGCCACCATCGGACCGCCGCTGACGCTCCAGCCACCACTCGACTGCGCGCCGAGCTCGAGCTTGAGTCGCCTGGCCTCCGACGCGGCGAAGCGAATGGCCTGCGCCCACTCCGGTGTGCCGAAGCCGATTCGTTTTTCCACGAACTGGGGCACCGGCGGCGTACGAAATCCGACATCGAACAGCAGCGCGCCAGCCAGGCCGATGCGTTGCATCCATTCGAGGTCGAGCCGGATTCCTTCCTGGGTCACGTTGCCATTGACCCATTGCCAGAAAACGAGGGGCCGCGCTTCTGCCGGCGGCTGCGCGAATCCCGCTGCCAGCGGGTCGGACTCAGGCGCGGCAATGCAGACACCGGCCCAGCCGAGCAAGCAAAGTCCAACGGCGGATTTCATCGAGAGACCTTGACCACCGTGCCGACTGCTCGCGGCGCTCACCCCGGCTGGATATTCGCGTTCAGGCGGAACAGGTTCGTCGGGTCGTAGGTCTTCTTGATCTTCACGAGCCGCGGATAGTTGCCGCGCCAGTTGGCGTTGATGTCGCTCGCAGAAGCTTCTCGCGCGAGATCGTTGACGTAGAAACCGCGCGAGAACGGTTCGAGTGCCGACCAGTACTTGCGCGTCGCCTGCATGTGCGGGGTTGGATCTCCTGAGCCCTGCCGCCACGCGGCCACGGCCATCATGTTGGCAATGGAGTCGCGCTGCGCGAACGCCGTGGCGTTCTCGGCCTGTCGCGACGCGGCGCCCCCGCAGTGCTGGAAGAAGAGAACCGTCGTGCGCGTCGGATCGCCCTGGATACTGTCGACGATCGATGAGACGAGCCCGCCAGGAAACTTCGAGATGAACCCGCCCTTGAGATAGGAGGCGATAGCGCGAGAATCACTGGTGTCGCCGCTTCGCTGAGCGTCGATGTAGGCCATCGTCTTCAGCGTGTCGCTTTCCGGTTTTCCGAGCTTGCGGAGCGGCGCGAGTGCGGCCTCGGCTTTCTCCGCCGGGCCGGAATAGCAGACTTCCAGCGAGATGAAACCCGGGGCGCCTCTTGGTGGCAGAACCAGCGCCGGATCGAAATAGAGTTCATCGGGCGCGGATGCCGCGTACTCGGCATACATGCCGAGCACGTCTTTTGCCTTCGCGATCGGGAAGCTGATCGAGCCTGCGATGACCTCGCGCTGCATCGGGTGCAGCCTGAATTCGAAGCTGGTCACGATGCCGAAGTTGCCGCCGCCACCGCGCACGCCCCAGAAGAGGTCCGGATTCTCCTTCGCGCTCGCGTGGTGGAGTTTTCCATCCGCGCTGACCACGTCCACCGACTCGAGGTTGTCGATCGACATGCCGAAACGGCGCGTGAGGCGTCCGAAGCCGCCGCCAGTGGTTAGACCACCCACGCCGGTGTGCGAGACGGTGCCAAGCGGCGCCACGAGACCGTGCGCCATGCATTCGTGGTCCACCTCGCCGAGCAACGTGCCACCCTCGACCCACGCGCGCCGCGAGCCGGGATCCACGCGAACGCCACGGAACTTCGACAGGTCGATCTGCAGACCGCGATCGCAGGTGGATTGACCGGACGCGCTGTGCCCGCCGCATTTCACCGCGACCAGCAGATTGTTCGCGCGTGCGAACGCGACGACGGCCTGGATGTCGGCCACGCCGCTCGGCTGCGCGATGAGCGCGGGGCGCTTGTCGAACGACGGGTTCATGACCAGGCGCGCCTTGTCATAGCCCTCGTCGGCCGCGAGCAGGAGCTGGCCACGCATCCTCGCGGCGAGATCGCGGATGTCGGCTCCGCGCAGCATGATCTCGCGGCCGTCACCCGTGACTGCCGCGAGATCGGCGACCTCACCCTTGCCGACGGCCGCATAGGCCCCGCGAATGCCGGGAACGGTGGCGGCCGCGGCCAGGATCGAGTTGCTCAGGAAATCGCGCCGTTTCATGGGGTAACTCACTCTTGATGGTGGTATCGACCGGCGCCGACTATCTCATGTCTGCCAACGGGTTGGGCGGGTCGGACAAAGGTCCCATATTCGGCCGAGGGCTCACCCCTCGAAAATGCCGCGGAATTCAACTGACCCGGGTCCCGAGGAGAAGAAGAAATGTCCAGCGAAGCGCTCATGCCCTTGTCGGCGGCGGAACCCTCGAACAAGCAGCGCCTGTTCCTTCGCTACTACACCGGCTTCCTGATGGACCTGGTGGTGCTGAACCTGTTCGCCGAGTACTCGTCGAAAGTGAACGTCGACACGTTCACGACCTCTTTGTGGGCGGCGCTGGTGTTGCAGTTGCTGCTCAAGTGGACGATCGTCCTCGAGCACAAGGCGATGGACTACTTCAACGCCCGCGGCGGCGGCGGATTCAAGACCTTCCTCAAGTACTTCGTCGCCTGGCTGATCCTTTTCGGATCGAAGTTCGTGATCCTCGAGGCGATCGCCCAGTTGTTCGGCGACAAGGTCCAGTTCCTCGGGCGTTGGCACGGGATCATCACGCTCATCGTCGTGGTCGTCGTGATGCTGCTCGCCGAAGAGGTCATGGTCCGGGTCTATCGGCGGCTCGCCGACAAGACCGCGTGACGCTTCAGTCGGAAGGTTCCGCGGCGGCGGGCACCGGAGTGGCGACATGATTCAGCGGCGTATCCGCCGCCGGAATCATGGTCACCACCTGCGGGCAGCGCAGGCACACGCTTCCGCCCTGTTCGGCAAACCATCGGCAGGTCGGGCGCAGAAGACAAGCGGGAAGGGCGTCGACCACCGGTGGCAGGTCGCGATTGATTCGCTGCCCGAGCTTGCACGCGCCGCTGCCGAAATGCGCGCACCCTGATTCTTCGCAACGCGCTCCGAACCGGAACAGACGGGTCGCATCCGTAGTTCCGAAGTGCGCTCGCCAGTCGAAAGAATCCAGCGCGGATTTCCTGAAGAACGCGACGCGCGTTTCTTCGGGGGTGCCGGAGATCACTCCGAACGGGCGCGCACCTTCCATGTCGGGCTGCGCACTCGGGCAGTCCAATCGTCGCTCATCATTGGCCATACGCGATCAGCGCAGGGTCATGTTGAAATCGACCGGGATCACGCCGACCAGGATGTCCTTGCCGAGCCTGGCCGCAACCGGGATGCCCTTGAGTTTTCCACCCGTGGCGATGGTCTGTGCCACCTCGAGCGGGTTCGCGAGCGAGCCATGCTCGCGCAGGATGCGGCCGAGAATTTCCCAATCGCGGATGATCGTCTCGCCGCCGATCGAGACCCCGTGACGCCTTGCCGCCAGTTTGACTCCGGCGTTGATCGCCTTGGTGAGCGATCCGACTGATACAGCCTTTGCGCGCGTCGCCATGATTTCCTCCGTTCAAGTCCGTTGAACCCCCGAGGATGCCGAAGCAGCTTGTACGCGCCTTCGCGCCGGCTCAAGGTGGTGAGCCGCAGTTGTTCTAACAAACGTGAAATATGACCGTTGGCGCAGTGCATGAAACGCAATGCAGCGCGAGAGTAGTCAGGCGTTCCTGCGTCCCGGGTTGTTCGGGTGCGTGGTCCAGTCCGCCTTCTCGCGCGTGATAGCGCGGCCGGTGCGCGGGTCGACACCCGACGTCATCGGCCGCATCGTGATGCAGTTTTCAACCGGGCACACGCTGACGCAGAGATTGCAGCCCACGCATTCGGCGTCGATCACCTCGAAGTGCCGCGTGCCATTCACGGTCGCCGTGATGGCCTGGTGCGAGGTGTCTTCGCACACGATGTGGCAGCGCCCGCATTGGATGCACAGATCCTGGTCGATGTACGCCTTGTCGACGTGGTTGAGATTCAGATACTGCCAGTCGGTGACGCTCGGCACGGCTTTGCCGGTGATGTCGTGCACCGAAGCGAAACCCTTCTTGTCGAGATAGTTGCCGAGGCCGTCGACGAGATCGTCGATGATCTTGAAGCCGTAGACCATGGCCGCCGTGCACACCTGCACGGTGGTCGCGCCCAGCGCGAGAAAGTCGACCGCATCGCGCCAGTCGGTGATGCCGCCGATGCCGGAGATCGGCAACCCGCGCGTCGCGGGCGAGCGCGCGATTTCCGCGACCATGTGCAGCGCGATGGGCTTCACTGCGGGACCGCAGTAGCCGCCGTGTGAACCCATGCCGTCCGTCGACGGGTAGATAGTGAGACTGTCGTAGTCGACCCGCATGATCGAGTTCAGGGTATTTATCAACGACACGGCGTCTGCGCCGCCATCTTTCGCCGCCTTGGCGGCCGGCAGGATGTTGGTGATGTTGGGCGTGAGCTTCACGATCACCGGCACGCGCGCGAACTTCTTGCACCACGCCGCGGCCTGCTGGATGTACTCGGGCACCTGGCCCACGGCCGAGCCCATGCCGCGTTCGCTCATTCCATGCGGGCAGCCGAAGTTGAGCTCGAGGCCGTCGCAGCCGGTGTCTTCGATCATGGGCACGTACTTCGCCCAGCTCTGTTCGTTCATCGGCAGCATGACGGAGACGATGAGCGCGCGATCCGGCCAGTCCCGTTTGATCTGGCGGATTTCCTGCAGGTTGAGCCCCAACGGCCGATCGGTGATGAGCTCGATGTTGTTGAAGCCGAGCACGCGCCGGTCGTTGCCGTGGATGGCGCCGTATCGCGGGCCATTCACATTGACGATGGGCGGATCCTCGCCGAGCGTTTTCCAGACCGCTCCACCCCAACCGGCTTCGAAGGCGCGATTGACGTTGTATGCCTTGTCAGTGGGCGGCGCCGAGGCGAGCCAGAAAGGATTGGGCGACTTGATGCCGAGAAATGTCGTGGTCAGATCGGCCATCTCACTTACCTCCCGAGCCCTTGTCCTTCAGGTACCGGTCCATCGACAGGGCGGCGAGTTTTCCGTCCTGCACCGCGGACACGGTGAGATCCTTGCCGCCAGAGACGCAATCCCCGCCGGCCCACACGCCGGGCAGCGACGTGCGGCGCTCCGCGTCGACGAAAATGCGGTCCTGCTGGAGCTCGAGAATCTGCGCGGTATCGGCGAGCTCGTCCCAGAGCACTTTCTGTCCGATCGCCTTGAAGACCATGTCCGCCTCGAGCACATAGGTGTCCCCGGGCGTCTGCGTCGATTCGAACTCGACGCCGCGCACGCGGCCGCCGCTCACGAGCAGCTTGCGTGGCTTCGACCAGAGTCGCAGCGCCACGCCGCGAGTCTGCGCGAAGTCCTGCTCGTAGCCACTGGCGTTCATGTTTTCCTGGCCACGGCGGTAGACCATGGTCACCACTTCACTGCCCAGCGCCTTGCTCTGCACCGCGATGTCGATGGCGGTCATGCCGCCGCCAATCACCACGACGCGGCGCCCGACCGGCAGCGACGCTTTGTCAGATGCCTGGCGCAAGGTCGCGATGTAGTCGACGGCGTTCGCAACGCCCTCCAGACGGTCATTGTCGAGGCTGAGTCCGTTGACGCCGGCGAGGCCGAAGCCGAGAAACACCGCGTCGTACTCATTGCGCAGCTCGGCGAGCTCCACGTTCCTGCCGAGCGCCACACCATGGCGCACTTCGATGCCGCCGATGCCGAGGATGTATTCGACCTCGCGTGCGGCGAAATCATCGGGCGTCTTGTAGGCGGCGATACCGTACTCGTTGAGTCCGCCGATCTTTTCCTTCGGCTCGAAGATCGTCACCGCGTGGCCGAGCATGGCGAGACGATGCGCGCAGCTCAAACCCGCGGGACCTCCGCCGATCACGGCCACCCTGCGGCCCGTGGACGGCCCGCGTTCGAACAGCGGTGTGTTGGTCTCGAAGATCGGATCCGTCGCGTAACGCTGCAACATGCCGATGCGCACCGGCCGGTCTTCGTGCGTGTTGCGGACGCAGGCTTCTTCGCACAGCACTTCCGTCGGGCACACGCGGGCGCACATGCCGCCCATGATGTTCGCGCTGAGAATCGTGTGCGCCGAGCCCTTGAGGTTGCCGCTGCGGATCTTCTGGATGAAACCGGGGATGTCGATGCCCGTGGGGCAGGCGGTGGTGCAGGGCGCGTCGTAGCAGAAGTAGCAGCGATCGGCGTCGATGATCGCCTCGGAAGGCGTCAGCGGTGGATGCATGTCCGCGAAATTGGCCTCCAGCTTCTCGTTGCTGAGCCTCCCGGCACGGATGTCGGCTTTGTCGGTCACGGGCGCTTCACCGCTCGCGGCGCGCTGAGCTCGATCTGCTTCTTCACCGCGTCGTAGTACGAGGCGAAAGCCGGCCGGTCGACGTGTTTGCCGGCGCCGCGTTCAGCACGCAACTCTCCGCGCGCATACACGAGCTTGCCGCCGCTCACGGTGTGAGAGGCGCAGCCTTTCACCGTCATGCCTTCGAAGATGTTGAAGTCGATCTTCTGGTGATGGGTCTTCGCGGAAATCGTCTTGCTCGCGGCCGGGTCCCAGACCACGAGATCCGCGTCGCTGCCCACCGAGATGCTGCCCTTGCGCGGATAGATGTTGAAGATCTGCGCCGCGTTCGTGGACGTGACGCGCACGAACTCGTTCATGGTGAGGCGGCCGGTGCTCACGCCGTGATGCCACAACACTTCCATGCGGTTCTCGATTCCCGCGGTGCCGTTCGGAATCTTGCGGAAGTCGTCCTTGCCCGCGGCCTTCTGGGGGGCACAAAAACAGCAGTGATCCGTCGCGGTCGTGTGCAGGTTGCCCGCCTGAAGTCCGCGCCAGAGGGCGACCTGGTGTTCGGGCGAACGGAACGGCGGGCTCATCACGTGCGCCGCGGCGCGTGTGAAGTCCTTGTCGAGATATACCGAGTCGTCGATGAGGAGATGGCCGGCCAGCACTTCTCCGAAGACGCGCTGCCCTTCGTTGCGCGCGCGCGTGATCGCCTCGAGCGCCTGCCGGCAGGAGACGTGTACGACGTAGATAGGCACCTTGAGGACTTCGGCGATGCGGATCGCGCGGTTCGCGGCCTCGCCCTCGACCTCGGGCGGTCGCGACAGCGGATGGCCCTCGGGGCCCGTGATGCCGCGTTTGTAGATTTCATCCTGCAGTTTGAAGACGAGGTCGCCGTTCTCCGCGTGCACGGTGCAGATCGCGCCGAGCGATTGCGCCGTGGAGAAGCTGTTCACCAGTGTTTCGTCGTCGCACATGATGGCGTTCTTGTACGCCATGAAGTGCTTGAAGCTGTTGACGCCGTGCTCGCGCACGAGCGTCTCCATGTCGCGGCGGACGGATTCGTCCCACCAGGTGATGGCGACATGAAAGGAGTAGTCGGCGCAGGCTTTCTCCGCCCAGCCGCGCCAATCCTTCCAGGCGTCCATGATCCGCTGCTTCGGATTGGGAATGACGAAGTCGATGATCATCGTGGTTCCGCCGGCGAGACCCGCGGCGGTGCCCGTGAAGAAATCATCGCTGGCCACGGTGCCCATGAAGGGCAACTGCATGTGCGTGTGGGGATCGATGCCGCCGGGCATCACGAACTGCCCGCCAGCATCGACGACCTCGCAGCGCGCGGGTGCGGAAAGCCCTTCGCCGATGTCGACGATCTTCCCGTCCGCGCACAACACGTCGCCGCGGCGAGTCTGATCGGCGGTGACGATCGTGCCGCCCTTGATGAGTACGCTCATTGCGAACCTCAGCTTCTAGACCCGGGTCCTGGTGCGGAGCATCAGATAGTAGATGAGTCCGCCGAGGAACGAGCCCGTGAACCAGCCGTAAGTGTAGAACCACTGCAGCTTGCCCGTAATGATGGCCAGCAGCGTGAGGCCGACCGGGATCAGCAAGGCGACGAATCCGGCGACATTCCAGGCGGGGTACGGGCCGTTGTCGAGATACAACCCGGGCAGATCGTAGTGCTGCTTACGCACAATGAAGTAATCGACCACCATGATTCCGGCGATCGGGCCGAGCAGGCTCGAATAGCCGATGAGCCAGTTGGAATACAGGCTGTCGAGGCTGACGTCCGATTGCAGCCAGCCCATGCGCTTGGCGAGTTCCCAGCTCATGAGGGCGATGCCGATGACGCCGGTGAGCAACACTCCGCGGCGCTGGCTGATGAGGCGAGGCGCGACGTTCTGAAAATCGTTGGTGGGCGAGACGATGTTCGCCGCGATATTGGTCGAGATGGTCGCGAGGATGATGACGATCATCGACAACACGACCCAGAAAGGGCTCTCGACTTTTCCGATCAGGTTGATGGGGTCGGAGACGGTCTCGCCGACGAGTTGCGCGGAAGCCGCCGTCATGATCACCCCTAATCCCGCGAACAACACCATCGTCAGCGGCAGGCCGACGATCTGCCCGATGATCTGGCTCCTCTGCGATTTGGCGAAGCGGCTGAAATCCGGGATGTTGAGCGACAACGTCGCCCAGAACCCGACCATGGCCGTGAGGCCCGCGAAGAAGTAGCCGATGAACGATGCGTCGGCGGGCCGGTTCGGCGGTTTCGCCAACAGCTCGCTCACCGAGGCCTGCGGCCACGCCCATACGAGCAGCCCCGCGCCGACGAGCAGCAGAAGCGGCGCCGCGATCGCTTCCAGCCACTTGATCGATTCAGAGCCGCGCAGCACGACCCAGACGTTCGCCACCCAGAAGATGAAGAAGCCGATGACTTCGCCGACACCGCCGAGCGCTTTCCAGCCATCGAACATGGCCGCCAGCAACTGGTGTACGGCAATACCACCGAGCAGGGTCTGGATGCCGAACCATCCGCAGGCCACCAGCGCACGAACGAGGGCCGGAACGTTGGAGCCCACGATGCCGAATGCGGAACGCAACATGACGGGGAACGGAATGCCGAATTTCGTGCCGGCGAAAGCGTTGAGGATCAGCGGAACCAGCACGATGACGTTGGCGATGAACACCGCCCACAATGCTTCGCCGACGGAGAGACCGAAGTAGGTAGTCAGCACACCGCCCAGGGTGTACGTCGGCACGCAGATCGCCATGCCCACCCACAAGGCGGCAATGTGCCACTCATTCCAGCTGCGTTGCGACACGTTGGTCGGGGCAATGTCCGCGTTGAAGCGCTTGCTCGCGGCAAGATCCGCGCCCACCTCGAGTTCGTAGAATTCGCCGACGCGGACCGCACGGCTCCTGTCGGGAATCCCGGCGTGCTGCTCCGCCATCAGCCGTTCACCAGCGGGCCATAGGCGTCGGGCCGGCGGTCGCGGAAGAACTGCCACGTATCGCGGACCTTGCGGATCATGTCGAGGTCGATCTCGTGGATCAGCAACTCGTCCTGGTCGTAGCTCGCCTGGGCTTCGATCTCACCGCGCGGATTCACTATGTAGCTCGAGCCGTAGAACTCGCCCATCCGGTCGGACCACGGTGCTTCCTTGCCGACGCGATTGATCGCGCCGATGAACACACCGTTCGCGGCGGCGGAGGCGGGCTGTTCGAGTTCCCACAGATATTTCGAAAGCCCCGCGACGGTGGCGGACGGATTCACGATGTACTCGGCGCCGTTCAGCGCCAGCGCGCGCCAGCCTTCGGGGAAGTGGCGGTCGTAGCAGATGTACACGCCCAGTTTCACGTACGCCGTCTGGAAGACCGGATAGCCGAGATCGCCGGGCTTGAAGAAAAATTTTTCGTAGAAGCCGGGATCAACCTGGGGAATGTGTGTCTTTCTGTACTTGCCGAGGTACTTGCCGTCGGCGTCGATGACAGCGGCGGTGTTGTAGTACACGCCGGTCATGGCCTCCTCGTAAACGGGAACCACGATGACCATGCGGTACTTCTTCGCGTACTCCTGCATGAGCTTCGTGGTGTAGCCGTCGGGAACCGCTTCGGCAGCCGCATACCACTTGCGGTCCTGGCTCGGGCAGAAGTAGGGCTGCGTGAAGATCTCCTGAAAACACAGCACCTGGACGCCGGCGGCGCCCGCCTTGTCGATGAGAGGGCGGTGCGCTTCGATCATCTTGTCCCGGATTTTTTCCGGGCCCATCGACACCTCGCCCTTCAACCCCATCTGGATCAATCCGCACTTGAGCTTGCTCATTTCGACTCCGGAGAACCCGCGGTTGGAGTCATGGAACCACATTAACTTATGTCCGCCAAGGCGCCCTTGCGCGCCCGATCCATGGCCCCCGACGACAGAAACGCACACATTTGGGTTGGCTGTCGGCGCCGGATAAGATCGCTCGCGCCGCTAACTAAGAACAAGAGCGCAACCGCATGAAACGGACATCGCCCGGCATCCCGATCCTGTTGCTGACCACCTCCTGGCTGGCGTCGGCGCACGCCGCGCAAACGGAAGAAGTCATCGAAGTCGATCTGGCGCCGCTCATCGATCAGAGCGCGAGATTTTCGGATCGTTTCGCGGTGACCGTGCCGCATGCCGCCTCGGCGGCGGGCGAGGGCGACTGGTCGGGCAGTGGCACCACCAGGACCTGGACTTACCAGGTGCGCGTTCCCACGGCGGTGTCCTTGTCCTTCCATGCCTCGCAGGTGAGCTTGCCGCCGAGCGCACGGCTCACGATCACAGGACAGCATGCAGTCGCCACCTACGACGCGAGCGATGCGAACCGCGGCGAGCTCTGGGGTCGTCCGCTGCTCGGCGACTCGCTCACATTCGTGCTCTCGGTCAGCGCGGCAGAGAGTTCCAGCGTCCGTTTCGAAATTGCGAGCCTGCAGGCCGGCTACCGTGGCCTGTCTCGTGATGTTCCGGATCATCCGCACTACAAACAACTCAATGCCGTGGCCAATGCCGCCGCCGCGGTGTGCACCCAGAACTATGCCTGCAACATCACGGATGCGAACCGCGGTCCGGGCAAGGCCACCGTGGCGTTGCTCATCGGCAACATCGCGCAATGCACCGGCACGCTGATCAACAACGTCCGCGCCGACGGACGGCCCTTCGTGCTCACCGCACGCCATTGCCAGAACGGGCAGCTGGGCGGTGGCGGAGGTGCCGGAGTCGCGAGCTCGGTGACTATCTACTGGGATTCGTTGACTCCCTGCGGCCAGGTACAGGGCTCGCTGTATGGCAGCGCCGCCCAGACGCAGGGTGGTGCGACTACGCGCGTCGTCCAGCAGGACACCTGGCTCATCGAGCTCGACCAGGCGCCGCGCATCGCCGAGCCCTACTTTGCGGGCTGGAACGCCACGGGTGGCATATTCAGCGGGGGCTATTCCATACATCACGCACTCGGCATCACCAAGCAGTACGTGACCTGGAATGGCCAGGCCATCCTGCAGCGCATCGCCGGAAGCGTGGTGAATGCTCCTTACGAATCGGATTTCTGGGGTGTGGTGAATTCACTGGGCAACGTGGGAGCGGGTGCCTCCGGTGGAGCATTGTTCGATCCCGACCATCGCGTGGTGGGCACGGGCAGCCTGGCGTTCATCAACAACGCGGGTGACGGTGTGTGTCCGCTGGCGTCGCCGCCGGCGCCCAACGCCTCGAACATCAGCGCTCAATACACGGCGTTGTCCGCGGTCTGGAATTCGACGCGCGATGCCTCCAGCACGACCGGTGCGACGACACTGCAGACGGTGCTGGATCCGGACGGCTCCGGCCGGTTGATCGCGGATGGCTACGGCATCCGACCCGTGACGCTCACCGCAAGCAACTACTCGCCGCGGACCGATGGCGCGCCGATCACCCTCACCTGGAATGCCGCCTGGGCGCAGTCGTGCACGGCCACGGGTGGTCGCAGCGGTGACGGTTGGGCGGGCGAAAAAGGCGCAAGCGGCTCCGCGCAGGTCATGGACTACGACGGCGGGGGCGTGCAGTACGTACTCACCTGCACTGGCCCCGGCGCCACCGGCCGTGCCAACGTGGGCGTCGACTGGTTTCACGTCCCGCCGTCCATCTGGTTCGTCAACTACTCAGGGCCGGTGATGCTCGGCAGCGCGGTCGACTTGCGATGGGAATCGAATGTTTCACCCTGCACTGCCACGGGTGGCACCACGGGCGATGGCTGGGCCGCGGCGAAGAGCCAGTCCGGCACGCAGATGGTGACGCCGGCGCAAACCGGTACGGCTATCTACTCTCTGACGTGCGGATCCGGCCGGCGCGTCGCGACGGCGCAGGTGACCGCGGAGGCCGTCATTCCCTCGGTCACGCTTCGAGCCGAAGGCACGCGCTTCCGCGTGGGCCAATACATGCACCTGTTCTGGCAAAGCAGCGCCGCGGGCGGCAGATGCGATGCTGCGGACGGAGTGCCGAGCTGGGTGCAGAACAACCAGTTCATGCAGTCGACGGGCGGCGCCCAATCCACGTCCGACGTGCCGGGCATCGTCACCTACACCATCAACTGTACCGTCGGGCCCTACAGTTCCACTGCGAGCGTCGACGTGGAATTCGTCGATGAAGCGCCGAGTGTCACTCTCACCGCGCTGTTCCCGACGCAGGAGATTCGTCCTTCCCTCTCTCCATTGCCATTGACCGAGAACCTGGCGTGGACCTCGAACATGACGTTCTGCTTCATGAGCTCGCTCGGCCCCTTCGGCATGGGCAACAAGCAGGTCACCATGCTGGGCGCGTTCCCGGCTGGCACGGCGACCGCAACTGAGCACATTGCCGGTACCTATGAATACGTGTTGAGCTGCGGCCTGACATCAGCCCGGACTTCCATCGTCTGGCTGGCCAGCAACCCCACCGTGACCATGACTACCCAGAGCCTGACGCCTGGCATCTGGGTGGCGGGCCGGGACTATTCGGTGTGGTCGACTACGAATACCTTGCCCTGCCTTGCCAGCGGCGGAGGGCCAGGAGATGGCTGGGCAGGTGCCACCAACTTCGCGCCTAACAACGGCAGGACGGTGAGGGCGCCGCGCGTGCCCGGTACCTATACCTACACGCTGACCTGCGGCGTCGGCACGGCCTCGGTGGGCAGCCAGGATCTGGTGATCACGGTCGAACCGCCCGCGGTCACGCTGACTCCCACGCCGGCGAGTCCCGCTGCGGGCCAATACGTGACGCTCAATTGGAGGTCCACGACTTCTCCTTGCTCCGCGAATGCGGATGGAGCCGGAGTGAGCTGGGGCTCGTCGAACATGAACGAGTACGCCTCGACCATCAACATGCAGGCCGTGCCCGGCACGTATACCTACACGATCACGTGTGGAGAGGGTGCGCATACTGCGACCGCGTCTACCCAGGTGACCTTCCGGTCGGGACCGGCAAACGAGTTGACCGCGAGCGCCACGAACGTCGCGGTCAACAC
>Ga0315912_10003511_pt1 | contig 15523 bp, 14 predicted proteins | sample VfabasoilMG_FD_204469 | JGI IMG/M metagenome (GOLD analysis project Ga0315912, IMG submission 204469) | Garden soil microbial communities collected in Santa Monica, California, United States - V. faba soil | ecosystem: Environmental > Terrestrial > Soil > Garden | place: USA: California... | reverse complement strand
GTGTATAGCCAAGGACGGAAAGCCACGCCGATGAAAGACTTTGAAGTCAGCATCAAGACGATTCGAAATCTGGTACGCGGCAACGCAGAAACCTTTTCGACCGGCAAAATCGGCATCGGTTTTAAGATCAATCGGCCGGCGCCAATCTACGTGTCCGCCGAAGGCCCCAAGGGATTGCAGCTCGCCGGCCGCAGCGCCGATGGCGTGATCCTCGGCACCGGCTTCGACTTGCGCGTCTACGATTGGGCCCAACAGAAAATCCGCGAAGGCGCCGCCGAAGCGGGACGACAGGAACGCGAAATCACGGTCCTCGCCGCCGGCATGCTGTGCGTCGACGACGACGGCAACAAAGCGCGCAAGATAGTGCGCAACCGGTTAGCCAACCGCGCCCACCATAATTTTCGCTTTAGCTACGACACCGTGCCAGCGGAAGAATTAGACGGCATCAAAAGGTTCATGGCCGGTTTTGATGTTATGAAGCCGATGGAAGAGCGCGTCGACCCGGACGTGGTCAACGACTATCTAATTCATCGCTTCTCCATCGCCGGCAACCCGCAGGAGTGCATCGAGCGGATCGAAAAGCTAAAAGCCGCCGGCGTTGAACATTTGATGCTCACCCCGTCGCGCACCGTTTACAACGAAACCGTTGAGGTGTTTGCAAAAAACGTGATTCCGCATTTCCGCGGTTAGCCCGCCTATCCGTGGCATTAGCCACGATCCCTCACAGGGATCAGCTTGATTCTTATGTAAACCGCGAGGTCATTCGCCGACAAAAGATTCATGATCGCATTCCGACCTTCCGCTCATTAAAGCGCGGATCGTTCTGCAACTCGACGTAAACCAGCAAACGCAATACAAGGCTAACCATTCCGCCACGGATAGCAGTAATATTTTCGCTCGTTCGCGCCACATCCTGCAATACTCGTTGAACCTCGCAATGCACGCTACTACCCATCTCCCCGCACGATTCGATAATCGCGCACATGCCGAAAGCCGACGACGAGCACTGCGACAATCACCAGAATAATGATCGCGCCCGCTCCCGCCGCCATTTCGGCACCGATGACGGCCGCCAGGGCGCCGGCTTGGAATTGGCCCAACTGCGGGCCGGTGTTGGTGAAGATGCTGTTGATCGACGACATGCGGCCGCGTAGTTCATCGGGCGTGCTCAACTGGTTGATCGTCGCGCGCAAGATCGCGCTGACGGCGTCGCCGATGCCTGAGCCTGCCAGAAACAAAATCGACAACCAGAACCATTTTGAATAAGCGAACCCGAGAAGACACACTCCGTAGACCGTCACGCCGAAGAGAATCCAGCGCCCGGCGTGCTTGATTTGGCCAAATAAACTCAACCCGATCGCGCCACTGAGAGCGCCAGCGGCACTGGCTGCGTAGAGCATGCCCAAGCCTTGCGGACCGACGGCGAGAATATCGCGGGCGTAGATCGGATAGAGCGCGCGCACCGTGCCGAAAATATTGGCGCCTAGATCCATCATCAAGAACGGGAAAATCACAGCGTGTCCCCAGACGAAACGCAAACCCATGCCAAGAGCGCTCAGCGAGACCGTGCGCCAGCCGCCGCGTTGCGGCAGCTCGGCGCGAATCAGCAGCAGCACGCTGAGCATGATGATCCAGGAAATCGCATCGATGGCGTAGCAGACTGCCGGGCCGGCGACGGCCAAGACCACCCCGGCGATCGATGGGCCGGCGATGGTGGCGACCTGGCGTTGCGTGCTGGAGATTGCCGTCGCCCGCGCCAAGTCTTCGGCGGGCACCAGGTTGGTAACGATAGCATGGCGCGACGGCGCCTCAAGCGAAGTAAATAACGCCAGAAACACGGTAACCCCGTAGAGCGTCAGCGGGGTAACATTCCCGGTCTTGGTGAGAAAGGCGAGAGTTCCGGAAACCAGAAACAGGCTAGCTTGCGTCGCCATCATCAGCCTGCGCCGGTCCATGGCGTCGGCGAGCAAGCCGCCGAACAAAAGCATCGCCACCTGCGGCACCGCGCGCACCAGGCCGATCAAGCCGATTTGCAGCGGCGAGTTGGTTAGCTCATAGATCTGCCACGCCATCGCCACGGTGGTGAACTGGCTGCCGACGCTGGAGAGCAACAGGCCGATCCAAAACAAACGAAAGTTGCGATGTCGTAACGGCGAAAGCAGCATGAAATCTGTCGTTATTGTGAATCATCATTCGAAACGTTTTGAACGGCTTGAACGTTTTGAACGATTGGAACCTCTTCGCTTATTTCTGACATGTCGGACAATAAAACGCGCTGCGATTGCCGATGGCGACCCGCTTAACGGTGCTCGGGCAGACGCGGCAGGGTTCGCCGTCGCGGTCGTAGACGCGCAGATGATTTTGAAACTCGCCCGACTTGTCGTCGGCGTCGCGATAGTCTGAAAACGACGTACCACACCATTGGATCGCATCGTGGAGCAATTCGGGAATCGCCACGGCGAGCATGCCCACTTGCTTGCGCGTCAGCCGCCAGGCCCGGGTCGTCGGCTTGAGCCGCACCCTCGCCAGCACTTCATTGGCGTAGATATTGCCGAGACCGGCGACGATTTGCTGATCGAGCAAGAGGTCGCGAATGCGCCGCGCCGAGGCGCGGGTGAAACTGAACAGATACTCGCCGGTCAGAGTCTCGGCGAATGGGTCGACGCCGAGATGGCGCAGCTGGGGCAGGTCACTGAGCTCATCGGCATGGGTCACGATGGCAAGCCCAAATCGGCGCGGATCATGATAACGCAGCTGGCGGCCGTCGTCTAAATCGACGACGATATGATCGTGCTTCTGGCGCGGCGTGGTCGCGCCGGTACATATGAGTTTGCCGGACATGCCCAGATGAAACAGCCACACGGACGCGTCCGAGAAGCGCAGCAAAATATATTTGGCGAGTCTATCAACTGACTCGATCCGCTTGCCGGCCAACTGATGGACTCGCGCTCTATCCACCAGCACACGCAGGCGCCGCTCGCGCACGTCGATGCGCTCGATGGTTCGTCCGAGCAGATGGGGCCGCAGACTGCGGCAGACGGTTTCGACTTCGGGAAGTTCGGGCATGGGTGATGATCGTCAGTATTCAGTGCGCTTCTTGCCGGGTTATTGCTAGGATGATTTTCACCACCAGGCACGAAGGACACGAAGCTTTCGGGCAATTGTTTTCCGAACATTGCGCCTTTGCGGGAGATATTCCGAAAATATGGTTAAACCCGAGCAACTTCAATTGATACTAATAACAGACAAACCTCAAACACTCGCGGGCAACAGACCGCTCACTCGGATAGCTTGCGCTAGTTTGATAAATTCTTCGACGCTGAGGGTTTCACCGCGCCGTTTGGGATCGACATCGTGAGCCGCCAGTAGCCCGTCGACTTCGTCGCGCTGGCGCATCAGCCAAGATCCCACGGCGTTGCTCAGAGTCTTGCGCCGCTGGCCGAAGGCGGCGCGCACCAGCCCTTTTAGCACCGGGAGATTCTCATCGCTCACACGCGCCTCCGGCAACAGCTCAATCTTGACAACCGTCGAGCGCACCTTGGGTCGCGGGTAGAAAGCCTCCGGCGAGACGTTGATTTTCTCGCCGATGCGGCCATGCACTTGGCACCACACTGACAGTGTGCCGTAGGACTTCGCACCCGGGCCGCTGGCGATGCGGTCGGCGACTTCTTTTTGCACCATCAGCACCAGCGTACTGAAATGCTCGCGCCAATCGAAAATCCGAAACAACACCTCGGTGGAAATGTTGTAAGGCAGATTGCCGGCGAGTTTCAACTTGCCCTCCGGCAGCAGCTCAGGCAATGCGACGTTAAGAATGTCACCGTAAATCAGATGGAACTTGGAGATTGCACCGAGTTCGCTCGCGCGCAGCCGATCTGTCAAGAGCTCGTCGACCTCCACCGCCCACACCGCCTGTGCCCGGTCGACCAGCCGCCGCGTGAGAAAACCGAGCCCTGGGCCGATCTCGACGACTGCGTCGCTCGGCTGCAAATCGAGCAAACGCAGGACCGCCTCGACGACAGGCTCGTGGATCAAAAAGTTCTGGCCGCGGCTCTTGCGCGGGCGAAACTCGGTATCGCGCAGCAGGGCGCGCACTTCTTCATAGAGGGTCGGCATCCTCGGCAACCTTCGCAACTCAAATCGAAATATGCGGTTAGAGCGTTAGATCGGCGTCGGCATTAAGATCGTAACCGTCGTGGCGGCCGCGCTCGAGCCAGTGATAGCCAGCCAGCGCAATCATGGCCCCATTATCGGTGCAAAACTTGGGTGCCGGACAAAAGACTTGCACCCCTTCGCTGCCGGCCTTTTCGGTCATTTTACCGCGCAGCCGGCTATTGGCGGCAACGCCGCCGGAGAGAACGATACGGGGGACTCCATGGGCCGCCGCGGCTCGGACAGTCGGATTGACCAGCATGTCGACAACCGCTTCCTGAAAACTCGCGGCGATATCCGCCTGGCGCGGTTGCCACTGCGCTTTTCCTTGCCCTTTAAGATAATGCCAAGCAGCGGTCTTGATACCGCTGAAACTAAACTCATAGGGACTATTCTTAAACCTTGCCCTTGGGAAACGGACCGCCTTGGGGTTGCCGGCTTTCGCCAGGTTATCGATGATCCGGCCGCCGGGGTAGCCTAGCCCCATCATTTTAGCCACCTTATCGAAGGCCTCGCCGGCGGCATCGTCACGCGTCCCACCAAGATAGACATACTCGCCCACACCTTTGACATGATAGAGGAGCGTGTGGCCACCGGAAGCGAGCAACGCGATGTATGGAAACGGCACGTCATGCTCGAGGTGGATCGCCAAGAGATGCGCTTCGAGATGGTTGACACCGACGAATGGAATGCCGGTGCGAAACGACATACCTTTGATCAGCGAGATGCCGACCAGCAAAGAGCCGACCAGGCCGGGGCCGTAGGTCACCGCAAATCCGTCGACATCAGCCAGGGTCGCGCCGGCGCTTTTCAAGGCGCCGTCGACGATCGGCAGGATGTTCTGAATATGCTGGCGCGACGCCAGCTCCGGCACCACGCCGCCGTAAGGACCATGCACGCTGTCCTGCGACGAGACCACATTGGCAAGAATTTTCTTACCGTCTTGAAGCAGCGCGGCGGCGGTGTCGTCGCAAGAAGTTTCAACTCCTAGAACCAACATGGAGAGCGCAATCTATTTCGACGCGGCGGGGGTATCACCGGACATGCGGGCAAGCGCATCGCTGGCAGTTCGGTTGCCGGAATTGAGACGCAAAGATTGATGGAAGCTGGTTTCGGCTTTCTGGGTCTGTCCGAGAGCGCGGTAATTCTCGCCACGCAGCGCGTACAACTCCGACATCCAGAATGGCTCGCCGCCGAGGCGCGACTGTGCCACTTCGAGAAAATTGAGCGACTCTTGATAGTGGCCCAACCGGTGCTGCGCTTTGGCTATATAAAAGTAGCCGTAACCATTCGTCGAATCGATCACGATGGTGCGCTCGAGACGGGTCAGCGCCTTGGCCGGATCCCCGGCATCGAGCAGCTTGCGCCCCTCCTCGGTGAGCCGCAAAGATGCGGCGCGCTGCGGCGATATCCCTGGAGTAATCTTCGCCAGTAACGAGCTATCGTCGGCGAGCGGCGGCGTGGTGGGCGCGGTCGCCGCCTCGTTCGAACTGCGCGGCTCACTGATGCTCGCGTGCTTCGCCGGTTCTTTTACATCCTTCGGCACCGGCGCGGGCGTAGCGCGGATGTCTTGCTCGCGAATCTTGCTCTCCGGCGGCAGCGGCTTACGCGGTGTTTCAACCGGCGGCGCCGGCGTTGGCACCGGCGGTGGTTGGGTAACCCGGGCGCTCGGTGCCGGCGCGCTATTCGGCGGTATCGGCGCTCGATAAGGCCGTTGCGGTGCGCAACTCCACATTACCGCAATGACAATGGCGCATCCGGGAAACTTACTAAGGCGCTGCATGGGAATACGCATAATAGAAAACTAAACCGGTTCCGCGGGTTTGGCCGGCGTCGGCGGACAGGGCTCGCCCGGCGGTTCACCTTCGCGCGTGGCAGAGCCGCATTTTTCCGCCGGCGCCGCCTCCGGTGTTTCACTTTCCGGCACAGGCGGCGGCGTGAAATCGGTCACAGGCATATTCGCAGTCGCGGCTTTCATGAACTCAGTCCAAATTGGCAGCGCCGCCTCGGCGCCGGATAGACCGATCTTCGCCGGTCCGTCGTAACCGACCCAGACCACCGCGAGCAGTTCCGGCGTATAGCCGACGAACCAAGCGTCTTTGTAGTCATTAGTCGTGCCGGTTTTTCCTGCCGCCGGGCGGGTGAAGCCCCAGCGGCGCGCCGACGCGCCGGTGCCGCGGTCCATCACACCCTTCAGCAGTTGATTCATCGTGTAGGCCAAGGTCGGGCTAATCACCTGTTCCAGTTTGACGTCGCGCTTCTCGAGAACTTTGGTGTTCTGGTCCATGACATGTTTGACCGCCACCGATCGCGCGCGCACGCCGCCATTGGCTAAAGTGGAAAACGCCACGGCAACCTCGAGGGGCGTGACTTCCGCCGAGCCCAACGACAACGACGGCACTGCTGGCAACGAACTCTCGATGCCCAATCGGCGCGCCACATCGCGCACGCGCCGGATGCCGACATCTTGAGCCACCCGCGCTGTGGCGGAATTGAGCGAGCTCTCCAACGCCCGGCGCACGGTGACGGCGCCATAATAATCGTTATTGTAATTATTAGGCTGCCAGGACTGTCCGCGATCGTAGGTCCAGGTAAACTGGCTATCATTCACCACGGTGTCGGGGAAATACTGCGTGCCGCTTTGCCCGCCATGCATGAAGGCGGCGAGGAAAACGAACGGTTTGAACACCGATCCCGCTTGGCGCTTGGCTTGGAAAATTCGGTTGAACTGCGATTTCTGATAATTGCGCCCGCCGACCATCGCTTTGATTTCGCCGGTCTGCGGCCTAATCACCACGATCGCCCCTTCCAAACCCTCTTCGGCGCTTTTCTTTTTCAGCGCCGGATGCGACGCTTCGAGCTTAGCCAAACCTTCGGTCAATGCCCTTTCAGCAATCTTTTGGATGCGCAGATCGAGGGCGGTAAAAATCCGCAGCCCGTCGGTTTCCAAGACCTCTTTTGGATAATTCTGGTCCAGCTCCCGTCGCAAATAATCGACGTAGAACGGCGCCTCATTGGTGACCTTCACCAGGGCGCGTTGCGGCAGTTGCTCATTGAGCGCGGCATCGTATTGTTTCTGGGTGATGATCCTATCGTCGAGCAGTTTCGCCAAGACGACATTGCGCCGCTTGGTTGCCGCCTCGGCATTGCGATAAGGCGACAGCCGATTGGGCGCGCGAATCAGACCGGCAAGCAGGGCGGTTTGGCCGACGGTGAGTTCCGACAACGGCTTGGAGAAATAAAATTGCGCGGCTTCCCACACCCCGGATATGCCTTGGGAGCCGCGCTGGCCCAAATAAATCTCATTGAGGTAATTCTCCAGGATCACTTCCTTGGAGTACTTGCGCTCGGCGATCAGCGCCATCACCGCTTCGGGAAACTTCCGGCTCAGCGTGCGCTCGTCGCTGAGCAGAAAATTTTTCATCAACTGCTGCGTCAACGTACTGCCGCCCTGTTGCAGGCTCAAATGGCGCAGATTGACCAACATCGCCCGCATGATGCCGATGGGATCGACGCCCACATGGCTAAAAAAACGCTCATCTTCGATGGCGAGAATTGACTTGATGAGCAGCGGCGGAACTTCGGCCAACTTCACCACGCGCCGCTCTTGCCAAATCCGCTGATACAAGCCGGTAACCACTTCCGGTTCGAGCTCGAGATCAAATTTCTCGGTCTTGGTCGCGAGGTTTTCAATCCGCATGACAGTGTTGCCCTGGAGCGAAATCCGCACCGGATAGCCTTTAACGTTTTCCGTGGGAAAGTCGAAGTCATGGAGAAAAATGTCGACGGAACCTTCGGCGCCATTGATCTGGTAGGCGCCTTGAGTCTTCGGCGCCACCGAAGTTTCATAGTAACCCAGCCGGCGCAGCTTATCGGTGAGATCATCGAGACGCAGATTGACGCCAACGTACAGATGATAACTATCCGAATAGATCTTCGACGCGAAATCCCATTTGCGCCCTTCGAATTTCTTGGTGACCTTATCTTCCCAATCTTTGAGAAACCACGCCCCCGCGACCAGACCGGTTGAGGTAATGATCAAAAGAACGATGAGGCTGACACTGAAGATTCGAAGCTGAAACTTCTTCAAACCCGATGCTCCCAATGAACCGTTAAATCTTGGCGCAGATGATCGGTAAATGCAATGAAAAGAGGGCCGGCGACAAGCCAAGCCCTCAAGAATTTATTCAAACCTGACAAATGGGCTCAACGCTGCGGTTTGAGCGCCAAGAACAACGTGCTTTCACCGCGTCGCACGAGAAACAAAACACCCCTACCCTTTTTGATCGCGGCAACTGATTTGCGATACTCATCGAGATTACGGATCGGGCGGCGGTCGATTTCCATAAGCACATCGCCGCGCCGGATGCCGGCATCGTCGGCGGCGCTCCCCGGCTCGACTGCCGAAACCACCACGCCCTCGGATTTTTCCAGACCTAAACTCTCCGCCATTTGCGGCGTCAAACGTTGCACGGTTAGGCCGAGTTCGCCCTTCTCCGGTGCCGAGGCCACCACTTCTTCGTCCTTCAGTTCGCCCACCGCGACAGCGAGCACGACTTCCTTTTTCTCACGCACCACCTTCATGCGAACTTTCTTGTCCACCGGCGTACGTGCGACGATGATCGGCAGGTCGCCCGAGTCTTTCACTTCTTTGCCGTCGAATTCGACGATGACATCGCCAACTTTAACGCCGGCTATATCCGCCGGTCCATCCTTGGAAACATTGGCGACCAATGCGCCTTGCGCTTTGTCCACGCCCAGGCTTTCGGCGATCTCGGGGGTTACCTTTTGAATCAACACGCCCAAGAAACCGCGCGTGACTTTGCCTTTGCCGCGCAGCTGCGGCAGGAGTTCTTTGACTAGATTGATCGGGATCGCGAAGCCGATGCCCATGTTGCCGCCAGTGCGGCTGAAAATCGCCGTGTTGATGCCGACGATCTCGCCGCGCAAGTTGATCAACGGCCCGCCCGAGTTGCCCGGATTGATCGAAGCGTCGGTCTGAATAAAATTATCGTAAGGCCCTTGGCCGATATGGCGGCCTTTGGCACTAACGATCCCTGATGTCACGGTGCTGTCCAAACCGAACGGGTTACCGATCGCCACGACCCACTCGCCGACTTCGAGCTTGTCGGAGTCGCCAAAATTTGCCGCCGGCAGCGACGACTTGGCGTTGATTTTAATAACCGCGATGTCGGTCTTGGCGTCTCTACCGATGACTTTGGCTTCGTATTCTTGATCGTCGGAAAGTTTGACCACGATCTTCGAGGCATTCTCGACCACGTGATTATTGGTCAAAATCGAACCGTCGCCATCGATGATGAACCCTGAGCCGAGACTGCGCTGGCGTTGCTGTCCGCCGCGCGGAGCCGGCCCGCCGAAAAAACGTCGCCAAAAGTCGTTGAACTGATCGTCTTCGCCAAAAGGACTGCCGAACTCTTGGCCGGCGCCGCGGGCTTCGCTCACTTGGGTCGTCGAGATGTTGACCACCAGCGGCCTCATCTTTTTCGCGAGCGTGACAAAATCCGGCAGGCCGCCCGATGAACGCGGCTCAGGGGAGCCGGCATCACCGAGGAAGTTAACCGCCCGCCCCGGCGACAACCAGTCAAGGCTACCGCTAATGCCGAGTCCGACCACGAGAGAGACCAGGGCGACCAATATCGCGCCCTTGAAACTGATGCTGCCGCCCCACTTACTTTCCGGTTCCATCCAAACTCCTATCGCTTCTTCACCGCTTCGACATACTTCATGCGCAAATCGAACAGAATGCCTTCCATCAGCCGATCCTCGTTAGCGTTCAAGTTGCCACGGGTTTTTTCCTTCAACATGCCCAAGATATCGATCATCTGCTTGGCCACGCTGATATCGGCGTCGATTTTCTCACTGACCGGATTAGCGATTTCACCTAAATTCATCAACGCTTGAGTGCTCAGACTAATGACAAAGGTGGAAAAATCGATCTCTGGCAACGCATTCGCGCGAGCAGCATCCGCAGCCTCTTGCGCCGGCTGAGGCGACGCTTGACTTGCCGCCTGCTGCGATTCCGGCGCGTCTTCGCGCGCTTCTCCAGTCTCCGGCGAGAATCGCCGCCGATCCTGTACCGTGAACCCTCTATTTTCTTGTTTTTCTTCTTCCGCCGCCATTTCTCTACTCCCGCGAAACCTGGAGAAAAAAAGCCTGGAAACCGTAGGCGCGATCAATCGGATCGCCGATTTCCAGGCAATCGGTTAAACATTCTGTCTATTCGATATTAAGCACAATCAAAACGGTGACGAAAATAACTTGCCAGATCTTTCTGCTCAATCGAAAACTTAAACTAAACTCTAATCCCCACCTCCAGCCTTGTCAAGTTTGCGATTTCCGGGAGCTTTCTCAGCTCATGAATGATTTCCGTCGAAGTCAATTCAGCGAGACAAGCGCGATGTCGACAGCGCTTCTTAACGCTGTCGCCACAGGGAGCACAGGCGATCTGACGGCGCAAGATCGACACGCGCGGACCGCGCGGCGCCCACTGCCGCTCGTCCGTAGGACCGAAGATCGCGACCGTGCGCGCCCCAACCGCGGCAGCAAGATGGGAGACGCCGCTGTCGTTTCCGACATAGACATCGCAACGGGAAAGCAGTGCCGCCAACTGCGCCAGATCAAGCCCACTGGCGACCGTGCAAGCAGACAACAGATGCTCGAAGCCACGCCGTTCGGCCTCAACCGGGCCGACGACAACCACCACCTTGCCGTCGAACTGCTGGCGCCACCAATGCGCCACCTGGAGATAGTGGGCTTCGGGCCAATTCTTCTCCCTGGCGCCGCTCCCTGGTGCCAGGATTAGAAGCGGTGCACTAGCCAATCGGTTGCTGCAGAAGAAGGCTTCGCACCAGAATAACGCGTCGGGACGCAATGCTACTAATGGTTCAAAAGCTCCCTGTTTTTTGCTCTGGCTAGTGAGACAAGAAAGATAGTAGTCCGCTTGATGGATGGCCAGCTTGTCCGGGCGAAACGGAAAAATCTGCGCGCGCCGTTGTGAAGCTTTTTGGATGTGGTCAACGAATACTGGTTGCTGGCTGGCGAACCAAGAATAGATGGCGGCGTACCTCGAAAAGAATCGCTTGACCCGCGGGTTGGCCGCACCGTCAGCGATGAATAACTGGCGTAATTCAAAGCGTTCCAACGAATCGACAGTCACACCAGGCGGCGCGATGGCGGCAAAGTCACTACGGGCGAGAAGATCGACAGGACTCGAGTCGGCCAGTTGGCGCAGCGCCGGCAAGAAACAAACAAAGTCGCCGAGAGCGCCGGGGAACAGCACGCAAATGCGCGGCAGGTCGCTTGGTACGGGCGAGGTTTCGGCTGAATTCATTGACATTAACTGGTCAACTATATAGCATTTTGACAAAAGCAAATCGAAATTCACCCCCTTTCAGGAAAGTCGAGACTATTCGTGGCAAGCTCCAATGGTGCGCGGTCGGTGTTGGATCTGATCGGTTCCACCCCGGTGGTTAAACTCAGAAGCCTTCCCGGCAAAGAAGACGCCGAAGTGTGGGCCAAAATGGAGTCCTTCAATCCGGGCGGATCGGTCAAAGATCGCATCTGCTTGAATATGATCGAATGCGCCGAGCGCCAAGGTAAAATTAAACCCGGCGCGACGATTATCGAGTCCACTAGCGGCAACACCGGAATCGGGCTGGCTTTGATTGCCGCGGTCAAAGGCTACAAATTGGTCTTGACCATGCCCGATACCATGAGCGAGGAACGGCGCAGCCTGCTCGCGGCGTATGGCGCGCATTTGGTTCTCACCCCGGACACCAAAGGCATGGGTGGCGCGATACACAAAGCCGAAGAGCTGCTCCAGGAGAACAGCGACTTCTACATGCCGCAGCAGTTTAACAATCCTGCCAACCCGGACATGCATCGAAAAACCACCGCGCAGGAGTTGCTCAAACAGTTCAAGCGCATCGATGCCTTCATCGCCGGGGTCGGCACCGGCGGCACAATCACCGGCGTCGGCGAAGTGCTCAAAGAAAAAATGAAAGGCGTAAGAATCTGCGCCGTCGAGCCAGCATCGTCGCCGGTCATCGCCGGCGGTGAGCCGGGCTATCACAAGATTCAAGGCATCGGTGCCGGCTTCATTCCGGCCGTATTGAATCGCAACATTCTCGACGAAGTCATCCCGGTCAGCGACGAGGAAGCCACCCAATATACGCGCCGGCTGGCAGCCGAGGAAGGACTCTTGGTCGGCATCTCATCGGGCGCCGCTTGCTGTGCCGCGTTGAAAGTTGCGCAGAAACTCGGCAAAGGCCATGTGGTGGTCACTCTGTTCGCCGACAAGGGCGAGCATTACCTCAGTACCGATCTTTTCAGCGATAAAAAATGGACGCCAAGTTCAGCCACCTAACCGAGATCCTCGGCCAATCGGATCAAATCATGGTGGCGTTTTCAGCCGGCGTCGATTCGACGTTTTTGTTGAAGGCGGCGCGTCTGGCGGTGGGCGACGGCGTTGTTGCCCTCACCGCCTCGTCTGCGTCGGTTCCGCCGGGAGAACTCGACGCGGCAAAAAGTTTCGCCGCCAGCTTGGGCTGCCGCCACATCGTCCTCGACTCGCACGAGATTGATAATCCGGCCTACGCGCAGAATCCGGTCAATCGGTGTTTTTTCTGCAAGGACGAGCTTTATCGCATTTGCCGCGAGCAAGCGAACAAGCTCGGGTTGGCGACAATCGTTGACGGCACCAATCTTGACGATCTCAAAGATCATCGCCCAGGATTGCGGGCCGCGGATCAATGGCGCATTCGCCACCCACTCGTCGAAGCCGGCATGACCAAGGACGACATTCGCCGCTACAGCCGCGAACTGGCGTTACCGACCTGGGACAAACCATCGAGCCCCTGCCTGTCCTCACGATTTCCCTATGGCACCGCCATCGATCTCGACAAACTCAAAAAGGTCGGCGCCTGCGAAGTATTTTTGAAAGGGTTGGGCTTCCGTGAATTTCGCGTGCGTTACCACGGCGATCTAGCAAGAATCGAAGTCAATCAAACTGAAATCGATCGGCTCTTCGACAAGACGATCCGAGATGCGATTGTCAAGCGTTTCAAAGAAGTGGGCTTTAGTTTCGTTAGTCTCGATCTACAGGGCTTTCGCAGCGGCAGCTTAAACGAAAGCGTCAAAGCGCCAGCGCATTAAGCGACGAGGCCAGCGCGGATCATCGCCTCGGCCAACTCTAAATCTTCCGACACGGTTATCTTAAAATTGCTCCGCTCCCCTTCGACGACAAAGACCGGTTTACCGATGCGCTCGACCACCATGGCGTCATCGCTCGCTTCGAAACCTTCGCGCGCTGCCGATTCATGGGCTGCGACAATCAGATCCCGCTGAAAAATCTGCGGTGTCTGGATCTCCCATAGACCGGTTCTTTCCGGGGTGCTTTGAATATAGCCATCGCCGCTGACTCTTTTGATGGTGTCGCGCACCGGCAGGCCAGCCACCGCCGCTCCTTTCACAACCGCCGCTTGGAGACAACGGTCGACCAGCGCCGAAGAGACGAAGGGCCGCGCGCCATCGTGGATCATCACGATATCGGTCTCCGGGCCGAGCTTCTTCAGGCCGCGCCGAACCGATTGTTGACGCGTCGCCCCGCCAGCCTGAAGAACGCAGGCGCACCCCTTGAGAGACGCATCAGAGTCCAAAAGCGTCCGACAATCTTTCACATCAGTCGCTCTCACAACTAGCACGACATTTGCAATTGCCGGTGTTGCAAAAATTCGATCCAGCGTTCGCAGGATCAGCGGCCGCCCCGCTAATGGCAGGTAGGTTTTGGCAGTGGCGCCGCCAATCCGGCGGCCCGCGCCGGCGGCAACGATAATCGCAGTGACATGCATCGCGGCTCCAAAACAAAAAAGCCGAGAGATAAGCTCTCGGCTCTTAGGAACATATTCGGTTTCGATTCGGTACTTAGTGAGTGAATATGTGACGCAGCTCTTCCATGATCTTTTCTTCCGAATGTGAGCGCGCGATCGAAAGCTCTTTCACCAGCAGGTTGCGTGCGGTATCGAGCATCTTGCGCTCACCGAAAGAAAGCTCCTTATCGCCTTTGAGGACAAAAAGATCACGCAACACCTTGGCGATCTCAAGGATTGACCCGGTCTTGATCTTCTCGGTGTATTCGCGATACCGGCGGTTCCAGGTCTGCTGGTCGGTTTCGACCTTTTTCTGACGCAAGACTTTGTAGACCTTGTTGACCATCGCCCGATCGATAATTTTGCGCAATCCCACAGAGTCGACGTTGTCGATTGGGATCATGATCTTCATATCGGTTTCTAAGATGCGCAGCATATAAAACCTTCGCTCCGATCCGGAGATCGTATGCGAGCGAATCGCTTCAATCTCACCGACACCATGGGCCGGATAAACAACCTTCTCACCTATCTTAAACATGGAAACCTCCTCGTAAACCGAAACTTTCGCGTTTGAGAACGAACCAGAGTCGATTCTGGACGGCTGAATCGAAGAAACTATGAAGATGAGGTTGGGTGAGCTGAATACTGGGGCGACCGGCAAAACTTAAAACTGCAAAATTAGTTTTTTGTATCATGCCGCTCGTCACTGCCCCGCTTCCGGGACTTTAAAAAAAATTAGCGGCCACCAACATCGGACCGCCTTTCATTAGTGCTCAGCAGAATACTTATACAACAGAGGTGAACGGCGCGTCAAGCTCGATGAAACTTTTGACAAAAAATAATCCTTTCAATAGTTTAGGGTTCAAATATCGACCTATGATCGGGTTCTCGGAGCACCATGAATTTCGCCAGAAGTTAAACCTATACATCAAGTTCTAAAGCCATCGTATACGCGTCCTCACCATCGTCTGAGTAATAGCCCTTGCGCAAACCGGTTTGAACAAACCCGAGTGAGGCATATAGCTCTTTTGCCGGGCTATTTGACTGCCGAACCTCAAGTGTCACACGAGTAGCCGATTGGAGCTTAGCCGTGGCCACAACGTGACGCATGAGCCTACGCGCAAGACCGCGCCGGCGAAGCTCGGGAGTGATGGCTAAATTGTGAACATCGATCGAACCTGGCAGCAGCCAAAACAGCACATAGCCGCAGATCCTTCCGTCGATCTCTGCGAGAATGGAGCGCGCGCAGGCAACTTGCAGTTCTTGAAGAAAGAAGCCCGAACTCCACGGAAAGCGGTACGCCGAGCGCTCGATCGTCATGACCTGGTCCAGGTCGTCCTTGGTCATCGGCCTGAAAAGCACCGGTTTGCCACACACTAAAAAGCCACAGGAACTTTCTTCTTCCTGTGGCTTTGCGATTGTGGCTGAAACTGTCTTTGATGAGAAATTGATCGCCACGTTCTCTCGATTCAATTGCTAAGCTT
>Ga0315912_10003510_pt1 | contig 15523 bp, 13 predicted proteins | sample VfabasoilMG_FD_204469 | JGI IMG/M metagenome (GOLD analysis project Ga0315912, IMG submission 204469) | Garden soil microbial communities collected in Santa Monica, California, United States - V. faba soil | ecosystem: Environmental > Terrestrial > Soil > Garden | place: USA: California... | reverse complement strand
CCAGGGTCACGGCCTCCCGGTGGCAGGAATGGAAAATGGTGGCCAGCGTGTCGGCGCCGGTTTCCAGCATGGCGGCCAGCGTGGCGCGGTGGGCGTCCGCCTGGCCGTTCGGAATACTTGCGAGCGCGCTGCACATATGGCCCTGGGCGCGGTACGGGTGGTCCAGCACCTCCAGCCCCTCGATCATGCGCAACAGGTCCGGCACGTCCGTGTTCACCGGGACGCGGCCATTGAAGCCGTGATGGGCGTGCAGCAGCACACGGGCGTGCACCGGGTGCGTCAGCAACGGGCGCAGCCGTTCGCGGCGGGCATGCAGCAACTGGGTGATGTGCTGGGTCTCAAACGCCGCTTCCGTGACGGGCGCCATCACGTCGTCCATGTTCATGTGGCAGGACGGGCACCAGGTCACGACCTGGCCGGTGCCGGCGGCGTTGAACTTCTGGATGGTGCGTTCGGCCATGCCGGCGGCGATGCGGGCGTGCTTTTCCTGCGGGGAGCCGCAGCAATAGGCCGGCCCGCCAGCGGGGGCGGACTCCACCCCAACGGCTTCCAGAATTTGGGTGACCAGGCGGATGATCTCCCCGTGGCGGGACATGTTGCAGCCGTACCAGAACGTGACGGATGTGTCGGGTGCTACAGCCATTTGGTCTGTTCCTCCTCGGTCATCGTCAGGCGGGCGAAGGCTTTCACGCGGGCGGACCAGCCAGGGTCGTCCTTGGTGGGCACGCGGGGCGTGCCAAGCGCGCCACGCACGCGCAGGTTGGCAAGGCGCATGAGAAAGGCGGCGTCGAGCTTTTCCGGGCAGGCCTGGGTGCAGATGCCCGACTTGCAGCAGGCGCCGGCGAAGGCAACCGCCTCGGGTGTCCCCTCCCCGTCCCGCAGCAGGTCGCGGATGCCGGCCATCACCGCAGGCGGGTCCGCGCCGGCCAGGGCCGGGATGTGCGGGGCGGTGGGGCAGGCCTGGTAGCAGGCGCCGCAGGCGGTGCAGGCGGCGGCGAGGCGGGCCGAGTTCTCCCGGATATGGGTGGCGAGTTTTTCGGCCGCTGTCATGTCGCGCCGACCACGGCGATGCCCTCGATCTCGATGCAGCAGCCGGTGGTGGTGAACTGGGCGCCGCCGACACAGGTGCTTGCGGGCGGGGTGGGCAATACCGAGAGGATGCGCCGGCGCACCGTGTCGAACCCGGCGTAGTGGCGCATGTCGCTGAGATAGGTATTGATTTTCAGCAGGTTGGCGAAGTCCGCGCCTTCCGCCTGCAGGGCGCGGCGCAGGCGGTTGAGGCATTCCTCCGCCTGGAGTTCGACGCCGCCGCCTTCCGCCGCGCTGCCGCGCGCGGTGACGCCGGAAAGGAAGATCAGCCTGGCGCCGTTGCCGAGCGGGATGACGCGGGCGGGGGAGAAGGCGGGGGTGGTGGCGGACATAGTGGCCTCCCGTTGTTGGTGGGAGGTTCGGGCATCGGGGGCGGCGGGGTCAAGCGCGGCGATCGTTGCGGGATCGGCGAAAATACGACCGGGTTGGCGACCGGTTGGCTAATCTCGTGACCATTCCCTGGCGTGGGGCGGGAACGGATTTGGGAATATTAACCTGCTTTAGCCGGCTTGGCGAGTTTTTCCGGTACAAGGCGAGAGGCTTCCGCTTGACTCCCGTGCTGCGCGGCGGCCAGTGTCGGTTCATGGTCCTGTCCTATCGCGCCGCCGCGATGATGAAAAAGCCGCCCCTGCCCAGGGGTGGCGGTGCCCGCGCGCGCTAGGTTTTTCGCTCGCAGGATCCTGTTGCAACCCCGCCGGTTCGGACGGGGTTTTTTTATGCGTTCCTCCCGTCTCCCGGCCCGATTGAGGAGATGGAGTGCCGTGACACAGAGTTTTCCGCCCGTGCAGGGCATCTGGCTGCCGTTGATCACCCCGTTCCGGGACGGAGAGGTGGACGCGGCCTCCCTGCGGCGCCTGCTGCGCCACTACGCGGGCCAGCCCATCGACGGGCTGATCCTGGCGGCGACGACCGGCGAGGGGCTGACCCTGGACGAGGACGAGACGCGGGGCGTGGTGGAGCTGGCGCGGGCCGAGCTTGCAGCGCTGGGCCGGGCGATGCCGGTGTTCCTGGGCCTGTGCGGCAGCGACACGCGGCGGGGGATGCGGGCGGTGGAGTGCGCCGATGGCTGGCCGGTGGACGGCTACCTGATCACCTGCCCCTACTACTCCCGCCCATCCCAGACCGGGCTGGTGCAGCATTTCGCGGCGCTTGCCGGGCGGACCGAGCGGCCGGTGCTGATCTACAACATCCCCTACCGGACCGGAGTGAACCTGGGCAACGCGGCGATGCTGGAACTGGCGGGGCTGCCGAATATCGTCGGCGTGAAGGATTGCTGCGCCAACGCGGCGCAGAGCTTCGCCCTGCTGCGCGACAAGCCGGAGGGTTTCGCCGTGCTGACCGGGGAGGACGCGCTGTTCCATACCGCGCTGACCCAGGGGGCGGAGGGCGGCATCCTGGCCGCGACGCATGTGCGGACCGGGGAATTCGCCGCCGTGCGGGATTTGCTGGCGGCGGGTGACCAGGCCGGCGCGCTGCGCGCCTGGCGGGCGCTGGCGCAGGTGCCGGAACTGCTGTTCCAGGAACCGAACCCGGCGCCGATCAAGCACTGGCTGTGGCGCGAGGGGCTGATCGACAGCCCGGAGCTGCGCCTGCCGATGACCGGGGTGAGCGAGGGGTTGGCGGCTCGGATCGATGCCGCCATGCAGGCGCGGCGGGCGGCGGCGTAGCACTGACAGTCAGCGTTGGGGTCGCGCCGACAGGGAGATGAGGTTGGCGCGCAGCATGTGGGGCTGGGAGAGCGGCAGGGTCGCCTCCAGCTCCGCGTGCGCGCGTTCCCAGATGGGGACGGCCTGGGTGAGGAGGGCCTGGCCCGCTTCCGTGAGGGCGAGGAGGCGGTTGCGGCGGTCGCTCGGGTTGGGGGCGATGACGACGAGGCTGCGTTCGACCAGCGGCTTGAGGGCGGCGGTGAGGGTGGTGCGGTCCATCGCCAGCAGGGCGGCCACCGCGCCCTGTGTGGGCGGGACGGGGCGATTGAGGGCCATGAGGAGGGAGAACTGGCCGTTCGTCAGGTTGAGCGGGCGGAAGGCGGCATCGAAACGGCGGGCGAGGGCGCGGGCGGCGCGCTGGGTGTGCAGGCAGAGGCAGGCATCGCGAATGTGCAAGGTGGTGTCGAATGGGACCGCGGGCGGGACGGTTGTCTTTGACATGGCGGGAATTATGTTGATATCAACGTATCTGGTCAATGAGGGAGACAGGGGATGGCCGGGTTCATCTGGTACGATGTGATGACGACGGACACCGTGGCGGCGACGGCGTTCTACCAGGGCGTGTTCGGCTGGCAGGCGGCGGATTCCGGCGTGGCGGGGCAGGACTACACGGTGCTGAGCAAGGACGGCGCCATGGTGGGCGGGCTGATGGCGATTCCGCCGGATGCCGCGGCGATGGGCGTGCCGCCGTGCTGGATGGGCTACATCCATGTGGACGACGTGGACGCGATGGTGGCGCGGGTGGAAGCGGCCGGCGGGCAGGTGATGAAGCCGGGCGAGGACATCCCGACGATCGGGCGGTTCGCCGTGGTGGCGGACCCGCATGGCGCCGGGTTTTTGCTGTTCAGCCCACTGCCGCCGCCACCCGAGGCCGCCGCCACGTGCCGCCAACCGGCGCCGGGCGAGCCGGGGACGGTGGGCTGGCGCGAATTGCAGGCGGGCAGCCTGGACGCGGCATGGGCGTTCTATGCCGGGCTGTTCGGCTGGACCAAGGGCGAGGCGATCGATATCGGGCCGATGGGCCCGTACCAACTGTTCGCGACCGACGGGGCGATGCCGGCGGGCGGGATGATGACCAAGGTGCCGGAGGCACCGGCGCCGTTCTGGCTGTACTATTTCAACGTGGCGGCGATCGACGCCGCGGTGGCGCGGGTGGGCGCGGGCGGCGGGACGGTGGTGCACGGGCCGATGCAGGTGCCGGGCGGGCAATGGATCGCGCAGTGCTTCGACCCGCAGGGGGCGATGTTCGGGATGGTGGCGCCCCACAGGTGATGGGGGGGCGGCAGGACCCCGGTACTGCCGCGTGCCAGCTGGGCGTGGGGTAGCTATCGTTCGCCGCTGGCGAAGGTGATGGTGATCTCGATTTCCACCGGGCCGCCCGTGTCGCTCACCAGAGCACGCGTTTCCTCTCGCACCGCGTGCCGTATGGCTTCCGGCAAGGCCAGGTATTCCTGGCCCACATTGCCGGCGCCCTGTTCTATTGCACCGAAATACGCGTCGAACGACGCGAAGGGCAGTCGCCATTGCCCGGTGGCGGTGCGCACATCATGGAAACCCGCGGCGACGAGCAACGCGCGCATGTGCGGCTCGCCGCCATCGAAGGAATTGGGCCCCGATCGCGCAGTGGCGGGAGGGGATAGCCTGTCGATGATCGGCAGTATGCGGCTGACCAGAGCGGTTGCCGGGGCGGTGTTGACGGACATCGCCGCCCGTCCCCCCGGCCGGAGGACACGCCGCATCTCCGCCAGACCGCCCGCGGGGTCCGGCATGTACATGACGCCCATATTGCAGATGACGTGGTCGAAACTGGCATCCGCGAAGCGCAGCGACTGCGCGTCCTCAACCGCGAATGTGACATTCCGTCGCTCACCCAGGCGATCCCGCGCCAGCGCGACCATCGCGGGCGAGATGTCGGATACCGTGACATGCCCGGTGGGTCCGACAAGGTCGATGGCGGCTTGCGCAGCGATTCCGGTGCCGGCCGCGACATCCAATATGCTTTGACCGGGCTGCAGGCCTGTTTCGGCCAGCAACGTCGGAACCAATAGCGTCGTCATGGTGCCGACCGCCTGGTCGTACCCCATCGCGGCCCGTTGCTCGAACTGCACGCCGTGCGCCATGGGAAGCCTCCGGATTTGCCTGGTTTCCGAGGGTCGGGTCGTTCCCGTCAGGCTTCTATCCGTCGTATCGAATCATCAGCCGGCCAGCCTGACTTACACCAGGATGGCAGACGCACGTCTATTTTGCAATATCAAAACGAACCGTCAGCCGAGGCGGCCGTGGCAGTGTTTGTATTTCTTACCGGAGCCGCAGGGGCAGGCGGCGTTGCGGCCGGTGTTGGTCCAGGTGGAGGGGTCGTCGGGGTCCACGGTGTCGCTGCGTAGCGGGGTGGCGTTCTGGGCGGAGACGGCCATGGGAGTAGGGCCGCCGCGCATTTCCACGACCTGGTCGGCACCTTCCATGCCAGCGCCGGCGAAGGCGGGTTCGGGTTCCGGGTGCTGTTCGAACATCATTTGCGGCGCGGGTTCGAAGGCGGTTTCCACCGGACGGTCCAGGTTCAGTTCCAGGCGGGCGAGGTGGCTGACGGTGCGTTCCTTCAGTTCGTCCAGCATGGCGTTGAACAGGGCGAAGGCTTCCGACTTGTATTCGTTCAGCGGGTCGCGCTGGCCGTAGGCGCGCAGGCCGATGCCCTGGCGCAGATGGTCCAGATCAAGCAGGTGTTCCTTCCAGGCCTGGTCCAGCACCTGGATGAGGATGGATTTCTCCACGAAGCGCATCAGTTCCGGGCCGAAATTGGCGGCCTTGGCGGCCATCATGGAATTGACGGCGCGGGTGACGCGGTCCTGGATTTCCTTCTCGTCGATGCCTTCTTCCTTGCCCCAGGCTTCCACCGGGAGTTCGAGGTTGAAGACGCGCAGCAAATCCTCCGCGAGGTCCTTCAGTTCCCAGCTTTCGGCGAAGGCGTGTTCGGGGATGCGGCGAGAGACGAGGGTGTGGATGATTTCCGCGCGCATTTCGGAGATGGTTTCCGAGACGTCGTCCGCGCGCATGAATTCCTTGCGCTGGGCGTACACTTCCTTGCGCTGGTCGTTCATCACGTCGTCGTAGCGCAGCACGTTCTTGCGCATGTCGAAGTTGCGGGCCTCGACCTTCTTCTGCGCCTTTTCCAGGGCCTTGTTGATCCAGGGGTGGACGATCGCCTCCCCTTCCTTCAGGCCGAGCTTCTGCAGCATGCCGCCCATGCGGTCCGACCCGAAGATGCGCATCAGGTCGTCTTCGAGCGAGAGGAAGAAGCGCGAGCGGCCGGGATCGCCCTGGCGGCCGGAGCGGCCGCGGAGCTGGTTGTCGATGCGGCGGGATTCGTGGCGTTCCGTGCCGATGACGAAGAGGCCGCCGGCGGCTTTCACCCGGTCGTGGTACTGCGCCACTTCGTCGCGGATTTCCGCCTCGCGCGCGGCGCGGGCAGATTCCTCGGTGATAGGGGCGAGTTCGCGGCGCAGGCGCATGTCCAGGTTGCCGCCGAGTTTGATGTCGGTGCCGCGGCCGGCCATGTTGGTGGCGATGGTGACGGCGCCGGGGGCGCCGGCCTGGGAGACGATCTCGGCTTCCTGTTCATGGAAGCGGGCGTTCAGCACGGCGTGCGGGATGTTCTTGCGCTTGAGCAGCGCGGAGAGTTCCTCGCTTTTCTCGATGCTGGTGGTGCCGACGAGGACGGGCTGGCCTTTCTGGCGCGCGTCCTCAATGAGGATGGCGAGCGCCTCGTTCTTCTCGGCGGCGGAGCGGTAGACCTCGTCGTCCTCATCCTTGCGGGTGACGGTGACGTTGGTGGGGATTTCCACCACGTCCAGCTTGTAGATTTCCATGAACTCGTCGGCCTCGGTCATCGCCGTGCCGGTCATGCCGCCGAGTTTGGGGAAGAGGCGGAAATAGTTCTGGAAGGTGATGGAGGCGAGGGTCTGGTTTTCCTGCTGGACGGTCACGCCTTCCTTGGCCTCGAGGGCCTGGTGCAGGCCTTCGGAATAGCGGCGGCCTTCCATCATGCGGCCGGTGAACTCGTCTATCAGGATGACCTTGTCCTGCCGTACGATGTAGTCGACGTCGCGGGCGAACAGGGTGTGGGCGCGCAGGCTCTGCTGCACGTGGTGCAGCACGGTGACGTTGAAGATGTCGTAGAGGTTGCCTTCGGTGATGATGCCGGCTTCCTTCAGCATGTCTTCCACACGCTGGGAGCCGTCCTCCGTCATCGAGACGGTCTTGAACTTCTCGTCCTTCTCATAGACGGACGGGTCCTGGACGAACTCCTTCACCACGGCGTTGACGCTGATGTAGAGCTGCGAGGAGTCCTCGGCGGGACCGGAGATGATCAGCGGGGTGCGGGCTTCGTCAATGAGGATGCTGTCCACCTCGTCGACGATGGCGAAGTTGAAGTCCCGCTGGACCATGTCCTCCAGCCGGTACTTCATGTTGTCGCGCAGGTAGTCGAAGCCGAATTCGTTGTTGGTGCCGTAAGTGATGTCGCAGGCGTACTGGGCGCGGCGCTGCTCGTCATCAAGGCCGTGCACGATCACGCCGACCGAGAGGCCGAGGAAGTTGTAGACCTGCCCCATCCACTCGGCGTCGCGGCGGGCGAGGTAGTCGTTGACGGTGACGACGTGCACGCCATTGCCGGCGAGGGCGTTGAGGTAGACAGGCAGCGTGGCAACCAGGGTCTTGCCCTCGCCGGTTTTCATCTCGGCGATCTTGCCGTCGTGCAGGACCATGCCGCCGATCATCTGCACGTCGAAGTGGCGCTGGCCGAGGGTGCGCCTGGCAGCCTCGCGGACGGTGGCGAAGGCTTCCGGCAGCAAGTCGTCCAGGGTGGCGCCGTTGGCGAGGCGGTCCCGGAACTCCACCGTCTTGGCGGCCAGGTCGGCGTCCGACAGCGCTTCCAGCGTGGGTTCCAGCGCATTGATGGCGGGCACGCGGCGCTGATAGGCCTTCAGCGCGCGGTCGTTGCTGTTGCCAAAGATGGCGCGGGCGATGCGGGCGAACATGGCGGTCTTTCCGGTTCGGCGGGGCCGATTGGGGAATCAGGGAAGGGTCCCGGCGAGCCGCAAGGAGATAGGACCGGCGCCGGTCCGGGTCAACGATAGGGGGGCGGGGCGGTACAGAGTGTGTAGCTTGTTTGCAATGGTCGGTTCGGTCATATTCCGCGCCGATTTTCCGGAAGGATGAAAATGTCTCGTTTTTCCCGGCCCTTGGCCGGTTCCGTGGCGCTGGCCATGGGGCTCGCGGCGATTCCCGCCCTGACCGCCGGGACGGCGCGGGCACAGGCCCCCGCGGGGGCGCCATCGGCGACCCCGCCGGCCGCAAGCCCGGCGGCGGCGGCCCCGGCCGCGACACCTTCCGATCCGGTCCTGGCGCGCGTGGACGGGCAAGATATCCGCATGAGCGACGTGGCGGAGGCGGCGCAGGGGTTGCCGGCTGAACTGCGCGGCATGCCGCCGGCGCAGGTGATGCCGCTGGTGCTGGACCACCTGATCAAGCAGCGGGCCATGATCATCATGGCCCGCAAGTCCAAGCTGGACCAGCAGGACGACGTGAAGAAGGCGATGCAGTCCGCCGCCGACCGGGCGCTGCAGAATGCCTATGTGAGCCGCGAAGTGACCCCGCAGATTACCGATGCGGCGATCCGTGCCCGCTATGACCGCGACATCGCCGGCAAGACAGGGGTGGAGGAAGTGCATGCGCGGCACATCCTGGTGGCGAACGAGGACACGGCGAAGAAGATCATCGCCGACCTGAAGAAGGGCGGTGATTTCGCGGCGCTGGCCAAGCAGCACAGCACGGATCCCGGGGCGCAGAACGGGGGCGACCTGGGCTTCTTCAAGAAGGACGATATGGTGCCGGAATTCGCCAATGCCGCCTTCGCGCTGAAACCGGGCGAGGTTTCCCCGACGCCGGTGAAGACGCAGTTCGGCTACCACGTGATCAAGGTTGAGGAGCGCCGCGCGGCGCCGCCGCCGAGCTTCGAGGAGGCGAAGGACGAGCTGCGCCAGCGGATCATCCAGGACGCGGTGACCAAGCTTTCCGACGCCGCGCTGGCCGGGGTGAAGGTGGAGCGGATGAACCCGGACGGGTCCACCCCGCGGCCGACGGATGGGGCGCAGCCGCCGCCCGCGCCGGCACGGCGCTAGAATCAAGCCCCGCCGGCACGGCGCTAGAATCAAGCCGCGCCGGCATGGCGCTAATTCGTCAATCATAAGATCCCGGAGAGGACACATGGCCACGCCCGTATCCCCCCTTGCCACCCCCCTGCCCGCCCTTCCCCCGATGGCCGGCGTGCGCCTGGGCGCCGCCGCCGCCGGGATTCGCTACAAGGGGCGAACTGACGTGGTGATGGTGGAGATGGCGCCCGGCACCACGGTGGCGGGCGTGTTCACCAAGTCCAAGTGCCCCGGCGCTCCGGTGGACTGGTGCCGCAACATCCTGCCGGCGGGGAAGGCGCGCGCGCTGGTGGTGAACGCGGGCAATGCCAACGTGTTCACCGGCAAGGCCGGGCGGGATGCCTGCGCGGCGTCGGCCGCGGCCGCGTCCAAGCTGGTGGGCTGCACGGCGAAGCAGGTGTACCTGTCCTCCACCGGCGTGATCGGCGAGGTGCTGCCACACGATAAGCTGACGGCGGCGTTGCCGAAGCTGCACAAGGCGCTGTCCGCGGACAACTGGGAAGCGGCCGCGCGCGGCATCATGACCACGGATACGTTCCCCAAGGCGTCCACCCGCGTGGCGAAGATCGGCGGCACGGAGGTGCGGATTTCCGGTATCGCCAAGGGCAGCGGGATGATCGCGCCGGACATGGCGACGATGCTGTGCTTCATCTTCACCGATGCGAAGATCCCGGCGCCGGTGCTGCAGAAGATGCTCTCCAAGGGCGTCGAGCCGACGTTCAACGCGACGACGGTTGATTCCGACACATCGACCTCCGACACCGTGATGCTGTTCGCCACGGGCCAGGCGAAGCATCCGGTGGTGCCGGAGAACGGCGGCGCCATGCTGCGCGACTTTGCCGCCAAGCTGAACGAGGTGCTGCTGGACCTGGCGCTGCAGGTGATCAAGGACGGAGAAGGCGCGCAGAAGCTGGTGAAGATCGATGTCACCGGCGCGGTTTCCGCCAAGTCGGCCAAGAAGATCGGGATGGTGATCGCCAATTCACCGCTGGTGAAGACGGCGATCGCCGGCGAGGATGCGAACTGGGGCCGCATCGTCATGGCGGTGGGCAAGGCCGGGGAGCCGGCGGACCGCGACAAGCTGGCGGTTGCCGTGGGCGGCGTGCAGATGGCGCGCAAGGGCGGCGTGGTGCCGGGCTACGATGAGACGCCGGTGGTGAAGCACATGAAGGGCCAGGAAGTGCACATTGCCGTGGATATCGGACTGGGCGCGGGCAAGGCCACGGTTTGGACCTGCGACCTGACGCACGGCTACATCGACATCAACGGCAGCTACCGCAGCTAGCACGGGCTTCGCCGCGGCGTCGGAGGAAGGGGGCATCACCCCATAGAGGGACCCAGGGGCAAAGCCCCCGGGCCTTGCTGCCTCAACGTGCCAGGGGCCGGTACTTGATCCGGTGCGGTTCCGTCGCGTCAGCGCCGAGGCGGCGGCGCTTGTCTTCCTCGTAGGCTTCGAAGTTGCCCTGGAACCATTCCACGTGGCTGTCGCCCTCGAAGGCGAGGATGTGGGTGGCGAGCCGGTCCAGGAACCAGCGGTCGTGGGTGATGATCACGGCGCAGCCGGGAAACTCCTGCAGTGCGTCTTCCAGGGCGCGCAGCGTATCCACGTCCAGGTCGTTGGTCGGTTCGTCGAGCAGCAGGACGTTGTGTTCCACCTTCAGCATCTTCGCCAGATGCACGCGGTTGCGCTCACCGCCGGAGAGGATGCCGACCTTCTTTTGCTGGTCTGAACCCTTGAAGTTGAAGGCGCCGACATAGGCGCGCGACTGCACGGCGCGCTTGCCGAGGTAGATCACGTCCGTGCCGCCGGAGATTTCCTGCCAGACATTCTTGTCGGGATCGAGGCTGTCGCGTGACTGGTCGACGTAGCCCAGCTTCACGGTGTCGCCGATCTTCAACGTACCGCTGTCCGGCTGTTCCTGCCCGGTGATCATGCGGAACAGCGTGGTCTTGCCGGCGCCGTTCGGGCCGATGATGCCGACGATGCCACCCGGCGGAAGCTTGAAGTTCAAATTCTCGATCAGCATGCGGTCGCCGAAGCTCTTGCACAGGTTCTCCGCCTCGATCACCGTGCCGCCCAGGCGCGGACCCGGCGTGATGACGATTTCCGCCACCCCGGTCTGCTGTTCCTGGGACTTCATCACCAGATCCTCGTAGCGCTGGATGCGCGCCTGGTTCTTCGCCTGGCGGGCGCGCGGGGAGGATTGGATCCACTCGCGCTCGGCGGCCAGGGCACGCTGGCGGGCGGATTCTTCCTTCTCCTCCTGCTTCAGCCGCTTCTGCTTCTGTTCCAGCCAGGACGAGTAGTTGCCCTCGAACGGGTAGCCGCGCCCGCGCTCAATTTCCAAAATCCAGGTGGTGATGTTGTCCAGGAAGTAGCGGTCATGGGTCACCACCAGCACGGTGCCGGCGTATTCCTTCAGCGTGTGCTCCAGCCAGGCGACGGATTCCGCGTCCAGATGGTTGGTCGGTTCGTCCAGCAGCAGCAGGTCGGGCTTTTCCAGCAGCAGGCGGCACAGCGCCACGCGCCGGCGCTCCCCGCCGGAGAGGTTGGTGATCGGGCTGTCCGCCGGCGGACAGCGCAGCGCGTCGAGCGCGATCTCGATGCGCCGGTCCATCTCCCAGCCGTCCTCGGCGTCGATCTTTTCCTGCAACTCGCCCTGCTCGGCGAGGAGCGCATTCATCTCCTCGTCCTCCATCGGCTCGGCGAATTTCATGGAGATTTCGTTGAACCGCGCCAGCGCCGCCTTCAGGTCCTTGAACGCCTCGGCGACGTTCTCCCCCACGGTCTTGGTCGGGTCGAGTTGCGGTTCCTGCTCCAGGTAGCCCACCCGCGCGCCCTCGGCCGCCCAGGCCTCCCCGCCATATTCCTTCTCGATCCCCGCCATGATCTTCAGCAGCGTGGACTTGCCGGCGCCGTTCACGCCGAGCACGCCGATCTTCACGCCGGGCAGGAAGGACAGCGTGATGCCTTTGAAGACTTCCCGCCCGCCGGGATAGTTCTTCGTCAGGTCCTTCATCACATAGACGTACTGGTAGGCGGCCATGGCGGCGGGCTCCCGGGGGAAGGGGTGAGGGGGCCTATCTAGTTGCGCGGTGTCATTGGGGCAACCGTCGGCGGCAGGGGGTGAGGCATGTGGATCATGGTCGCGGGGCCCTATGCCTCGGGCGGGGCGGACGCGGAGGGACGGGCAGCCAACCTGGCGGCGCTGAACCGGGCGGCGCTGGCGATGTTCCGGCTGGGGCATGTGCCTGTGATCGGCGTGAACATGGCGCTGCCAGTCATCGCCGCGGCGGGGACGCCGGCCTATGACGAGATCATGCTGCCGCTGTCCCTCGCCCTGGCGGAACGCTGCGATGCCTGCCTGCGCGTCGGTGGCGCGTCGGCCGGCGCGGACGCGGAGGTGGCGCGCTTCCGGGCGGCCGGCAAGCCGGTGTTCTTTGCGCTGGAGGAGATACCGGCTGGGGAAAACTCTGCGCCCGGCAGGACTTGAACCTGCGACCAAGCCGTTATGAGCGGCCCGCTCTGACCAACTGAGCTACAGGCGCCGAGTGGGGTGCAATGAAGCGGAGGTGCGCCGCGGATGCAAGGCGGGTCGGCGCTTTCGCGCTTGCAACGTGTCCTGGCCAGCGACTATTTGTGCGTCGCACAATAACCCCCGGACCTCAGACCCCATGGACGTCTATCGCATCCCCACCGGCAAGGCCCCGCCCAACGACATCAACGTCGTCATCGAGATCCCGCAGGGTTCCGGCGTGAAGTACGAGGTGGACAAGCACTCCGGCGCCGTCTTCGTGGACCGGTTCCTGTTCACGCCGATGGCCTACCCCGCCGCCTATGGGTTCATCCCGGGCACCCTGGCGGATGATGGCGATCCCGCCGATGCGCTGGTGCTGGTGCCGGCGCATGTGGTGCCAGGCGCCGTGGTGCGGGCGCGGCCGATCGGCATGCTGGTGATGGAGGACGAAGCCGGCGCGGACGAGAAGATCGTCTGCGTCCCGCACGACCGCGTGCATCCGCACCACAGCCATGTGGAGACCTACCAGGACCTGCCCGAGATCACCCGCCGCGCCATCGTCCATTTCTTCGAGCGCTACAAGGACCTCGAGGACGGCAAGTGGGTGAAGGTGACCGGCTGGGTGGGCAGGGAGGAAGCTGAGGCGGCGATACTGCGCAGCGTCGCCCGGGCCTCGGCGCTGCGCGCATAGGCCACCCGTCGCGGCGGCATTACCGGCGGGTAAACCCCGGATTGCCTGCGGTTCACGACTCTGGCATACCCCGCGCCTGAATTTCCGCGCCCACCCGGGCACGCGGACGATTCGCGTCGTCCACGGCAACAATCCCACCGCGCCAACCGGCCGCGAACACAGGAAGACACCCTGATGTCACTGGCTTATCTGTTGATCATCGCCGCCGGCGTGCTGGCGTTGATCTATGGTTTCGTCACCGCCAAGCAAGTGCTCGCCGCCGATGCCGGCAGCGCGCGCATGCAGGAAATCTCCGGCGCGGTGCAGGAAGGCGCCAACGCCTACCTCAACCGCCAGTACACGGCCATCGGCATCGTGGGCGTGGTGGTGCTGGTCATCCTGGCCTTTACGCTCGGCCTCCAGGTGGCCATCGGCTTCCTGATCGGCGCCGTGCTGTCGGGCATCGCCGGCTATATCGGCATGAACGTCTCCGTCCGCGCCAATGTCCGCACCGCCCAGGCCTCCCGCTCGGGTCTCGCCGCCGGCCTGGACATTGCCTTCAAGGCCGGCGCCATCACCGGCATGCTGGTGGTTGGCCTCGGCCTGCTCGGCGTCGCGGTCTACTACTTCATCCTGCGCGCCGGCATGAAGGGCGACGACATGCGCCCGATCCTGGAAGCCCTCGTCGGCCTCTCCTTCGGCGCCTCGCTGATCTCCATCTTCGCCCGCCTCGGCGGCGGCATCTTCACCAAGGGCGCCGACGTCGGCGCAGACCTGGTGGGCAAGGTCGAAGCCGGCATCCCGGAAGATGATCCCCGCAACCCGGCGGTGATCGCGGACAACGTGGGCGACAACGTGGGCGACTGCGCCGGCATGGCCGCCGACCTGTTCGAGACCTACGCCGTCACCATCGTCGCCACCATGCTGCTGGGCGCCATCTTCTTCACCGGCGCGGCGCGCGACGCGATGATGCTGCTGCCGCTGGGCATCGGCGCCGTCTGCATCGTCACCTCCATCGTCGGCACCTACTTCGTGAAGCTCGGCGGCTCCAACAACATCATGGGCGCGCTGTACAAGGGCCTCATCGTCACCGGCGTGCTCTCCATCGTCGGTCTCGGCATCGTCATCGCCGGCGTCACCGGCTTCGGCGCGCCCATCCCCATGGCCGGCGGCGGCTCCACCACCGGCATGGCGCTGTTCGAATGCGGCCTCATCGGCCTCATCGTCACGGGCCTGATCGTCTACATCACCGAGTACTACACCTCCACCGAGTACCGCCCGGTGCGCTCCATCGCGCAGTCCTCCACCACCGGCCACGGCACCAACGTCATCCAGGGCCTCGCCATCTCCATGGAAGCCACCGCGCTTCCGGTGGTGGTGATCTCCGTCGGCATCATCGCCGCGTTCCTGGTTGCCGGCCTGTATGGCATCGCCATCGCCGCCACCACCATGCTGGCGCTGGCCGGCATGATCGTGGCGCTGGACGCCTACGGTCCGGTCACGGACAACGCCGGCGGCATCGCCGAGATGGCCGACCTGCCGAAGGACGTGCGCGTCACCACCGACGCGTTGGACGCCGTGGGCAACACCACCAAGGCCGTCACCAAGGGCTACGCCATCGGCTCGGCCGGCTTGGCTTCGCTGGTGCTGTTCGCCGCCTTCACGGAAGACCTGCACCACTACTTCCCGAACCTGAAGGTCGCCTTCTCCCTGCAGGACCCGTTCGTGGTCGTCGGCCTGTTCATCGGCGGGCTGCTGCCCTACCTGTTCGGCGCCATGGGCATGACCGCCGTCGGCCGCGCCGCGGGCTCCGTCGTGGTGGAAGTCCGCCGCCAGTTCCGGGAAATCCCGGGCATCATGGAAGGCACCGCCAAGCCGGAATACGGCAAGGCCGTGGACATGCTTACGAAGGCCGCGATCAAGGAAATGATCGTCCCGTCGCTGCTGCCCGTCCTCGCCCCGGTGGTGCTCTACATCGTGGTCGCCGCCATCGCCGGCAAGGCCGCTGCCTTCGCCGCGGTCGGCGCCATGCTCCTCGGCGTCATCGTCACCGGCCTGTTCGTCGCCATCTCCATGACCTCCGGCGGCGGCGCCTGGGACAACGCCAAGAAGTACATCGAGGAAGGCAACCACGGCGGCAAAGGCTCCGACGCCCACAAGGCGGCGGTGACCGGCGATACCGTCGGCGATCCCTACAAGGACACCGCCGGCCCCGCCGTGAACCCGATGATCAAGATCACCAACATCGTCGCCATCCTCCTGCTCGCCATCCTCGCCGGCCTGGCCCGCTGATGGTGCCTCCGGCTCACTTGGGGGGTGGGCCAATGAGGATGT
>Ga0315912_10003509_pt1 | contig 15532 bp, 14 predicted proteins | sample VfabasoilMG_FD_204469 | JGI IMG/M metagenome (GOLD analysis project Ga0315912, IMG submission 204469) | Garden soil microbial communities collected in Santa Monica, California, United States - V. faba soil | ecosystem: Environmental > Terrestrial > Soil > Garden | place: USA: California... | reverse complement strand
GGTGGCGCCGGTGACCACCACCGGTCCGCGCGCGGGTGCCTGGCCATTGCGCTCCATGCGGTGAATCGCGAGCGCCGCGGTAAAGCCCGCGGTGCCGAGGGCCATGGCGCGAAACGCGTCGAGTCCCCGCGGCATGGGGATCACGCTGTCCGCCTTGACGCGCGCCCGTTCCGCGTAGCCGCCATCGACGGTTTCCGACAGGCCACAGCCGGTCACCAGCACGGCATCTCCCGGCTTGAATCGCGAGTCTTCGGAGGACCTGACTACCCCGGCGAGGTCGATGCCCCCGACCAGTGGATAGCGACGCAGGATCTTGCCGGCACCGGTGGCGGCCAGCGCGTCCTTGTAGTTGATGTCCGAGCAATGCACCTCGATGACCACTTCGCCCGGCGAGAGTTGCTCGAGCGTGAGGTCCTCGAATCGGCCTGCTGCCTTTCCGCCGATTTCGTGGATGCGATATGCCCTGAATGCGCTCATGGCTGCAGTCGAGTCCCGCCCCGTCAAAGAAGGCTAGTATCGTGCCATGAAATACGACTACGACCTGTTTGTCATCGGTGCGGGCTCGGGCGGCGTGCGCGCGGCACGCATCGCCTCACAGGCCGGCGCGCGCGTGGCCATCGCCGAGGAGTACCGCATCGGCGGCACCTGCGTGATCCGCGGTTGCGTGCCCAAGAAGCTGCTGGTGTACGGGTCGGAATTCTCGCAGGCCTTCGCGGACTCGGCCGGCTTCGGCTGGACGGTCACCGGTGCCACTTTCGATTGGGCCACGCTGCGCGACAACGTGCAGAAGGAAGTGACCCGGCTCTCCGGTATCTACAACACCAACCTGATCAAGGCCGGGGTCACGCCGTTCGAGGAGCGCGCCGAGCTCGTCGACGCCCACACCGTGAGACTCGCGAAGTCCGGCAGCCAGTTCACCGCCGAGCGCGTGCTCATCGCCACCGGCGGTGCGCCCCAACTACTCGACGGATTGCCCGGGCTCGAGCTCGGCATCACCTCGAACGAGGCCTTCCTGCTGCCGAAATTCCCGCGCCGCATCCTGATCGTCGGCGGCGGCTACGTGGCGCTCGAGTTCGCCAACATCTTCCACGGACTCGGCGCCGAGGCGCGCATCGTGCATCGCGGAGATCGCATGTTGCGCGGCTTCGACGACGACCTGCGCGCGCACCTGCACATCGAGAGCGAACGCTTCGGCATCCGGCTGACGATGAAAACCACGCTGACGAAGATCGAGAAGGCGAAAGACGGGCTGCGCGTCACGCTCTCGACCGGCGAACACGTGGACACCGACCAGGTGCTGTTCGCCATCGGACGGCATCCGAATACCCGCGGCCTCGGGCTCGAGCGTGCCGGCGTCGAGGTGGACAAGTACGGCGCGGTGGTGGTCGACGAGTACTCGCAGAGCAGCGTGGCGTCGGTCTACGCCATCGGCGACGTCACCAATCGCGTGAATCTCACGCCGGTCGCGATCCGCGATGGCCACGCATTCGCCGACTCGGTCTACAGGAACAGGCCAACACCGGTGGATCACCGCAGCGTGCCGAGCGCGGTGTTCGGCCGTCCGCCGATCGGCACCGTGGGCCTGGGCGAGGGCGACGCGCGGTTGTCGCACGGCGAGGTGGACATCTATCGCACCAACTTCCGGCCGATGCGCAACATGATCTCCGGCAACCAGGAGCGCACGCTCATGAAGATCGTGGTGGAGCGCGCCACCGACAAGTTGTTAGGGGTGCACATCGCGGGCGAGGACGCGCCGGAGATCGTCCAGCTCGCCGCGGTGGCGGTGAAAGCCGGGCTGACCAAGAAACAGTGGGACAGCACCGTGGCGCTCCATCCGACGGCGGCGGAAGAGCTGGTGCTGATGCGGGAACCCGTCCCGCGGTCGCCCGCCTGAGGCCCGACGGCCGCAACGGGGAACCTTGTTCACATCTATCAGTCACGGAAAGACATATGGAACTGAGAGAGAACGCCAAGTACATCGCCGCCGCGGTCGGCGTGGTCGCGCTGTCGGTGGGTGCCGTCCTGTACATCTCGAACCGAAAGCCCGACACCCCGCCTGCCCCGGTTGCCGCTGCGCCCAAACCACTTCCGCCCGAAGAACCGGCGGTCAAATATCCGGTCGAGGCCGAGCCGGCCGCCGAGCCGCTGCCGACACTCGACCAGAGTGATGCGCCCCTGCTGGGTGCGCTCGCGGGACTGATCGGCAAGGTACCCGCGGAGAAGTTCATCGTGCCCGAAGGGCTGATACGCAAGATCGTCGTCACCGTCGACAACCTCCCGGAAACCAAGGTGGCCGAACGTCTGCGCCCGATGCACCCCGTGACCGGCAACTTCGCGGCTGCCGGACCGGAAGACGCGCTCACGCTGAATCCGGCCAACTACGATCGCTACAAGCCCATGGTCGACGTGATTCGCTCGGTCGACGACCAGCAACTGATGGCGATCTACACGCGCTACTACCCGCTGTTCCAGGACGCCTATGCAAACCTCGGGCATCCGCCGCAGTACTTCAACGACCGGCTGGTCGAGGTCATCGACCACCTGCTGGCGACGCCCGACGTGAAAGGTCCCATCAAGCTCACGCAGCCCAACGTGCTGTTCGAATACGCGGATCCGAAGCTCGAATCACTATCGGCCGGCCAGAAGGTGCTGATCCGCATGGGCAGCGCCAATGCCACCGTGGTCAAGGAGAAACTGCGGTCACTCCGCACCAGACTCGTCGAGCAGAAACCCGCGCATTGATTCGTGCCCGAGCTGCCGGACATCACGGTCTACCTGGAGGCGCTCGAACAACGCGTGCGCGGAGCGCGCCTCGAGAACGCGCGCCTCACGCACCCTTTCCTGCTGAGAACCGTCGATCCGCCGCTCAGCGCGCTGTACGGCCGCAAGCTGGTCGGATTGCGGCGTGTCGGCAAACGCATCGCCTTCGGGTTCGAGGGGGACCTGTGGCTGGTGCTGCACCTCATGATCGCCGGCCGGCTGCACTGGTTCGCCGCGGGCGCGAAGAAGAGCGGACGCGTGGCGCTGGCGGCGTTCACTTTCGACACCGGCGTGCTCACGCTCACGGAGGCCGGCACGAAGCGGCGCGCGGCATTACACGTGTTCGGCAGCAGCGCCGCCCTCGCCGCGCACGATCCCGGCGGACTCGAGGTGCTGGAATCCCCGTTCGAGCAATTTAGCGCACGGCTCACCGCGGAAAATCACACGCTCAAGCGCGCGCTCACCGATCCGCGCGCCTTCAGCGGCATCGGCAATGCCTACTCGGACGAGATCCTGCATCACGCCGGCCTTTCGCCCGTGGCGTTGACGCAGCGTCTCGACGGGACATCGATCCGCAAACTCTACGATTCGATCCGCCACGTGCTGCCGGACTGGACCCGGCGCCTGCGCGCCGCCGCCGGCGGCGAATTCCCCGAGAACGTCACGGCGTTCCGTCCCGACATGGCCGTGCACGGCCGCTTCGGCAAACCCTGTCCGGCGTGCGGCACCGCCGTGCAGCGTATCCGCTACGCCGACAACGAGACTAACTACTGCGCGCGCTGCCAGACGGGCGGCAGGCTGCTGGCCGACCGCGCGTTGTCGCGGCTGCTCAAGAGCGACTGGCCGAAAACCGTGGACGAGCTCGAGAAACTGTAGGCGCGATCAGCGGACGTAGAGATCGAGGCGCTTGGTCAGGCGTTCGGCCAGTTCCCGGTTGAATTGCGTCGGGGAGTCCTGGTAACCGCGCCAGGCCATGGAGATCGCGAGTTCCATGTCGCGCAACGCGTGAAGATCCGGATGATCCAGCGCCGGATCGTTGTGAATCCGCACCGTGGCTTCCCACCAGTTGCCATTTTCCGCGCGAAACTTGACCAGCTCGCGACGCGCAGTCTCGTATACGGCCATGCCCTGCACGATGGGCACCACGCCGTCGACGGGCTGAACATAGATCGTGTATGCGCCCCCGGTTACATCACCGGTCAGCGTCGCGGATGCCGGATACCCGTCCGCGCCGAGTGGATAGGCGGCGTATGGCTCGGCTGGCGATCTGGCGCCCGGGTACTCGGTGCCTGGATAGGCGGAACCCGGCTCCGGCACGGAGGGCAGGATCACGATTCTGGGCGCCGGGCGAGACTGCGGCCGGACTGCCGGGCGAGGCATTGCCTGCGAATTCACATCCTCGATCGACCTGGCAGGAGTGTTGCTGCTGACGGGTACCGCCTGCGTGGCAGCGGTCGTGGGCAACGTCGCCCCCTCGGCCGGAATGGACGCGCTGGGTCCTTCACCGCGCTGCGTGATCCAGAACGCACTCACCATCGCGGCTGCAGCCAGCCCCAACAGCATCAGCGCACGCCAGTCGATCCGGAATGTTCGCGCCACCCCGGCGGCGTCGTGTTCCATTTCAACGGTTCGTTGCGTCGGCAGCAGTCGCACGATTTCCCGGGCGATTTTCGCGTCGCGCACCCAGAAGGGCACGACGGCGCGGGAAGTCTTTCCCGTCGCGAATTCGACCCGCAGCGCGTCACCTTCGCGCATGACTTCGGTGAGTTCTCCGGCCGCGAAGCGGCGCGAGCGTGGAAACAGGAACGGCAGGCTGCGTTTGACTGCGATGCTGATGCCCTGCGCGTCGATGCTCAGGCGGCCAGCACCCTTCCAGCGAAAACTATTGGACGGCGCCTCGAAAACTCCCGCGAGGCCACCCGAACGCACGAACCGGATGTCGAAGGTGTGCGCCATGACAGTTCCGCCGACTATCCTCTCATCGCACGCCCTTCGGAAGAGCGAAGGCCATGACCGAATCCGCTTTTCCCCAGGCTTTGCCATCGCCTCCCGCCGCGATCACGACATATTGGCGGCCGTCGGCGCCCAGGAAAGTCATCGGCGTCGCCTTGCCTCCCGCCGGCAGCTTGTATTTCCACAGCTCGCGGCCCGTATCGGTATCGAACGCGCGCAGGTAGCCGTCCAGGGTTGCGCCGATGAAGGTGAGCCCGCCCGAAGTGGTGATGGCGCCACCGAGATTCACCATGCCGCTGCCCGCCGGCAGGTTGGTCACGCCGATTCTCTCCAGCCCCTCGCCGGTACCGAGCGGAACGTCCCAGAGGGTCGCGCCAGTCTTCAGGCTGATGGCCGTGAGAGTGCCGAATGGCGGCGCGGTGCAGGGCGAGCGGCGGCTCGACAGCCAGGTCTCGCGCTGCATGATGTACGGAGTGCCCTGCATGTCGGTGAATTCACGGCCGACACGTTCGCCGGGCGTCAACTTCTCCTTCATGGTTTTCCACTTCTCGCGCGGAATCAGGGTGACCACGGCCGCGAGCTGGTTGTTCGGCACGATGGCGATGCCACGCTGCGGGTCGTAGGCCACGCCGCCCCAGTGCAATCCGCCGAAATTTGCCGGCAGCATCACCGAGCCGCGCTCTGACGGTGGCGTGAACGGCCCGTCGTAACGCAGCGTAGTGAACCGCTTGCGGCATTCGGCCAGATCCTCGGGCGTGGAACCCCAGATGTCGGCTTCCGTGAGCGTTCGATAGCCGGTAGACAGGGCGGACAGCGGCTGGGTCGGCGAGGCCACCTCGCCCGGCACGTCGCTCTTCGGCACCGGCACCTCGCGCACCGGGAACAGCGGCGCGCCGGTTTCACGATCGAAGACGAAGAGCTGCGCGGTCTTGGTCCCCTGCAGCACCGCGTCGCGGCCATCCGGCAGCGTGATCAGTGCCGGTGGCGCGGCATTGTCGTAGTCCCAGAGATCGTGGTGCACGGTCTGGAAATGCCAGACGAGTTTTCCGGTGGAGGCGCGCAGTGCGACGAGAGAATTCGCGTAGCGGTTGTCGCCGAGGCGTGTGACACCGTAGTAGTCGACCGCCGGACTGGTGGTAGGCAGGAAGACGAGATCGCGCTTCGGGTCTGCCGCGATGATGGACCAGGTATTCGCACCACCGGTGCGCGTAGCGGCGCTGCCCTTCCAGCTGCCGTACGCCGGATCCTTCGGATCCTGCGGCACCGGATGCCAGGTCCAGCGCAGCGCGCCACTGCGCACGTCGAAGGCGCGCACCTCGCCGCTGGCGCCGACGTTGGAATTGTTGTCGGCGATGGCCGAGCCCACCACGATGAAGTCGTTGACGATGGCCGGCGGCGAAGTCTGTTCGTATTCGTCGCCGTAGGACTGCTTGTTGCGCAGGAGCGGGACGAGATTCACCACTCCCTGCCTGCCAAAACCCCGGCAGAACTCGCCGCTCGCCGCATCCAGCGCCACCAGGCGCGCATCGACGGTGGCAGCAATGACGCGGCGCGCACAAGGAATGTCCTCCCTGGCCCCGGCGACTTTCCAGTACGACACGCCGCGGGTGACCCAATCGCCGAACGACCGGCTTCGCTTCACTTCGAGGTCGCGCGACCAGCGCGCGAGGCCCGTCACGGGATGCAGCGCGGTCACCCGGCCGAGCGGCGTGGAAATGTACATCGTGCCGTCGACGACCAGCGGCGTGACCTCGAGGGCCGTGGGCTCTCCGGTCTCGATCGCGGCTTCGCCCGTCTTGTATTCCCAGGCCAGCGCCAGCTTCGCGACATTGCCGCGATCGATCTGGTCGAGCGGTGAGTGGCGCGCACCACCCGGTGTGCGGCCGTAGTTAGGCCAGTCGCCTTCGGCCGGCTCGGCAGCGGCGGCAATCGATGCGAGCAGGGTCGGAGCGAGCCAGGCGAACCTTGTTCTCATGTGTCCCTCGGGCGGGCCGCACGGATATTCGTGCCCACGGTTGGACGATGCTGGCGGGGTTTCGGTTGACAGTCACGCGCAGGGCTCGCGGCCGGACGCGCGTGAAGCGCTTCCGGGGAAGCGCAAGGCGGATCAGCGGGTCGATTCGGCCAGGCGGCGTTCGCGGTCCGGCATGCCCTGGCAGGCCCAGATGGCGTGGTAGCGGCACGGCCGGCGGCGATTCGGCGGCGTCACCGCGGCTGTCTGTTTCTGCTTGATGCGACGGTTGGTGCCGCACAGCGACTGGACCCTGGCGCCCGAACGCAAGCTCATAGGGTTCGGCCCAGGAAGCGAGCCACGCAGTTGTCGCAGCCGCGGAACGAAATCGCGACTCCCAGCAGCGCAATCATCATGACCAGGGCGGAAACGGCAGCAAAGAAAGTGGCATCGGCGCGTTCCCAGGCGAATCGCAGCGCGAGCACGGTACAGACGGTCAGCGCGACCCCGGCGATCAGCAGCAGCGGGCGCTTCCAGCTCTTGACCGGCGGCGGTTCGCCCAGGCTCACGAGCTGTATCACGTGGCAGTAGAGGCAGTTCTTCTTGTGGGCGTGGTGACGATGCATGTTTCGGTCCCGGTGTGCGCAGAATTTGCCAGTAGCTGCCTGAACAGGCGCGGAACCGATGCACAGTTTCTTGTAGGACCGGAGTTTTGCTGCGGGGAGAACCTGAGGTCAGATGTAGATCCCGAGCAGAACGTACACCCAGAGATTGGTCTGGAATGCCGCCGCTTCGCGATCGAACGAGCCGATCGCGGTGCCGAATTCCGGCGGAAGCTCGCCGCCGGACATGAGGCGCGGCGCGAGAACCAGCCAGATGGTTTCACCGCTGTCCTTGAGAACGCGTGTCCCACCGCATGGCGAGCCGTTGCACTTCGCGCGCCCCGCCTTCTCGAGCTCCTTCACCTTGGGGAGGTCGGACCAGCTTTTCGGTCGATTGCCCTCCGGGTCGAGCGCCGCGTCCACGGTGCCGAGCAGTGCCGTCATTTCCTCCAGCGCCTCGCGGGTGACCTGCACGACATGTGGCGAATTCCCCGCAAACCAGAAGTCCTCCAGAGCGGCGGCATTCTTCTTCGCGTCTTTGGCCAGCGCTGCGGGCGCCCGGCGCGACACGACGGCACTCATCGGGCGGTGACGGGCGACGGCGTCTTTTTCCACCGTGACTTCGCTGGCGATCGCGCGCAGCAGCAAATGTGGCGGCGTCATCTCGGGGATCAGCGAGATGAGCAATGCGCGGCCTCCGGGGATTTCACCGAGTGCCGCGAGTATCGGGGCATCGGTGCGTTTCTTGTCAGCTTCGACGATTTTCACTTCGCGACAGGCGGACACCGCCTTGTCGATGGCAACACAGGCGAGCGCCGCGGCGGCCGCTGCGGCGAAATCGAAAGTGCCGCCCGACTCCTTGAAACGCCGCACGCGTTCCGCGCTCTGCTTGTTGACGCTCCTGTCCGCCCACAGGCTGATGAGCCCGGCATCGCTGTGCACGCCGATGTCCGCGGGAAGCTGCAGCAGCACCGGAAGCGACGGTTGTGACGCCAGCGGCTCCGCGACCGCGATCGGCAACGACAGCACCAGCAGCAGGGACACCGCCAGCGCTCTGACGGGCCCGCGCATCAGCCGATGAAAATCGTCGCGGGTTGCTCGAGCAGGTCCTTGAGCGCCTGGATCATCGACGCGCAGTCGTAGCCATCGACGAAGCGATGATCGAACGACGACGACAGGTTCATCATCAGGCGCACGGTGATCTGTCCGTCGACCACCACCGCACGTTCGATGGCCTTGTTGATGCCGATGATTGCCACCTCGGGCATGTTGATCATGGGCGTCGATGCGAGTCCGCCCAGTTTCCCGAGGCTGGTCACCGTGATGGTCGATCCCGTGAGTTCTTCGCGCGGCGACTTGTTGGCGCGTGCCGCTTCCGACACGCGGCGGATTTCGGCCGCCAGGTCGTGCAGCGCGCGCGACTCGGCATTGCGCACCACCGGCACCTTGAGTCCCTGCGGCGTCTGCGTGGCGATGCCCACGTGCACGGCCTCGTGTTTCACCAGCACGCCGCGCGCACTGTCGTACAGCGCATTGCACTGCGGGAATTTTTCCAGCACGCGCGTCAGCGCGGCGACGATGAAGGGCAGGAAGGTGAGCGGTGGCGCCGCGGGTGGCCGCCGGTCGTTGAGATGTTTGCGCAGCGCCTCGAGGCGCGTCAGGTCCACCTCTTCGACGTAGGAGTACTGCGGGATGCTTTTCGCGGACTCGGTGAGGCGCTCGGCGATGACGCGGCGCAGGCCGATGATCTTCTCTTCCTTCGTTCCAGTGCGCGCGTCGCGCGAGGCATTGGCGCGCGCGTTCATGGAAGGCGGCGCGCCGCGCGCTGCGCCGGCAGCCAGCGCGGAGTCGATGTCACCGGGCGCGATGCGTCCGGCGGGCCCCGTGCCCGCGACGGTCGCGAGGTCGAGACCCGCTTCCGCGGCGCGGCGCCGGCTGGCGGGCGACGCCATGACGCGCCCGGCCTTGTGCGTGCCGGTGCCATTGGTCACCGGCGGATCCACATGTGCCGCCGCCGCGACGTCACGTTTTTCCGCGGGCGGCGTGCCGGATTTGGGCGCGACGGGTTGGTCCGTCGCGCGGCGCTGCGGATGAGGAACCATGGGCTCCGCGGGCGGCGGCGCCGGTGAGCGCGCAGCCGGGCCATCACCCGAGGCCGCCGAGGTCGCGTCGGTTTCGAACACCACGAGCTCCGAACCCACGGCGACCATGTCGCCGGGCTGGCCGGTAATCGAGACGATGCGGCCGGTGACCGGCGCCGGCATTTCGACCGCGGCCTTCTCGGTCATGACTTCGCACATGACCTGGTCTTCCTGCACGAGATCGCCGGGCTTCACGTGCCAGGCGACCACTTCCGCGGAGACCGTGCCTTCACCCAGGTCCGGCATCTTGAATATGTACCGACTCATGAGCTCCCCTTATTCCTGGCCCATGGCAGCCCGCAAGGCGAGCGCCACTCGTGCCTGACCGGGAAAGTACTCCCATTCGAAGGCGTGCGGATACGGGGTGTCCCAACCGGCAACCCGCTGGATGGGCGCCTCGAGATACCAGAAGCATTCTTCCTGGATGCTGGCCGTGAGCTCCGCGCCGAACCCGCAGAAACGCGTGGCCTCGTGCGCCACCACGCAGCGGCCGGTCTTCTTCACCGACGAGCAGATCGGGTCGATGTCGAGCGGCGACATGGTGCGCACGTCGATGATTTCGGCGTCGAGGTTCAGCTTCTTCGCCGCCGCTTCGCAGACGTGCACCATGGTGCCGTAGGTGACGATGGTGACCTGCGAACCCTCGCGCACGATGTCGCACTTGCCGATGGGCACGGTGTAGTAACCCTCCGGCACGTCGCCCTTCAGGTGCGTGCTCCACGGCACCGCCGGCTTGTTAGGGTCGCCGTCGAAGGGGCCGTTGTAGATGCGCTTGGGCTCGAAAAAGATGATTGGGTCGTCGTCTTCGATGGCCGCGATCAGCAGGCCCTTGGCGTCGTAAGGGTTGCTGGGGATCACGGTCTTCACGCCGCAGATATGCGCGAAGATGGCCTCGGGGCTTTGCGAGTGCGTCTGGCCACCGCGGATGCCGCCGCCGCTCGGCGCGCGCACCACCACGCCCGCGGTGAAATCGCCGGCCGTGCGGTAACGGATGCGCGCCAGTTCGCTCGCGATCTGGTCGACCGCCGGATAGATGTAGTCCGCGAACTGGATTTCCGCGACCGGCTTGAGCCCGTTGACGGCCATGCCGATGGCCGTGGCGACGATGCCGCCTTCGGCAATGGGTGAATCGAGCACCCGGTGCTCGCCGTACTTGCGCTGCAGTCCGTCGGTGACGCGGAACACGCCGCCGAAGTAGCCGACGTCCTCGCCCATCACGACCACGGACGGATCGCGCGCCATCATCACGTCCATGGCGGAGTTGAGCGCCTGGATCATGTTCATCTGCGCCATCTAACCGACCTTCCCTTGTTCGGGCTCTTCGGATCTCGCCGTGAAGCCGAGCTCGGCGTTGAGCTTGATCTCCTCGTCCAGCTGCTCGCGCTGGCGGCGCAGGTTCTCCGGGAAATCCTTGTAGACGTCTTCGAACATCAGCAGCCGGTCGAGGCGCGGGCCTTCGTTCAGCGCGCCATAACTCACGGCTTCCTTCCAGGCCGCGGCCACCTGCGCCTCGAGCTCGGCGTACAGGTCCTTGTGCTGCTTCTCGCTCCACTCGCCGCGCGCGATCAGGTGTTGCTTGAGTCTCTCGACCGGATCACCCAGCGGCCAGTGCGCATAGTCTTCCTTCGGGCGGTAGCGCGAGGGATCGTCGCTGGTGGAATGCGCCGAGGCGCGGTAGGTCACCAGTTCGATGAGCGTCGGGCCGCCGCCGGTGCGCGCACGCTGCGCGGCCCACTGCGTCACCGCGTACACCGCGAGGAAGTCGTTGCCGTCAACGCGGATGCCCGCGACGCCGTAGCCGGGGCCGCGCGCCGCGAACGAGCGCTGCTCGCCGCCGGCCGTGCCCTGGAACGTGGAGATGGCCCACTGGTTGTTGACGATGTTCATGATCACCGGCGCCTGGTAGACGGCGGCGAACAACAGGCCGTGGTGGAAGTCGGCCTCGGCGCTGGCGCCTTCGCCGATCCAGGTGGCGGCGATGTGATCCTCGTTGCGGATGGCCGCGGCCATCGCCCAGCCCACCGCCTGCGGGAACTGGGTAGTTAGATTGCCGGATATCGAGAAGATGCGGCCGGCGTTCCAGTGGTACATGACCGGCAGCTGGCGGCCCTTGCACATGTCGCGCGTGTTCGACAGCAGCTGGCACATCAGCTCGACGATGGGTTTGCCGCGCACCAGGTAGGCGCCCTGCTGGCGGTAAGACGGAAACAGCATGTCGCCGGGCTGCAGCGCCATGGTCTGGGCGACCGACACGGCCTCCTCGCCGTACGAGCGCATATAGAAGGAGATCTTTCCCTGGCGCTGCGTGCGCTGCATGCGGTCGTCGAAGATGCGCGTGTGCAGCATGTGGCGCAGGCCCACCTGCAGGTCTTCGTCGTCGAGACGCGGATTCCAGGAACCGACGGCCTCGTGCTTGTCGTCGAGCACGCGGACCAGTCCGGTGGCGCATTCCTCCATGTCGCGCGCGCGCGCGTTCACATCGGGCTTGCTGATCGCGCCGGCCGGCGACAGCTCCACATAGCTGAAATCGGGCTTGTCGCCCGGGCGAGTGGGCGGCTGGGGGACGTGAAGTCTTGGCATGGGGCGCGATGATACAGCTTGCCCGCAGCCCCCTCACAAGGCCGGTTTCAGCACCATGAGGAACAGCGACCCTGTCGGCGTGAGCGTCGCGACGGCCCCCCAGAATTCCCACGCGCGCGACAGTCGCCGGTATTCGGACTCGTTCCATGTTCCGGCGAGGCCGGCACGGACGTTGGCGAGCAGCTTTTTCTGCAGCGGTGCGACGAACACCTGGAAGGCGACTCCGGAGACGCCAAACAGGATGAGCGCCCAGAACAGCCAGCGGGTCTTCACGATGGGCATGTGCGCCAGGGTCGCCATCCACACGCCGGTGACGATGATGGCCGCGACGCCGGGCAGCGTGAACCAGCGGTCGCTGCGAATGATGCCCTCGATGGCCAGGGCCCGGCCCTGCAGCGAGCCATTGCGGTCGGCGTGAAATTTCCAGAACACGCCGAGGATGATGTTGCCGAGGAACAGCACCACCGAAAGAACGTGCAGCGATTTCAGCAGCAGGTATTGCATGCGTTATCGACTCTCGCGTCCGAGCCAGTGGGCCAGCCCCGCCGCGTTGAGCTCGAAATCCTTGTTCAATATCGAATCGATGGCGTCGTTGCTCATCTTGCAGCCGTGATCGCGCAGGCTCGCGTGAGCCCAGTCGCGCAGGCCGAAGCGCATGCGCTGCTGGTCGAGTCCCGACGAGCGCGCGATGCGCACGTATTCATCGATGGCTTCGTACATGTCGTTCGCGAGCCGCGCGCACTGCCCGACTTCGCTGTAGTGGGTCAGGTACAGCCGCCGCGGCCGGAACTGCATGAGCCGCACGATCGATGCCTTGAGCTGCGCGGGATCGAATTGCGTGGGCGTGGTCGTGGGCATGATCCAGGGCCCCTTCTCGGTATCGAACTCGCGGTAGGAAATCCCGAAAGTGTCGCCGGTGAATATCGAGGTGGCACCGTGATCGACGATCGCCTGGTGATGCATGGCGTGGCCGGGCGTGTGCACGCATTCGAAAGTCCGGCCGCCGAGATCGAAGCGCTGGCCGTCCTGCGCGATGGCGACGCGCTCGCGCGGAATCGGCAGGATTTCTCCATACAGCCGCCCGTACAGCTCGTCGCCATACACCGCACGCGTGCCGGCGATGAGCTTCGCGGGGTCGATCATGTGCGGCGCGCCGCGCGGATGAATCACCGCGACGGCCCGTGGCAATGCCTGCATCAACGCGCCCGCGCCACCGGCATGATCGAGGTGCACGTGGGTCAGGAACAGGAAATCGACCGCCTCGCGTTCGATACCGAGCTCGGCCAGCGCGCCGAGTATCAGCGGAACGGCATTGTTCGCGCCGGTGTCGACGACGGCAGCCCGGGTTCCGGCCAGCACCACGTGAGAAGCGTCCATCTGCGGGCGCAGGTATTCGGTGTCCACCGCGGTGATGCCGTCGGCGAACTTCGTGAGGCGTGGCAGACTGTCGCTCAAGTGACTTCCTCTCCGGGGCAACATAGCAGCATGAAAGGCAAATTACTCCTCACAACCCTGACGCTTTTCGCCGCGCTGGCGGCTCACGGCGGGGTCGAAGAACGCGGCAACCTGGTGCTCGACAACATCCCCGAGGTGGACACGCCGCTCACGACACGCCTCGACGATTACCTGAACTCCCGTGGCGCAAGTTTCGTCGACTGGCTGCCCGACGAGGGCCTGCTGATCGCCACGCGCTTCGGCGACACCGACCAGCTGCATCGCGTGACCGTGCCGCTTGGCGCGCGCGAGCAGCTCACTTTCTACCGCGAGCCGGTGACCGTGGCGCGCGCCCCGCAATCCGCCGTGGCACCGGGCTTCGCGTTCCTGCGCGACCAGGGCGGCAACGAAAACACCCAGGTCTGGTACTACGACGTGAACACGCGCGCGGCGCGCATGCTGACTTCAGGCCAGGGCGTCAACGGCGGTCTCGTCTGGAGCCACGACGGCAAACGCGTGGCCTACAGCAGTACGGCGCGCGACGGCGTCAGTTACGACCTGTTCGTCGCCGAGCCCGCCAACAAGCTCGCCCAGCCGCGGCTGGTCTACAACGGCTTCGAGAAGCACTGGACAGTCGAGGACTGGTCGCCCGACGACACCAAACTACTCATCAACAACTTCGTGTCGGCCACCGAGAGCCACCTGTTCGTCATGGACATCGCCACGGCGGCCCTGACACCGGTGAGCGAGGGCGAGGAAACGGCGAGCGTCGGCGACGCGCGGTTCACCGCCGACGGCCGCGGCGTCTACCTGACCACCAACCGCGACAGCGACTTCAAGCAGCTGCGCCGTGTCGATCTCGTGACCGGCGCGGTCGAAGTCCTGACGAGCCACATTCCCTGGGACATCGACAACTTCGCGCGCAGCGACGACGGCCACTACGTGGCCTGGGTGGCAAATGTCGATGGCGTGCACCGGCTGACGGTGGTGGACCTGGCCAGGCGTGCCGAGCTGCTGCCGCCGCTGCCCGACGGGCGCATCGGCCGCATCGCCTTCGACCGCGCCGGCAAACGCCTGGGGTTTTCGCTGGAGAGCCCGCAAGCGCCGCGTGACGTGTTCGTGTTCGAAATCGAGCGCGGCGCCGTGGTGCGCTACACGCGCAGCGAGGCTGGCCCGGTCGATCCCCTGCAGTTCGTGCCGGCGGAATTGATCCGCTTCCCGACCTTCGACCGCGTCAACGGCAAGTACCGGCAGATTCCGGCGTTCGTCTATCGTCCCCGGGAAGGCGTGCCAGGTCCGCACCCGGTGCTGATCGACATCCACGGCGGTCCGGAGTCGCAGGCGCTGCCCGGCTGGAACACGTTCATACAATTCCTGGTGCGCGAGATGGGCTTCGTGGTCATCACGCCCAACGTGCGCGGCTCGAGCGGTTATGGCCGGGCGTGGCTGGATCTCGACAACGGTGAAGACCGGGAAGACGCGGTCAAGGACATCGGCGCGCTGCTGGTGTGGATCGGCGCGCAGCGCGAACTGGACGCTAAGAAGGTTTTCGTGTCCGGCGGTTCGTACGGCGGCTACATGTCGCTGGCGTCGTTGGTGAACTTCGGCGACCGGCTGCGTGGCGGCATCGACCTGGTCGGTATCTCGAATTTCGTGACCTTCCTGGAGAGCACCGCGCCGTACCGGCGCGCGCTGCGGCGGCCCGAATACGGCGACGAGCGCCTGCCGAAGATGCGCGCCTACCTGCAGCGCATCTCGCCGCTCACCAATGCGGCGCGCATCTCGAAGCCGCTGCTGGTGGTGCAGGGTCTCAACGACCCGCGCGTGCCCGCGAGCGAATCACAGCAGATGGTGGCGAAGATCCGCGGCCGGGGCGGAGAGGTGTGGTACCTGGCGGCGAAAGACGAAGGCCACGGCTTCAAGAAGAAAGCCAACGTCGACTTCTACCGGAAGACGATCGTGACCTTCCTCGAGAAACAGCTGGTGGCGAAGTAACTGCCGGTTACTTCGCGGAAGAGAAGAAGAAGTTCTTCTTCGGAACCGTTTCGAGAGCCGGCTTCTGGCTCGAGTAGTACTTCGCCAGCTGCTCGATGTCTTCGTGGGTCAGCGTC
>Ga0315912_10003508_pt1 | contig 15534 bp, 16 predicted proteins | sample VfabasoilMG_FD_204469 | JGI IMG/M metagenome (GOLD analysis project Ga0315912, IMG submission 204469) | Garden soil microbial communities collected in Santa Monica, California, United States - V. faba soil | ecosystem: Environmental > Terrestrial > Soil > Garden | place: USA: California... | reverse complement strand
GTCCGCGTTTGACACTCACCCACGGGCGGGGTAAGCCCAGGCTCGAGGTTCACTTCAATTTGAAATGAACTTCGACTCCCCCCTCTCATGGAACCCGAAGACCCCGCTTCGCCGCCCGGCCCGCCCGCCCCGCCCAAAGGGGGGCCCCCATCCCAAGATGGGGACGGGCCTTCGTCGGCGAGTGGGCCCCGCCAAGGTCCCGCGGGCGGGGACAGCCCACTCGCTTCGGCCCAGCTCGAAGTGGCCGAGATCTTTGGCGGAATCGCGGCGTTCTGGGGGTTCACGCGGACCCAGGGTCGGATCTATGGACTCTTGTTCCTCTGCGCCGAACCGCTCGGTCAAACCGAGATCCGGGATCGACTCGGGATCAGCACCGGTTCGGCGAGCATGACCCTCGCTTCGCTCGAAGCGTGGGGTGTGGTGTTGCGACGTGACGGTCGACTGTACGAGCCCGAAACGGACCTGTGGAAAGTGATCACCGGCGTCTTGCGTCGACGCGAACGCGAACAAGTCGAGAGCGCGATCGACCGGATCGCTCGAGTGCGTCACGTGCTCGATGCGATCGCCGACCCATCGCCGGCCGAACGGTTCGCTCAACATCGCGCGGAGCAACTCGAAGAGTTTTTTGCCCTGGGCCAACGTTTCCTCGAAGCGTTCGTCCAACGAAGCCCCTTGCGCGGACTCATCAACACCATCGCTCAGCGGGCTGCAAAGTTTCGCACTCGCCTGACGTCATCGGAGCACGATGTCCCCTACGGTCATTGAATCGCAGGACGCGCGCCGCACCTCGGCCGTCGCCGCGTCCCCTCAGCAGCTTCTCCACCGCTGCCTCTCGCTCGTGGCCGAAGGACTCGTGGCCGTCGAAGACGAACTCCGACGATTGCTGCATTCGAGCGTCACAGTCATTCCGGAGCTTGGCGGAAGCCTCGCGTTCGCGGGCGGAAAACGGTTTCGACCTCTGCTCACCCTCCTCAGTTCCGAGGCCGCAGGCTATCGCGACCCACGACGCATCACGATCGCTGCGGTGGGGGAGCTCTTGCATACCGCGACCTTGCTGCACGACGACGTCGTCGACGAAGGCGAGTTCCGCCGCGGACGACCGGCACCGAGGATGGCGTTCGGCAACGGCCTGTCGGTGTTGACCGGCGACTACTGCCTTGCACGATCGCTGCAAGCCGTAGCAAACACGGGCGAGCTCGTGGCGATCCGCAGCATGTCGGACACGGTCACGCAAATGGCCGAAGGCGAGGTCGCGCAGTTGCACGCGGCCGGTGACGCCACGCTCCGGCGCGACCGCTACCTCGACATCATCGAGCGCAAGACCGCGACGCTCATCGCGTGGTGCAGCACGGTCGCAGGCCTCGTCGACGGCCGCTATGTCGACGGTCTCGAACGATTTGGCCGTGAGCTCGGGTTCGCGTTCCAGATCGCCGACGACATTCTCGACTATCGCACCGACGGCCTCGGGCTCGCGGGCAAGAGCCCCGGCCAAGATCTTCGCGAGGGCAAGATGACGTTGCCGCTCATCTTGGCGTGCGAGGACGATCGAGGTCTACACGCGCGCATCCTCGAGGCGCTCGCCGAAGGCCCGCCGATGCCCACGAGCGTACTCGACGAGGTCGTCGCCGCGGTGCTTGCGTGTCGCGCGATCGAACGGTCGAATGCGATCGCCATGGGTCACGCCCACGCCGCAATCGCAGCACTCGACGTTCTACCGGATTCGCAAGCCCGCGCGGCCTTGGAAGGCGTGGCCCACTACACGGTTCGGAGGCGCCAATGACCGAGCGCGATGCGGTTGCCGCTCTCGACGAGCACGGTCACCGAGTTCAACACATGTTCGATCGGATCGCCCATGGATACGATCGCGCGAATCGTTGGATGAGCTTTGGCGTCGATGCGCGCTGGCGTGCGACCGCGGTCGCCTCGATGATGCCGGCCGATGCCCCCGCCCAACCCCAGGTGCTCGATCTCTGCGCGGGGACGCTGGATAGCAGCCTCGAGATCCACAAACGGTATCCCGCGGCCGAGATCGTCGCGGGTGACTTTGCCTCCGAGATGCTGGAGCTGGGTTCGGCGAAACTCGTAGGTTCCGCGTTGGCCAAGATCCACCCGCAAACGATGGATGCGCATGTGCTGCCGTTCGCCGACGACTCGCTCGATGCGATCTTTTGCGCGTTCGGTGTGCGCAACCTCTCCAACTTGGCCCAAGCGACCGACGAACAAGCCCGTTGCCTACGCCCGGGCGGAACCTTGACGATCCTGGAGTTCTTCCGGCCGACGACATGGATCCCGCGGCTGCTGCACGCCGCCTACAGTCGGACCTTTCTGCCCCTCATCGGTTGGGCAGCAACGGGCGATTTGGCGGCCTATACCTACCTGCCGCGCAGCATCGGGGGATTCGAGACGATCGCGGACTATTCCAAGCTCCTCGCCGACCATGGATTCGTCGAGGTGGACGCACGCCCACTCACGCTCGGCATGGCTTGGATCGTTCGTGCCGTCCGGCGTTCGGACGACGGGGTTGGAAGATGAATCGTCCGCGGCGCATCGTCGTATGCCTGGGCGGTGCGTCCGGTTCGATCTACGCCCGTCGGACGCTGACCGTTCTCATCGCGCTCAAACACGGGACTTTGCCCCATGCGCCGCCGCTCCATGATCTCGAGATCCACTGGGTTGCTTCGGACAACGCCGTGCTCGTCTGGCAGCAGGAGCTCGGCGAACCGATCCCCGAGACCCTCGCGGGCACACGACGCTGGGCGATCGGAGACTTCTCGGCTCCCTTCGCGTCGGGCTCGAATGCGCCCGATGGTGTGATCGTGATCCCCTGCTCGATGAGCACGCTTGCTCGAGTGGCTCATGGCGGCGGAGGGGACCTCATCGCTCGCACTTGCGACGTTGCGCTCAAGGAACGAAAGCGGCTCGTCCTCGTCGCTCGCGAGACGCCGCTTTCACTCGTTCACTTGCGCAACATGGTCGCCGTGACGGAGGCCGGGGCGATCGTGCTGCCCGCTGTGCCTTCGTTTTATAGTGGAATCACCACCCTCGAACAGGCCGTCGATACCGTGGTCGGTCGCGCTCTCGACCGTGTCGGCCTCGAAGTGCCACTCGTGCAGCGCTGGGGAGATCCTGCAGCATGACCCCTGAATCGCTTCTCGCCCTCTTCGACGACCCCATCGCCGCAGGTCGCCATGCGGTCGCGATCCGGACCCAGGCGTACGGCCGCGCGATCGCTCTCCGCAACGACCCCGCGCTCTCCGTCGAGGCCAGGACCGGCAACGAATCTTCGACCCCCGCGAACGCGCGACTCGAGAGCCACGAACCTTTGCCCACCGCCGAGCGAGCGCTGTTGCTGCGGGATGGCCTCGTCTTGCAGCTATCGGGCCTGCCCTCGCACGGGGAGATCCGCCGCGATGACCTGCTCGTCGTCGAGGTCGATCCCACGATCGAGAGTCGACGGCGGTTCGCGGAATGGTTGTCGACCGAAGGCGTGCGCTTCCCGGAGTCGTCGGCCTTGGCTCCCACCTCGCCGACTGCGGCCGGGCTCCATCGCCTCTGGTGCTTCGCAGCAGCCCGGATCGCCTTGCCGACGTTCGTCCGGATCGTCGCGCGTCACGATCTCATCGGGATCCGATTGGCTCAACTCGCGATTGGCTTCGGGGCCGACACCTTGGCCGGTCCCCTGCAGAGCGATCGCAAGCTTCCCCTCGCCGGTGTCACGCGACCCGACGAGACCACGTTGTCCGGCCTCGTCACCCTCGTGCAGCAAGCCGGCTTCGAACCGATCGCGCCCCACCGAACCTCGAACCCACTCCCCGCGGATCCGCGGGACGAGGCCCCATGATCGCATCCGCAGAGCACCGCGCCCAATTCCAAGCGATCGCGACCCGAGTGCGAGAGCGAGAACCGCTCGACCGCGACGACGGTCTGTTCCTCTACACCTATCCCGATCTGCTTGCGCTCGGACAACTCGCCAACGAGGTCCGCGAGCGGTTGCACGGTGACCAGACGTTTTTCAACGTCAACTTCCACATCAATCCCACGAACGTTTGCGTCGCCGATTGCAAGTTCTGCTCGTTTGCCCGCTTGACGCCCGATTCGCCGCAGGCGTTTACGATGACGCTCGACCAAGTCCGCCAAAAATTGGTCGAGCGTCGCGGGCAACCCGTCACCGAGATTCACATCGTCAACGGGCTCCATCACGATGCCTCGTGGGAGTACTACCTCGACATCCTGCGCGTGCTCAAAGCGGAGCGCCCCGACATTCATCTCAAAGCCTATACGGCGGTCGAGATCCACTATTTCGCGCAAAAATTCGGGCGCAGCTACGAAGCGATCCTGAGCGAACTCGTCTCCGCGGGGCTCGGCAGCCTGCCTGGCGGAGGTGCGGAGATCTTCGCCGAGCGGGTGCGACGTAAGATCTGCAAGGACAAAGCGACGGCCGACGAATGGCTCGACGTGCATCGCACGGCCCATCGCCTTGGGCTGCGGACGAACTGCACGATGCTCTACGGCACGATCGAAACGCTCGAAGAACGCATCGACCACATGTTGCGTTTGCGCGACCTCCAAGCCGAAACGGGCGGGTTCCAAACCTTCATCCCGCTCTCGTACCACCCCGACAACAACGCGCTGCGCAAGCTGCCCGCCCCCACCGGCGTCGACGACTTACGCACCTATGCGGTCGCGCGATTGATGTTGCACAACATCGAACACATCAAAGCGTATTGGATCATGATCGGCGTGAAAACGGCACAGATCGCCCAAAGCTTTGGCGTGGACGATATCGACGGCACCGTCCAAGAAGAAAAGATCTACCATATGGCCGGGGCCGATACGCCCGAAGGCCTCACCCGTACCGAGCTCGTGCGACTCATCCGCGAAGCCGGCCGTTGCGCGGTCGAACGCGACACCCTCTACCATCAAATCTGGCGCGATGACGGGTCGCCGCTGCCCGGGATCCGCGTCGAGGCGAGCGTGCCCTATTCGCACGCGCGATCCCGAGTGGGGTTACCGATCTTGCCCGCGTCTTCACGCCTCTCCGAGACTGAAGGGTCCTAGGAAAATCCATGTCGACCTTGCGCCTCTGTGCCGTTTCGTTTCTCAACGCTCGCCCGCTCGTCGAACCCCTGCGTGAGCGAACACCTGCGGATGACGCCGGGCGTCCATTGTTTGCGATCGCCGAAGCGCTGCCCTCGGAATGCGCCCGGCAGCTGGAGGCCGGGGAATGCGACGTCGCGCTCGTCCCGGTGGCATCTTGCATTCAACACCCCGAGTGGGAAGTCGTCCCCGGGATCGCGATCGCTTCGCGCGGTGCCGTCGAAACGGTCGTCGTCGCAAGCCGCGTGCCGCTCGAGGAGGTCACGACGATTCACCTCGATGACGCTTCGCGCACATCGTCGTTGCTCCTGCGGCTCATCTTGCGCGAACGAGGCCTCGAACCAGAACTACGCAGTGCGTCACACGAAGACGTGGTCGCTCGGGTCGAAGGCCGACACGCGGCGCTCGTCATCGGAGACGCTGCATTCGGGCTCACCGCTCGCTTTCCCCATGTGCTCGATCTCGGGGCGGAATGGTTCACGCGAACGGGCCTGCCCATGGTGTTCGCGTTATGGGCGGCGAAGCCAGGAGTCCTCACCGATGCCCACGTGACGGCCCTTGCCGACGCTCGCGACCACGGGGTCCAATTCGCTGAACGCCATGCCCAAGCGTATCGCGAGCAACGGCTCGCCCTCGGGCTCGAAGCCGCTTCTGAAAACGTCTATGCCAATTACCTGCGACGTTCGATCCGCTTCGGACTCGACGCCTATGAACGCGAGGGCTTGATCGAGTTCCTCACGCGGGCGCATCGGTCACGCCTGGTCAACGTCCCGGGTCTCGCCGACGACGACGTCGTGCACATCCAGTTTCGCGACTCGCGGTATCCCCCCCTGCAACCACGCACGAACGCGCGACCGCTCTCGTCGGTCGAGGCGCTCGTCGCCAAGGCCGCTCGCGGCGAACGGCTCGACATCGCCGAAGGCATGCGGCTCTACGACGAAGCCGACCTCTTCGCACTCGGCGAAGCCGCGGACGAGCGACGACGGGCACTCCATCCCGATCGGGTCGTCACGTACATCGTCGATCGCAACGTGAACTATACGAACGTATGCACGGCGCGATGCAAGTTCTGCAACTTCTACACCCCCCCCGGAGGGCCAGGCGGGTATGTGCTCGACAAGGAGGTCCTCGCCCAAAAATTTCGCGAGACCGAAGCCCTGGGCGGAGTCCAGATCCTCTTGCAAGGCGGCCTTCATCCCGATCTCGGTCTCGCCTATTACGAAGATCTGTTTCGCTGGACGAAGGCCAACTTCCGCCTGCGATTGCACGCACTTTCGCCCACGGAAATCATTCACATCGCCCATCTCGAGGACCTCGGGATCGAAGACGTATTGCTGCGCCTCCGCGCTGCCGGTATGGACTCGCTGCCGGGTGGGGGTGCAGAACTCCTGCATGATGAGATTCGCAATCGAATCTCCCCGTTCAAGAACACGACCGATGAATGGCTCGAGGTCATGCGTGTCGCCCATCGCCTCGGGATGAAGAGCACCTGCACGATGGTGTTCGGTTTCCAAGAATCCGCCGAACACGTCCTCGTCCACCTCGACCGCCTGCGGAGCGTGCAGGACGAAGCCTTGGCTCGCGGAGTGAACGGCACCTTGCCGCCTGGGCGATTCACGGCGTTCATCGTGTGGCCGTTTCAAGCCGAGGGCACGCGGCTCAAACTTCGCGACGACACGTCCGCCTGGCGATATCTACGTTTGCAGGCATTGGCCCGGCTCTATCTCGATAATATTCCGAACATTCAGGTGAGTTGGCCCACGCTCGGGCCCGAAGTGGGTGAAGTTGCCCTTCGTTTTGGCGCCAATGACTTCGGCTCGGTCATGATCGAGGAAAACGTCGTGTCGACCGCTGGCGCCCACTTCATGCTCGATGCCGAAACCCTCGAACGGCATGTGGTTCAGGCCGGGTTTCGTCCCGCCCGTCGCAACATGCAATACGACCGGATCGACGGAGTCGTGGCTTCGTGAGCCGTTCCGTCGAATCATCCCCCATCGACGGTGACGGAGTCTGGGCGACCGTACGCGCCTATGGGCGCATGATTCGACTCTCCCACACCATCTTTGGGCTCCCCTTCGCGCTCGCCTCGGCTGCCCTCGCCCATCGGTTTGCGACCGATCGAGGGCTCGAGGGCCTCACTCTCGCCCGGCTCGCGCTCATCATCCTCGCGTTCACCGGAGCGCGAGCGGCCGCAATGGGGTTCAATCGGATCGTCGACCGCCACATCGATGCCGCCAATCCGCGCACGGTCGACCGCGAGCTCCCTCGTGGCGTCATTTCCTTGCGAGCGGCGTCCATCCTCACCCTGGTTTCGGCGGTCGTGTTCGTCGTGGCTGCACTTGCGCTCGGACCCCTCCCCGGACGATTGGCTTTCCCGTGTTTGGCCATCGTCTGCATGTATAGCTACTTCAAACGCTGGTCGTGGTCCTCGCACCTCGTGCTCGGGGTCGCGTTGGCTTTGGCCCCCGGCGGCGCGTGGATTGCCGTCACGGGTTCGTTCGAGGGTTGGCGCCTCCCCTTCTGTCTCATGGTCGCAGTCGCCACGTGGGTGGCGGGCTTCGACATTCTCTACAGCCTGTCCGACATCGACTTCGATCGCACCCACGGGCTGCATTCGATTCCGGCGCGGTTTGGGATCGCGCATGCGCTCGAACTTTCGGCAGGCTTGCACATCGCGACGATCGTCGCGCTCGTGCTCTTGCATTGCGGAGCGGGGCTCGGGCTGTTTCACGGCTTCGGCCTCGCGCTCATCACCGCGATCCTCGTGTACGAGCATTGGATCGTGCGGCCAAATGACTTGAGCCGCCTCGGTCGAGCGTTTTTCGACCTCAACGGCTACGTGAGTCTGGCCTATTTGGCGGCGACGCTCATCGACCTCTTTGCATTCGGCGGTTAGCACTACTGCAACGGTTTCCTCGCGCGGCCGAACACCGTTCCCGCGGCCGATGGCGGCGTTGCTCTGCGCTTGCCCGATACAGCTTCGGCCTAAGGCTGTTCGTCTGGCTTCGAGTCGGCATCCTTGCGCTGCTGCTCCTCGGTCTGTTGCTTTTCTTTGGCCTCGTCCTTTTCGGTCTGCTGCTGTTCCTCGGCCTTTTCCTTCTCGGTCTGTTCCTTTTCTTCGGTCGGTTGCTCCGTTTGGCCCCCGAGCGCGCCAGGCTCACGATCGCCCTCAGAGATCTTCTTTTCCTCACCCTCGCTTTGCTCCGCCACTTCGGACACCTCGAGATCATTCGTGACGCCCTTGACCCCACGAACTTCGCCGGCGATTTCTTCGGCTCGCTTCGCAATCTTGTCGCTACCCACTTCCCCCGACAGGCGGACGGTGGAATTGTCGGTATCCACGTCGATCTCGAACGTACGAATGTCTGGATCAATGGCCAGGGCGGATTTGACCTTCGTCGTGATCCACATATCCGGGTCGTTGTCGAAAAAGGCGTCGCTTGGGTTCACGATCAATTTGTTGACCACTTTTTCGACGCCACGTGTGTCGTAGGCGATCTGCTCCGCTTCGGCCTTCTGGACCTCGGTCTCGACCGTGCCCGTGAGCGTCACCTGTCTATCGAGCGAATCGACGTCGATCTTCGTTGAACTGACATCGGGGTCCCCGGCGAGCTTCACCTCCACGCGACGCACGATGGCGTTGTCGTCCATTTGTTCACCGGCCATTCGGCTGGTCGACGCGCAACCGAGTAAAGGCGCCGAAAGCAAGAGAATAGAACTGATCAGAGTGCGCTTCATAAACGTTCCTCGAGACTCTTATCGTGCGAATGCAGTGCCAAGCGACGAATTCGATATTACGCTTTACGTTTCATGAATCGTTCCTCCCGAACGAGCGGAGGCGCTCATCCGCGCGCTCCTGTCGTCACCGCCCGCTCGATCACGGCAGCATGGCCGCATCTCGTTGCCGATCAGCGAGGCGCTCGGGTCAAGGCTGGCCGCGAGTTCGGGACGACTTGAGCCACAACCTTGAGATTCGACCAATAACGACCGTCGCAGCCGAATGCGCTTCCCAATCGAGAGCAACTTTGATGACCTTTGGGGCGCGACACGGCCGACAGCTCGAAGCCACTCGTGAATCCCGTCGAATGAGCGCACGAATTGCCGAATGAGACGGAGCATGACCTGATCCGCCACATGCGCAGCCGTGTTCCCCCCATGCGACTGCCTCCGCACGAAGGACAGAAAAACACCGATCTATCGATATCAAGCGTAGCCTGATGCGGACCCGGCGAGCTTCATCGATACACCAAGGGACGGAAGCGTTTGTCCTTGGAGTTGCCGAACCCGAATGGGCCGCGTGACCGGGGACGCGGCTGCACTCGACCGGCTGCGTCGCCCTGCTCTGCCGGTCTCCTCGAGAGGTCCTTCGGACTGGGTGAAGCGTTCGGTCGACTCCAGACGACATTGCAGCTCGTCGCCGTCGCCCACGTGTCGACGGTGCGGTCGGGCCCGCCGCTCGTGGTCACATGAGGCTCCTTCGTGTTGGCGAGCAAGCGGCATCACGAGGATTACGGTTGCTAGGAAACGTCGGCTCGCTACTTAGGAAAACGGCCGACCCAATGCGCATATTCTGGCAACAGTCAGGCGGATTCTCCCGACTGCGGCAAAAATGGCGTCTCCAGGCCAGTTCGTATCCCTCCTTTGAAGACTTTGCCCATCACGAAACTGACTGTTTGGTTGCTAAGATGCGCGCATGTCCCGCTCTATGCCTGTGACACTTTCCTTGGTTCCACTTCTTCTCGCCGCCTGTGCCTCGGACGGCGATCCGCTGCTGAGCTCTTTGGCCAGTACGTCCGACGCGAGTAGCAACCGTGACGACGACGATGAGACCAGGGATGCGACGAGTGGTCAGCCGAATCCCGACGATGGGACGACCGGAACTGCAATGGGAGTGGACTCGGGTTCGACCTCGGGTGGTGCTTCCATTGAAGGCGGCTCGAGTGACGGGGGCGCGAATGTGATGACCGTGGGTGCCTGCGCTGTCGGTGCGGGCACCCAACAGGGGGTGGGCAGCACCATGGAGCGCTATCTCAGCGCAGACGTTACCCGCGACGGTCGGAACTATCGAATGATCACGAATGGATGGGGCGACGGTTGGCTGAGCCACAGCGTGTCGTGGCAGGGGACCGCAATGGCCATCGAGAGTTTCGACGGGAGCCGACAACCAAATGGAGCACCCGCGGGGTACCCCTCGGTGTTTTGCGGCAGATACTCGGACACTTCGCTCGAGTGCGGTTTGCCGACGCCGTTGAGTTCGGTCACCGAGATCAACACCGCGGTCAGTTGGAGTCGCGCCGATACCGGCACGTACAACGTCGCCTACGACGTATGGTTGGGCAACGCCAACTCCACTGGCTTCGGCAGCCTGGAAAGCTACTTCATGGTTTGGCTGCAGGATCCGCCGGTCGAAAGCCCTGCCGGAATGCTGCAAGAAACCGGGGTCACTGTGGCCAATGTGCCCGGCGTGTGGAACATCATCGCCGGATCGGTCAACAACCGACCTATCGTCAACTACGTTCGGGCGCAGGGCGACGAGGTCTACGCGATGGCCTTCGACATGATGGATTTCATTCGCGACGCTCGCGCTCGCGGTCTGAACTTCCCGGGTAACGACCTCTTGGCCATCGCCATCGGGTTCGAGATCTGGCAAGGGCCGGTCACGAACCTCACCCTCGACGACTTCTGTCTCGACATCCAATGAGCCCCGCGTGCATTCGGACGGGGGGGGACTCGATCTCCAACGGGAATCTCGCGACCGAGCGCCGCCTCGGGGCTTGACCTCGAACTCGCACGATCGTACGCGGCAAGGTTTGTCGACCTCTAGCGTTAGAACGAACGCCGGGATCGTGCTTGTCCATCGGAGTTGCCAAACCCGAAGGCAGGTGGCCTGACGAGGTTACGGGTTGGGTGGGACATCGGCTTCAGCGCTTCAGCTACATCAGGGCCAGGTGCGCCCGGACGTGGGTCGCCGTCGATGTCGGTTCGCGGGTCGCCGTCTTCCCACTGTGCAATGCCTGCAAACGGGTGTCCCTCCACCAAGAAAGTCGCCAGCGTCGTAGTCCAGGAACCAGACATCGTCGAATGGAAGGGTCGTTGTCTCATCGGCGATGGATGAGTCCGTGCGCACTACGGTCATGCAGTCAATGGCTCGTGCCCCGCCTTGCGTAAGAACAAGCGCATTAGCCCCAAGGGTTCCGCCAGGCGAAGAATGCCGTCTTTGTACCGGGATTCGACGGGACGCATTTGCCCATTCTAACGAAATTGCGTTATAGCGTCGACGGGGCCGAGCGAGCGTAGCGAGTGAGGGCTCGGCCGGCGCTATAACGCAATTTCGTTGGTCGCATCACGGCACGGTGTATCCTACGGGATGTAGTCATTCATGTCGGCACTCGTTCGTTAGGCGCCGCCTTTCGGCGTAGTAGATCGCACCGAGCGACCATTCAATCTCTGTCATTCGACGAGGTCTCTGTGCTGGATCGTGAGATATCATGGCAACGAGAAGCTCTTTCACCTCACGACCGACCAGTTCGTTTTGCAAGACTCGGAGTGGATTCCACGATTGCCCGAGGAAAATCCCGAGTGTGACTCCGAACCCGAAAATGTCCGTCGCCTCGGTCACCACGCCATGACGCTCCTGCTCAGGTGCCATGAATCCGGGGGTTCCAAACGCGCCCGTTCTCATATCAGGCTCAATAAGTTCCGGGGCCACGATGCGTGGATCGATAAGACGCTGAACGTCGACCTGAAGAAAATCGAGTAGCCGCGGATGACCCTCTGTATCTACCAAGACGTTCGCCGGCTTTACGTCTCCGTGTAAAACCCCGCGCACTTGAAAACCAAATTCATCAACAAACGTCGTCCCATGACAGGCTGCCAAGGCGTTTGCGAGCTCCCAAGTCACACGAAGACGCTCCAGGTATCCTCCCTGCTTCGAGTCAGGCGGTACCCATTCGTCGAGTGGTGAGCCCACGACGAACTCCGTCGCTAAGAAAGTTGTCCGTCGACCCGCCAGCTCGGCGTAACCGCTGTCGAGGACGGCGACGACGGCCGGATGGCGGACCGCTTGCACCGCTCTGAACCCACGCTGAAACAAGCCAATCAGGTGCTGAAATCCTTGTCGAAGTGGGAAGAACACTTTGATCGCGAGGTCTTGCCGGTACTGTGGATGCGATCCCAGGAAGACCATACCGCTTCCGCCGCTCCCAACGTGATTCTTCAGGAAGTACCCCGAGATAGTCGTGCCAACAAGACGCTCAGGGTGTTCGAAGACATCGCGTGGCGGCGTCACTTGAGTTACGGGCCGTCCTATCGCGCGAAGAATTTCCCGGGCCACTACATCGATTCCACTCGACGTGGAGACACCGAGCTTGTCGGCCAGTAGCGGTGCGGTCATGGCCAGCGTCTGGAAGTCCAAGTCATGGAGCACCGGCAAGATCTTCTTTCCGTGATGGATCTCGAGAGTGAATGCCGCATCGAGCTCCCGCTTCGGCCATTCCTTCCGGAAAAAGGCAGGGCTCAAGACCAGCTAAACCTCCCCCCTTTCACCGGACACCCTCCAACACAAACACCCCCTCGTCGTCGTAGCTAACCGGCGTAGCGAATTCATTACTGGCTCAGCGAGTAACCACGGACCCCAGGGGGTTCCAAGGGGGGCTCATAAGCTGTGAAACGCTGTGGAGAAACAGTGGCAGCGCTGTGAACGAGTTGCGCTTCGCGGGGGGCATCGATCAGCGATAATGGAGGAGAGAAACATGGGAAAGAGAAAACGGAGAGTCTTCACCGCTGAGCAGAGAGCGGAGGCCGTCAAGATCGCACTCAGCTCACGCAAGCCCGTGGCCCAGGTGGCGAGGGACCTCGACTTGAGCGTCAGTCTTCTACGGAACTGGATCAAACAGGCGCAGATCGACGAGGTCGCCGATCCCAACGGTGCCTTGACGTCGGACGAGCGCACGGAGCTGGCGAGGCTTCGTCGCGAACACAAGCAGCTCGAGATGGAGAATGCCTTCCTAAAAAAAGCCAGCGCCTTCTTTGCCAAGCAGATGGTGTAGGCAACACGGCCTACGAGAGCATCGAGGCGGAGAAGGCGAATTTTCCAGTGAGTATGATGTGCCGAGTCCTTGAGGTGTCACGCGCGGGGTACTACGAATGGCGACATCGCGAGCCCTCAGAACGAGCGAAGCAGAACGTTGAGCTGGTGGCTGAGATTGTAGACGTATTCGAGGAAAGTCGCAGAACCTACGGTAGTCCTCGTGTTCACGCCGAACTGCGGGAACGGGGCTTTGAGGTCAGCCGCAAGCGGGTGGAGAAACAGATGCGAGAGCAAGGACTCGTGGGTTGCCGGCGTCCGAGATTCCGCAGGACGACGGATTCCAACCATGACGATCCGATCGCTCCCAACATCGTCGCGCGAGAGTTCCACGTCGACGAGCCCGACCGTGTATGGATTGCCGATATTAGTGTGCCGCAGAAAGCTGCACGAGAGATGAGGGTAGACCCCTCGCAGCCGGCTTGCAGGAGCAGGCTGCAAACCACCACAAGCGGCTTGGGTCAAAAGCCCTGGTCGTGAGCGTTGTGGAAAAGGTACCCCTAGGTATCAGGTAAGGACCAAAGAAGGCGAACAACCGTGAACTGCCGTTCAAGTGTCGAAAGTGCTCAAACGACGTCGAAACCGGAACCTGATGTTAATCCGGGATCAGCATGGAGGGGACCTGTTTACTGGCCATGCGGCGTCCGGCATAGAGGCAGCGCGATCTTGGTTCAGGCTCTCGTGTGGAACTGCGGGAACCTTCGGTTGCGATGTGAAGGGAAAGGCACAAGCCGGAGAGGCGAGGCCGAGAATACCGATGCGCAATCAAGGGACGGAGCGACTCGTAGTAGCATTGAAGCTGCTGTAATGGTGGTGGAGCAAAGGGGTCGCGTCATCGGGTTATGGTGCCAGGTCAACCGCTTCGGTGGGAGGAACCTCGTATCATGACAAAGTCGTTTGACATCCCGAAACGGCTCGTCTGGGAGGCATTCCAACGGGTCAAAAGCAACGGAGGATCTGCGGGTGTAGACGAGGAATCGATCGAAGAGTTCGAAAGGGACCTTCGTGGCAACCTGTACAAGATTTGGAATCGGATGTCATCGGGGAGCTATATTCCTCCGCCGGTCAAGTCCGTGAAGATTCCAAAGAAGGACGGTGGGCAACGAAGGCTTGGAGTCCCAACGGTTGCAGATCGAGTGGCCCAAACGGCGGCGAAAATGGTTCTCGAGCCGATGCTCGAACCCATATTTGACCGAGATTCGTTTGGCTATCGCCCAGGCCGATCTGCTTTGGAGGCAGTGGCCTTGGTAAGACGAAGGTGTTGGGAGCGCGATTGGGTGGTCGAGTTTGACATCAAAGGTCTGTTCGACAACATTGATCATGCTCTCCTCCTGCGGGCACTGGAGCGGCACTGCAAAGTGTCCTGGGTTATCCTGTACATCAAGAGATGGCTGGTGGCCCCGCTCCTGGACGAAAATGGCTCTCTTGTGCCCCGGATGACGGGAACTCCACAAGGTGGCGTGATTAGTCCACTGCTTGCAAACCTGTTTCTCCATTATGTGCTCGACGCTTGGATGCGACGTGAATTGCCAAGTATCCGATTCTGCCGGTACGCTGATGATGGGGTTCTGCACTGCAAGAGCGAAGCGCAGGCTAGGTTTGTGATGCAGAGACTCGACAAAAGGCTGCAGGAATGCGCCCTTGAACTGCACCCGAAGAAGACGCGGATAGTCTATTGTGCCGACATTAATCGGCGACAGGTATATCCGGACGTTCAGTTCACGTTTCTTGGCTATACGTTCCGGCCGCGAAAGGCGATCGACAAGTATAGTCGCGTCTACGTGAACTTCTCCCCAGCCGTCAGTCGCGAAGCCTTGACGGCAATGCGACAGACGGTGCGTGGGTGGCATCTCCAACTCAAGTGCGATAGGGGCTTGGGTGACCTTTCGAATATGTTCAATCCTATCCTTCGGGGTTGGACGAACTACTACGGGCGGTTCTATCCATCGGCGTTGAAGCCCCTGTGGCGAAGCGTCAATGACTACCTCGTACGATGGCTGAGGCGGAAATACAAGCATCTTGCGCGTGGTGTGATCCGTGCCGCACGATCGCTTGGACGACTTGCCGAAGAATCTCCGGGTGCATTCGTGCACTGGCGGCTTGGGTTTGCTCCAAGGGCTCGATGATGGGAGCCGGATGAGCTGAGAAGTTCCCGTCCGGTTCTGAGAGGGGCCGGGGCTGAAATGCCCCGGCCTACTCACCCGTATATCTGGACACTCCAGGGCTGGATGTACCTGGCCGTTATCCTTGATTTGTTCTCACGTCGTGTGGTGGGTTGGTCGATGGCCGAGCACATGCGAGTGGACCTCGTCCTTGATGCGTTCTCAGCCGCACTGGGCAAGCGCGTACCA
>Ga0315912_10003507_pt1 | contig 15537 bp, 10 predicted proteins | sample VfabasoilMG_FD_204469 | JGI IMG/M metagenome (GOLD analysis project Ga0315912, IMG submission 204469) | Garden soil microbial communities collected in Santa Monica, California, United States - V. faba soil | ecosystem: Environmental > Terrestrial > Soil > Garden | place: USA: California... | reverse complement strand
GATTTGGTCGTGGCGCTGAATTCGCGCTCGAACCTGTTCGTGGTGACGAACAGGCAGCCGGTCTGCGTCGGCGGTGCACCCGCGAACGGGCAAACGGCGGTCGGCGCGGGCGGCTCAGGCGCCGATGCCGGCGTGACATTGAACATCGTGCCTTGCAAGCCCTTCGTCTCTTCCGTGGAACGAAGGCCGGCCGACACACTGAACGCGTCGGTCAGCTTGAACGTCCACTCGGTGAACGCCGCCTTCGCGGCGTCATCCATCGACACGCGCTGCGTGTCGTATGACGTTCCCGGATTGCCGAGCGGCACGAGCAGCCGGTCGAAGGAATCCTCGTCGAAGTAGTACAGGCCGATCACACCGTCGACGCGATCGAAGCGGAGCAGCGCCTGCAGCTCTTGGCTGAGCTGCTCACTCTTGCTGGTGTAGTTGGTGTGCAGGATCAGCAGAGGCGTATTGTCCGCGTCTCGCGTGCCCGTCCAGTCGAGACTGCGGTCGGAGGTAATCGACTTCAACGAAAACGCGTCGCTGACATCCCAGTCGACGACGAGAGACGTACCGCGATTCTCGAGCGTGCTCGACGCGAGATACGTGCCGCCGTTGCCAAAAGACCCCAGATACTGCGCGTCATTGCCGCAGCGCGGATCCGCAAGCGGCCCGACCAGCACCGGCGGCGGCAACGGATCGATCATGTCGGGGCAGCCGGCGGCCTGGCTGGCAGCACCCACGAACGTCGCCTCCTCGTTCATTGCGCGAAACACGAACGGTGAGCCGTTCTCGTCCTCGTTCGTGTAATCCGCGCGCAGCGTGAGCTCGAGACTGTCCGAGGGCTCCCAGCGCACTGCTGCTTGACCGGTGTACATCTCCTCGTCACCGAGGTCTTCGCCGTCAAAAGCCCGTGTGACGTAACCGTCGCGCTGCCGGCCGCCGACCGACAACCGCGCGGACCAGGTATCTGCGATCGGAATGTCGAACGCGCCGAACAGCTCGGCCAAGCCGTCGTCGCCAACGCCCATCCGCAGGGAGTTGCCGGCGTCCTCGCCGGGTGCGTTCGTGGTGAGGAGCACGGCGCCGCCGATGGTGTTGCGCCCGAAGAGCGTGCCTTGCGGCCCGCGCAGGATTTGCACGCTCGCGATGTCGCGGAAATCCATGGCGCCGCCGACCGAGCGCCCCATGTACACGTCGTCGATGTACACACCGACGCCAGGATCCACCGCCGGTGTCGCGTCGGTTTGACCGATGCCGCGGATGAATACCTGTGCCGCCGAGTTGTTGCCCGTCAGCGTGCCGTAAGAATGGAACTGCAGGTTCGGCGCGACCTTGTCGAGATCGGTCGTGGACACGATCTGCCGTTGCTCGAGTGCGTCGGAATTGAGTGCCGTCACGGCAACCGGCGTGTCCTGGAGACTCTCCTCGCGGCGCCGCGCGGTGACGACGATCGACTCGAGCGTGTCGGCGTCGCCGGGCGCCCCCGGCGCTTGCTGCGCCGACACCATTCCGCCGGGTGCTCCGATCAGGGCTGCGCCAACGGCGACGCCGCCCGTGATCCGCCCGAACGAGCGCTTCTTCTCTTGGGCAAACATCTCCGTCCCCCGACAAGCCATGTTTGTATGTAATACATACTATTGGCGTTGCGAGCGAATTGGCAAGCCGGTACATTCGCGACCCAAAGACGTCGACGGTAGAACTAGCGATGCCACGCCGCAGGAATGCGAAGACCGAGCCTGGCGAACGGCCATTGCAGGGCCCGGAGCTCATGTTTCAGGACCTGGACGGGCTGCTCGGCTACCGCTTGCGGCGCGCGCAAGGGGCCGTGCATCGCCACTACATGGCCGCGGTCGGGGGGCTCAAGCTGACGCAGAAACAAACCGCAACGCTCTGGTTGATCGGCGCCAACGCCGGGGTGTCACAGGTCGCTGTAGCTGCGGCCCTCGGCATGGACCGAGCCACCATGATGGCGGTCACCAATCGCCTTGAAGCCCGCGGGCTCGTGGTACGCAAACGCTCCGCGACGGACCGGCGACGCCAAGAGCTCTATCTGACGGCGGCCGGCGAGAAGGCGCTGCACAAGGTCAAAGCTCGCATCGTCGAGCACGAGAATCGCTTCAAACGCCTGTTCGAGCCGGCGGAGCTCGCGGCACTGCTGTCCGCTCTGCAGAAGTTCAGGACCTTCGACTGAAGCGCTACGAGTGGCATGATGCGCGCACGGGGGGAACGCTATGAAACATTGCTTTCTGGTGGCCGGGGTTTTAGCTGCCGCAGCTGCCATGGCCGCACGAGCCCAGAGCTCCGCACCAGTTACGCCCGAACGGCTCGTCGCCGAGGCCAAACGCGCCGCCGGGCTCGACCATGCCGGGACTTTTCTACGCATCTGCGTCGCGCCCGATAATTTGAACGCGGCGCCGCGCCCGCCGCCGGCTGCCGGCCCTCGCACCGTTCCCGACCGCGCCACGTGGTACGCGGCGCCGTACAAGGTATTCGACGACCTGTATTTCGTCGGCACGCGAATCCATTCGGCATGGGCGTTGACGACGGCCGACGGCATCGTCGTGATCGACACGCTGTTCGACTATGCGATCGAGCCTGAGATCGTCGACGGCCTCAGCGCGCTCGGCCTCGATCCGCGCAACATCAAGTACGTTCTGATCAGCCACGCGCACGGCGATCACGACCAAGGCGCCGCACTGCTACAGAGCCGCTACGGCGCCAAGATCGTCATGGGCGCGGCCGACTGGGACGCGACGCTGCAGCGCCCGGCGACGGCTGCGGGCGGCGTGCCAAAGCGTGACGTCTCGGTCGGTGCCGAAGGCACGAAGATCACGCTCGGCGGCACGACAATCGACGTCATCGCCACACCCGGACACACGCGCGGCACGATCTCCTACGTTTTTCCGGTTCACGATCGCGGGCGCGCGCTCACGGTCGCCTATGCCGGCGGCACCGCCTTCAACTTCCCGCGTGAAGCCCAGAACTTCGCGATCTACCGCGACAGCCAAAAGAAGATGGGCGACGCGGCGCGCGGCGCCGGAGCGACCGTGCTGATGACGAACCACACGGAGTTCGATCGAGCCTACGACCGCGCGCGCCTCGCGCAACTGCCACGGGCCGCCGGCGAAAAACATCCGTATGAAACGGACCAGGCGACCGTGCTGCGCTACTTCGAGATGGGCGGCCTCTGCGCCGAAGCGCAGCGGTTGTCGATGGAGTCTGCGAACTGATTGACGGAGCAGCCCCATGAACAGCTGGAATCGACGCAGCGTCTTGACGGGTCTCGGCAGCATTGGCGCGAGTGCGTGGCTACCGCCGTCGGCGGACGCGCTGGGCCTCGCGGACGACAAGATCAAAGTCGTGCGCTACTTCAGCAACTCGGGCGACTCGCAGGGCCGACGCGGGCAGCCGATGGTCAACCAATCGACGAACGTCGTGATAATCGAGACCGAGGGCGGTCTCGTCGGCATTGGCGAGGGCGGCGAGCCGACGTCCATGGACGAATGCGCGAGCATGCTGATCGGCCAGGATCCGTTCCGCATCGATCAGCATTGGCAGCGCATGCTGCGCGGCTACTTCTACCCGGCCGGCCGCGAGAAGCTGCACTCGCTCGGCGCGCTCGACGTGGCGCTCTGGGACTTGAAAGCGAAGGCGCTCGACGTGCCTGTCTGGCAGCTGCTTGGCGGCAAGTCGCGCGATCACCTCGAGCTCTATGCAACGGCGTTTCCGCGCGGGCCGAACGGCACGCTCGAGGATGCGGCCCGAGCCTGCATGGACGCCGGCTTCCGTTGCTACCGTCATGCGACGGATAACCCGCGCGAGCGCCTCGTCGACCGTTTCAAGCTCGTGCGGCTCATGCACGAGGAATGCTCGCTGCTGCACAAGATCACGGGCGACGGCGGTTGGGCGATCGATTTTCACACGGAGCTCGACCCGCCCGACGCCATCAACCTCGCCACGCTGCTCGAGCCACTGCACCCCTACTTCTGCGAAGACCTGATTCGCAGCGAAGGCGTCGACTCCTACGCGACGATGCGCGAGCGCACGCGAATTCCGATCGCCGTCGGCGAGCAGTTCGGCTACAAGTGGGACGTCAACACGCTGATCGAGCGCCAGCTCATCGACTACGCTCGCGTCACGCTACCGAACGTCGGCGGCATCACCGAGCTCATGAAGATCATCGCGCTCGCGGAGACGCACTACGTCGGCATGATCCCGCATTTCACGGGCCCGATCTCGGAGGCCGCGCTCGTCCACTGCCTGACGGCTACGTCCGCAGTCGTGCTCATGGAGATGCTCGGCGACGGCAGCCGCAGTTGGCCTTACTTGCCGAAAGTCTACGATTTCAAGGACGGCAAGCTGTGGCCGAACGATCGGCCGGGGCTCGGCGTCGAGCTCGACGTCAGCAAGCTCACGCTGCTCGGCGAGTTCGACACCTATCGCGCCGGCATGTTGTTGAACCATCGTCCCGACGGCTCGTTCACGAACTGGTAGGTCGCCCAAGTCTCGACGCAACTGCAACAAAAGAACGATTCTGGGGGGAAGCCATGTCCGACAGACTGCGATCGCAGCGACTCACTGCGTTGATTGCGCTGGCTGCGCTGGCAGCCGCCGCGACGCGCGCCGAGGCGGCAGACGATTCCGCGGCGCTGACCGAGGCCGTTTGCAAGAGCTCGGCGCTCGGCGCAACCGTGCCGGCGGATCGCATCGGCGAGCCGGTGTCGGCCGTCGTGCTCGATTCACTGACGTGGACAGCCGCGACGCAGGACGCGCCGGCGCATTGCCTCGTCGCGGGCCGACTGCAGCCGGTCGATACGAGCAGCACGGCGCAGCCCATCCGCTTCGCCGTCGCGCTTCCCGCCCTGTGGAATCGTCGCGCGATCCAGCTCGGCGGCGGCGGGATGAACGGCATCGTTCCGCGCGTCGCGGGCAACGAGCTGCGTCAAGGCTATGTCGCTTACGGCAGCGACTCCGGCCACGCGAATGACCCGGCCTGGGCGCTCAACGACGAAGCGATCCGCAACTTGGGTTACGCGCAGATGAAGAAGACGCACGATGCCGCGTTCGTGCTCATCGATCGTGCCTACGGCGAGCGGCCCGTGTTCAATTACTACGTCGGCGGATCGCAGGGCGGTCGGGAAGGACTCACCGTGGCGCAGCGCTACCCCGACGACTACGACGGCGTGTTGGCCACGGTGCCGATCGTCGGCTTCTCCACGCTGATGCTCGGACCGACGCTGTCACGCATTCAGGAGCGGACGCTCCGCGCTTGGGTGCCGCCGACGAAAGGCCGCGCGCTGCTCGCCGAGTTCATGCGTCAGTGCGACGGGCTCGACGCGCGCATCGACGGCGTCATCAACGACTACGTCGATTGCCGCGCACTGTTCAACGTCAATGACGGCGGCCGCGAGCCCGATCCGTGGGCGCGGCTGCGTTGCCCGAACGACGTCGATCCGAATCCGCAGGACGCGTCTGAAAACGCCTGTCTCACCGCGCAACAAATCGAAACGGTGAACTTCGTTTTCTCGGAGTACGCGGCGGGCGTGAAGTTGGCGAACGACCGCACGACGTTCGGCATGTGGGCTCCGACTACGGCGGTCGTAGGCGGCGCCTTCGGTCCGCCGCCTCCTGCGGGTCGACCGCCCGCGGCCGCCCCGCCACCGGGAGCGGCGCCGGGACGTGGCGGTCCACCCGGCGGCTTCGCGATGGCGCCGCCCGGCGGCTTGTTCGTCGCGCAGCGCTATCGCGGCCAAGAAGGCGCGGCGGCCGATGCGCCCATGTTCTCGACGTTGGGCTCGAACGGCGTCAACGGGTTCGTAATGCAAGACTTGGACGCGAATCCTCTCGATTACGACACGGCGAAGTACCGCGCGCGCCGCGAGCAGACGTCGCAATGGCTCGATTCCACGGACCCCGACCTCACGGCGTTCCGGCGCAACGGCGGCAAGCTGATCGTCGTCATCGGCACCGACGACACGATCGCCCCCTCCGGCGAGCAGCTCGACTACTACCACTCGATGCTCGACGCGCTCGGCCGACGCGCGCTCGACAGTTTTGCGCGCCTCTACGTGCTGCCGCAAACCGGGCACGGCCTCACGGGCAACTCGGCGTCGATCGACGGCAATGGCGCAGCGGTGCAGCCAACCGCGATTCCCAGCAGCATCGACCGATTCGCATTGCTGCGCGAGTGGGTCGAGAACGACAAAGCTCCCGGGAAGAGCGAGGTCGTCACGGGCGCATCCGGCAGCCGGCCGCTGTGCTCGTATCCCACGTATCCACACTACGTCGGCGGCGCCGCAGACGTTGCCTCTTCGTATTCTTGCGCGGACCCACAGTCGCGCCGGCGCTGACGGCGCTATGGCAGCGCGAAGACCCAGATCGTCGCGCTGCGCACGACAGGCAAATCGATCTCGGGCGTCAGCATCGGAAACGTCAGCGCGTGAGCCGAGCCATGGCCGACCGTCATCGCGACGTACTGCTTGCCGCCGGCGCTGTAGCTGATCGGCGCCGAGCTCGGCACATCGTTGAGCTTCGCGTGCCAGAGGGCTTTGCCGGTCGTGTCGTCGTAGGCGGTGAGCACGCGGTCGAGCGCGCCCGCGAATACGACGCCGCCCGCGGTCGCGAGCACGCCCGTCGTCTGCGGCGCGCGTTGTCGCTCCGTCCACAGCGTCTTTCGCGTCGCGAGATCGATCGCTTGGATGCGGCCGTACCGCCCGTCGGAGTCGAGGCGCGGCCGAATGGTCCAGCGCACGCCGGTCGAGAGCGAGCCGCGTTGATCTTGCGGCACGGGCGTCAGATCCATGCACGACTCGACGAGCGGCACGAACAGCACGCGCGTCGATGGATTGATCGCGCCCGGCACCCAGCTCTTCGCGCCACCTGCGTGCGGGCACACGACGATCGGTGCCTCGCGCGACGGCACGAGCTGCGGGTCGATCGTCTTCGCGCCCGTGCGTGCGTCGATCGCAGTGATGAAGTTCTGTAGGCCGAGATCGATCGAGAAGAGATAGCGGCCGCCGTCGTCGAGGTCGAGCGCGTCGTAGATCGCCTCCTTGCCGGCGGTCAGCACGACGCGGCGCGAGCGGCCGTCGACGGGCAACGTGACGATTTGCCGCTCGAACGCCCAGTCGAAATCCCACTGGTCGTTCGGAACGTGCTGGAAGTGCCACGCGAGCTTGCCCGTATCGGGATCGAGCGCGATCGTCGAGTTCGTGTAGAGCGCGGCGTTGGTGACACCGCTCTGCGCGATCGGGTCGCGCAGCGGTCCCGTGTCGTAGGTGGGCGCAGGGCCGAAGAACGCGAGGTTGCGCTCGGCATCATAGCTGCCTGCCGTCCAGACCGAGCCGCCCGTGCGCTTGTCGAGCGGCAATGCGTTCCAGCTATTGCCGCCCGGCTCGCCGGGGCGCGCGATCGAATAGAAACGCCACGATTCCTCGCCGGACTCGGCGTCGAGCGCGACGATGTACGCGCCGCCGGGCGCCTGGCCGTTGACGCCCTGCATGACCTTGCCGCGCGCTACGAGCGGTCCGCCGGTCAGGCCGAAGCCGCTGCCGTCGGCGGCGATGGCCGTGTCCCAGACCACGCTCCCGGTTTTCGCGTCGAGCGCGACCACATGCACGTCGGAGGTGCCGACGTAGAGCTTGTCGCCGTAGAGCGCCATGTTGCGCTTGACCGTCGGTCGGAACGTGCTCGGCAGCTCGCGTGCGTAATGCCACAGCTCGTCGCCCGTCGCCGCGTCGAGCGCCTGCACGTGATCCCCGAACGAGTGCACGTAAATCACGCCGTCGTGCACGAGCGGAGTCGCGGTATTCGGCCCGGCGGGCAGAGACAACGACCAGGCGAGCTGAAGCCTGCCGACGTTGCTCTTGTCGATGGCCGAGAGCGGCGAGAAACCGAGGCCGTCGCGCGTGCCGCGCCAGGTCAGCCAGTCGTTCGGCGAAGGACTCGCCAACATCGCGTCGGTGACCGGCGAGCCGAGACGGTTCGCCGACTGAGCCCAGCTCGGGAGCTCGACGCCCGGCGTGAGCCCGCCGCCCGGGCTCTGCGCGCGCAGGCGTTGCTGCTCCGTGAGGTCGGCGGGTTGTGGCCCGGGTGCCTGCGCCGCCAGCTTCGAAGCAAACGCCGCCAGCACGGCGAAAGCGACGACTGCCGATAACGATCCGATCCGTGGGCACGACAACGGTGAGATGCTCATAGCGCCTTCCCCTCTGCGCTCGTTACCGCGCCGGTAGTATCACGATGCGGTTACCGCGAAACGAGCCGACCCAATACGCGTCGCCGACCTCGACCAGCGCAGTGCCGGCGTTGAACTCGGCAGTGTCCGCTTGATCGAGTACTTCGCGCACGGCGAGCGTGTTCGGGTCGATCTTCACGACCTTCCAAGCCTGCTGCCCTTGACCGACGGCGATCAGCGAGCCGTCGCGCGCCCAGTGGATGTTGTCGACGCGAAAGCCGAGCGGGACCTCGTCGCGCTTCGGCGGTGTCGCGCCGCGCGAGAGGCGGAAGAATGACTGCGCCCCCCACGCCGCGACGTAGATCGTGCGGCCGTCCGCCGAGAGCTCGAGCCCGTTCGCGCCGGCCGCTTCGCTGCCCGGAACCTTCTGCCAACCGGTCGCCGTGTGCCATTCCCAAAGCTCGCCGTTGCGCTCGCCTTCGCGCATGCGCTGCGTCGCCTCGGGCGAGGTGCCGCGCGGCAAGAAGTTGCTCGCGATGAAGCCGCCGTCCGGCAAGCCGCGCACGGAGTTGAGGCCGATCGGATCGGGGGCGATTGCGCAGCCGAGCCAGGTCGCAACCGGCGTCTCGCCGCGCGTGTCGACCTCGAAAACTTCGATCGACTCGCGTGCGCCGTGCGCCACGGCGAACAGCTTGTACACCGGACCCGCGCCGGACTCGACGTAGAGACCATGCGTCGTGAAGCTCTGCGCGTCCGGCGGTCCCGGGCAGTCGGGATAGGTTTGCCGGTCGTGGCGCGTGCGCGCGCTCGCCGCCGGATACACCGTGAAAGGGGCGCGATCCCGTGTGCGCACGACTCTGAGCCCACCCGGCGCCGCCATCGCGGAGGCCGCGACCCAACCGGCGCCGATCGAGACGAGATCCTCGGGTCCCTGCTGCCCACACACGACGCCGTTTCCTGGAGCGCACGCAGGCTGCGGCGCCGCGGGCGGAGGCTGCGCGCACAGTGCGCTCGCAAAGCAAAGCGCAGCGAACGCCGCTATGGTCGTTTCTTTCATTGAAGTCCCCCCTCTCGTTTTCTACGGAATTGGGAGCAGCGGCTCCCAATCCGACGGCAACTGCTGGTTCACGGCGTTGAGCAGCATCGCGGTCATCGCATAGTCGCCCATGACCATCGTGATTTCGATCGTGCCGCGCTCGCCGAACAGCGAGACCATCTTGGCGAAGAGCTCCGGCGGCACTTGGCGATTGCCGCGCAGCATGGCGCGACCGAACTCGATCGCGGTCGCCTCCTTCTCCGGCAAGCCGCCGGTCGGCCGGTCGTGCTTGATGACGTCGATGACCTCTTCCGCAACGCCCACGCGCCGAGCTCCGCGCTCGTGCGCCGTCCACTCGTATTGCTGATTGAACTCGCGCGCAGGCACGAGCGTGCTGATCTCGAAAAACTGCGGGCCGATCACGTTCGCGCTGCGCAAGACCTGGTTCAGGCGGTCGTACGGCTCGGCCGCCGCAAGGCTGTGCATCGAGCTCGCGGGCGGGCCCAACCGCGGCGCATTGCCGTCCTTGCCGTTGATCGCCTCGAAGATGCGGCGCCCTTCCTCGTCGAGAGAGTCTTTGAGAATCAGCGGCAACCGCGAGTGCGACTGCGCGTCGACGTCGGCCGGTAACGACGGTCGGCTCACTTGCGCGCCGGCGGGCGCCGAGGCCGATATCGACAGAAGCAATACCCAGACTGGCATCTTCACGCGTCGACTCCTCTAATTGTTGGCCGCCGCGCTAGGCTAGCGGAACGCTCGGGGGCGCGCCACGCGGGCACGGCGACGGCATGTGCGCAGTGGTTGTACTCTTCGCTTGACCACATTGCCGACGCGTGGCCACTTGCGGACGCGTCCGGCAGCAGGGGGACCGCGTGAACGATTCGAGGCTGCGCCAGAGTCGACGGCTGCTGGCGAGAGTTGCCGCAGCTCTGACTGTCGGCGTGATGTTTGGCCCGGCTCTGCCCGTTTGCGCACAACAGAGCGTCGGCCGCGGCTGGCCCATGGCAGAAGGCGCCGCTTGGGTCGGCGCCGGAGTGCCCTTCTACAACATCGACGCAGCGACCGCGAAGGGCGGCGCGACACCCGAAGGGATCACACCGCTCGAGCGTGACATTTTCACGAGCGACGATTTCTACGTCGATCGCGAGCTATGGCGCGACCCGCGCTACTTCCGCTGCAACAGCACTCTGGGGCTCGATTCCCAATGGGGTGACTATTCGAGCGCGCCGACGTACGTCACCGACGATGCACGAAAAGGCGCCTGGGGTCACTGCGACGTCGACTACTCGCGCGAGCACATCGTGAGCCCCTATCGGTTCGCAACCGCTCGCGCGCACTACGAGGCGTTGCTCGCAGAAAGCCGCGCGAAAGGCGGCCCGACGCAGTACAGCCGGGCGCGCATGCCTCCGGACTGGGACGGTCGCTACACGAACAACGTCAGCGTCGTCTTCGCTCTGGCCCGCGCAGGAAAAGCGCCGATCGTGCCGCAGGAGCTCCGCGAGCCGCCGCAGTGGATCATCGGCTACCACAATCAGGTTCCGACGATCCTTTCGCTGCTTACGCCGGAGTATCAACAGCGGCTCGTCCAGCAGCTGTATCACCAGGCGCACGATCGCGCGGCGCAATGGTCGGCGATGCTGTGCCGGCCCGAGGGCTTCATGCGCTGGTGGTCCGGCCCGGGCGGCCCGGGGTCACTCGACGTGACGGTCACGCCGTCGCGCGTGCAATTTCTCGGCGGCTCCGGCAACGCGATTCGCAACGTGCACGTGGGGCGAAGCTTCGATCTGTCGGGCGCAACGCCTCGCCTCGGCGCGGACGTGCCTCGCTGGCTCGGCGAGACCGTCGGCTTCTGGGACGGCGATGCGCTCGTGACGTGGACGGCCAACATTCAAGGCTGGTTCACGCACTCCAGCTGGGAGTACTCGAACAAGCTGCAGACGATCGAGATCTTCACGCCGCGCTCGGATGCGCAGGGCAAGCTCATCGGGCTCGAGCACGAGGCCGTCTTCTACGACGAGGACGGCTTGGCCCAACCCGTGCGCAACGTGCGCTTCCTCTCACGGCAGGGTGACTTCAACGACGTGCCACCGAACACTTTGACGCATTGCAACCAGACGCTCTTCGTCGTCAACGGCCGAGCGACACCGCTGGTACCGGGCGCGAAGATCGAATACCGCGTCGAGGACCTCTACGGCCGGCCGTGGGCCGCCGTCTGGGAGGAGTACTTCGAAACGGGAATGCAGCGACCGAAGAGCGAAGACCTCTTCGATTTCGAACGAAAATAGCCCCGCTCCTGAACTTCCTTCACGCCAAAAGGCTGGCCATGCGCACTTACCGATCCGCTCTTGCGACCGTGCTTCTCGTTGCCGCGACAGCGGACGGCCAACCCGCCGAGACGTTCGTGCCGGTCACCGACGCGATGTTGCAGAAACCGGATCCCGCCGACTGGCTGATGTGGCGGCGCACGCTCGATTTGTGGGGGTACAGCCCTCTCGCCGCGATCGATCGCGGCAACGTCGGCGAGCTCAGAATGGTATGGACGCGTGCACTCGGACCCGGCATTCAAGAAGGTACGCCGCTCGTGCACGACGGCGTGATGTACTTCCCGAACCCGAGCGATCTCGTTCAAGCACTCGACGCCGCTACCGGCGATCTCAAGTGGGAGTACCGGCGCGCGCTGCCGGCCGATCTAGGTGAGTACTTCCCGGTGCCTTCGATCAATCGTAATCTCGCGATCTACGGCGACACGCTGATCGACACGAGCTCCGACGACTATCTTTACGCGCTCGACGCGCGCACGGGAATGCTCAGGTGGGAGGTGCAGCTGTTCGACTACCGGCACGGCGCACAGCACACCTCCGGCCCGATCATCGCCGACGGCAAAATCATTTCGGGCCGCGGTTGCGAGCCCGAAGGCAGCCCGCAAGCGTGCGTGATCATGGCGCACGACGCACGAACCGGCCGCGAGCTGTGGCGCACACGCACGATCGCTGCGCCCGGCGAGCCGAACGGCGACTCATGGGGCAACATGGCCGACGCGGAACGTTGGCACGTCGGCAGCTGGCTCGTGCCGAGCTACGACCCCGAGCTTCGCTTGGTGTTTGCCGGCACGTCGGTCACCTCGCCGGCACCGAAATTCGCGCTGGCCGGCAACGATAAGAAATACCTGTATCACAACTCGACGCTCGCCTTGAACGTCGATACCGGCGAGATCGTGTGGTACTACCAGCACATCGTCGATCACTGGGATCTCGACCATCCGTTCGAGCGCATGCTCGTCGAAACCGCCGTAGCGCCGGATCCCGCCGAGGTCACGTGGATCAGTCCGCGGGTACGCAGCGGCGAACGACGCAAGGTCGTCACGGGCATTCCGGGAAAGACCGGCATCGTCTACACGCTCGACCGCGCGACAGGTGAATTCTTGTGGGCTAGGCCGACGGTGCAACAGAACGTCCTGCAAAGCATCGACGGGCTCACGGGAGAAGTCACCGTGAATCCGGAGGCGCTGTTCGTCGAAGTCGGCCAGGAGCGCCATATTTGCCCGACGTCGCTCGGCGGCAAGAATTGGCCGTCGGGCACGTTGAGCCCGCTCGGCAACGTGATGTTCTTTCCGCTGCAGAACACGTGCATGACGTCGGCGCCGACCTTGAGCCGCCCGAGCCCCGACTCGTTGTACGGCTTGCGCAACGCGAACGAGATCGCAGCGAACGGCGCGAACGTCGGGACGATCCAAGCCATTTCCGTCGAGACGGGCCGGACACTCTGGAAGTACGAGCAACGCGCGGGAATGATGTCGCTGCTATCGACGGCCGGCGGCTTGGTCTTCGGTGGCGACACCAACGGAAAGTTCAGGGCGTTCGACCAACGAAACGGCCGAGTGCTGTGGGAAGTCAATCTCGGCTCGCCGATCTCGGGTTATCCCGTGACCTTTGCCGTGAATGGCAAGCAGTACGTCGCGGTCAGCACCGGCTCGTCGTTGACGGCGATGGGAGCCAACCGTTTGACGCCCGAGCTGAGCCCGAGTCTCGGGAACAATCTATTCGTCTTCGCGCTGCCCTAACGAGCTCGGCGCTCGCGCCGCCGCGGCGCGCGACTCACTCGGCCGGCTCGATGCGAAACACGACGCCGCTCGTGGCGTCGCTCGGAACGGGCTGGCCGCCGAGCGTACGCTTTTCCGTCAGCGCGTAGAGATAGCCGTCCGCGCCTTGCACGACGTGCCGCCACCGGCGCCCGAGCGACATGAACAGCGCGTCGCGCCGCTCCGCTTGCGGCATCGGCTGATCGAAGGCCACTCGCACCAGCGCTTGGCCGTTGAGCGCCCCTACGAAGAGCTGCCCCTTCCACGGCGCGAGCTTGTCGCCCGTGTACCACGCGAGCGTCGACGGGCTGATCGACGGAGTCCAGTACATCACCGGCATCTCCATGCCGGGAAGGTACCAGTGGTTGTCGCTGAGCTCCTTGCGGTTGTAATTCTTGCCGAGCGACACGAGCGGCCAACCGTAGTTCTCACCCGCACGTAGGATGTTGATCTCGTCGCCGCCCATCGGCGCGATCTCCGTGGTCCAGAGCTCGCCGGTGTCGGGATGCCAGGCGAAGTCCGTCACGTTGCGTTGGCCGTAAGTGAACACTTGGCTGTTCGCACCCGCGCGTCCGACGAACGGGTTGTCGCCGGGAATGCTGCCGTCGTCGCGAATCCGCAAAACTTTCCCGATGTCGTTATCGAGTAGTTGCGGGAGCTTCGGCTCGTTGCCGCCGTCGCGCCCATCGTGCTCGACGTGATCGTTGACCGTCAGATAGATCATGCCGTCGGGGCCGAATGCTGCACGGCCCGCCATCGGCCCGCCGGGTATCCACGAGTCGGACTCGAAGATCTCGCGCACGTCGAGCAACGCATCACCCTGCAGCCGAGCGCGAGCGAGCGCGCGACCCGACTCGTCGCCGCGCTTCTTGATGTAGTAGAGATAGACGAACCGGTTCGACGCGAACTGCGGATGCACGAGTACGGACTGCAGCGCTCCGGCCTCGATGCTCGGCGTCGGCCAACCCGTGAGCGGTGTGGGAGACAGCACGCCGCGTCGCACGACGCGCACTTGCCCCTGGCGGCCCTGGATGGCCTGATTCCCGGCCGCGGCGACGGCCGGCGCCTCGGCGAGCTCGGTGATCAGCAAATCGCCGTCCGGCGTGAACGCCATGTGCCGCGGACTCTTGAGCCCTTCCGCAATCGCGACGAGACGCACGCGGAACAGCTCGCCCGGTGGGCAATTACCTTGCGATTGGCCGTTCGGTGAGCACGGTCCGGGCACCCAGGTATCGAACACCAGAGGATCGTGCGCTGCCTCCGTGGTCGTTTGCGCGGTAGACGCGCGGGGCACGCCACTCAGCGCCGAAGCTAGAAGCATCAGCACCAGACTCATCGGCACGGGACGCGCGTCATGCTCGATCATGGTCGGCTCTCGCGTTATCACGTCCGTTGTGGCGGCAGCTGCGGCGGTCCCACTCTCGGACTGCGCAACACGCGGCGTCATGCGCCGCGGCGAAGCAACGCTACGTACGTCGCGCGAGCGAGTCAACGCGGCTCGTGTTGACTCGCTCGCTACCTCAAGCCTATGGTCGCCCGTGAACCGTCACGATGTGGAGGGGGGATGCTCCGCTTACGATCGACGATGCTCGCCGCAGCGCTGCTCTGCGTGGCGACGCTGACGCACGCGCAGGACGACAAAGCGAGCTGGGCTTTCGATACCTACACGCCGGGCGTCTGCTCCGCGAACGGCGGCAAGCACGGCGGTTGTCCCGCCGGCGACTTGGTGAAAATTCATGTCGTCACGGTCGTTCACGGCCTCGTGAGGCCGTGGCATCTGACGTTTCTCCCCGGCACTAACGACTATCTCGTCACGGAGCTGCCGGGAGATCTGCGCATCGTTCGCAGTGGCAAGCTCGATGCGACGCCGATACCGGGCTGGCCCACCGATGCGCTGCGCGCTCGCAGCATGAACTCCGTGGTGCTGCATCCCGACTTCGCTCGCAACCGTCTGCTCTACGTTTCGTACGTGAAGCAACGCGATGGCGGCGACACGACTGTCGCGCTCGCGCGCGCGCGCTTCGACGGCACGAAGCTCGAGCGAGTCGAGGACGTGTTCGTCGCCGACGCGTGGGGCACGGGCGCGACCGCCGGCCGCGCGGAAGTCGGTCCCGACGGGATGCTCTACTTGACCGTCGGCGATCGCGATGCCGGCAATCTCACGGACGACGCGAGCCACCGCATGCTCGCGCAGGATCTCGGCAGCCACGTCGGCAAAGTGCTTCGCTTGCGCGACGACGGCACGGCCCCGCCGGACAACCCGTT
>Ga0315912_10003506_pt1 | contig 15539 bp, 16 predicted proteins | sample VfabasoilMG_FD_204469 | JGI IMG/M metagenome (GOLD analysis project Ga0315912, IMG submission 204469) | Garden soil microbial communities collected in Santa Monica, California, United States - V. faba soil | ecosystem: Environmental > Terrestrial > Soil > Garden | place: USA: California... | reverse complement strand
CTCACCGTCATTTCGTCGCACGCGACCTCGCGCTCTGCATGCAGCCAACGATCGAGCCACCAGACACCAGGATGCCACCCGGCCAGCAGCCGCGCCATGACTTGAGCGATGTTCCCGAGATCGTCTCGCCGCTGCACGTGTGCCCACTCGTGAACCACGACGCGATCGAGTTCGGCTGCCGTGAGGTGTTCCATCAGTGCGGGCGCCACCGCAATGACTGGAGTGCCGCACCCAATCACGGCCGCTGCCCGCACCTCGTCTGAGACGACGAGTTGTGCGGCTCGGCCCTGGTGTTTCAGTCGCGTCCAGGTAGAGAGGCGGCGCTCCAAAGCGAGCGGGAATGCACGGCAACGTCGCCGTGCCCGTTGAAGCGCGACCATCGCGATTGCGAGTTGCGCGCCGAATATGGCCAGCCAGACGAACCATGCACCGATGATCAGTGGAGCAGCTGTCGAAGAATGGGGAAGCGAGACCAGAGCGGGAGACGGGGTCGTATTGACCGTGACACCTGGCCCGTACGAAGGCGCAACTGGAATCAGTGATATCAGCGGCAGCGCAAGAATGACTGCCAGGCCGACCCAGCATACGAAGTAGCGTGCCGCTGCCGGTGCTCGATCCAGCACGTATCCGACAATCACGCTCGTTGCAAGAGCGACGATGCAGCCTTGGATGAGCCAGTTCGCAATGAAGTCCATGCGTGCGCTCCTTCAGGCGTCTCGAATGAGCTTCTTAAGCCGCTTGAGTTCCGTGCGATCGATCGCTTCGTCCTCCAGCACGTTCAGAACGAGGAGGCTTGGCGAACCGTTGAAGAGGCGCGTGACGAGATGCTTCAACGCTCGCTGGCGCGCCTGACGCTCGTCCACGGCCGGCCGATACACAAACGCCCGCGCCACTTTTTCGTGGGTCACGTAGCCCTTCGTCTCGAGGATTCTCAGGATCGTTTGGACGGTGCTGTAGGTCACCGCCCGCTCTTGCGTTAACGCGGCGACGACGTCACCCACGGTCGCGGTCTGGCGTTGCCACAGCACCGACATGACCCGTGACTCCGCGTCGGTCAACGTAGCTGAACGTTTTCGTGCCATGGGTTTAATCGGAACTCCTAAATATTTAAGAGTTGACCAGCGCACTTTACCAGTGGCCAGAAATTGTGTCAATTAAAGAATTAAGAGTTCGAGTCGCCGCCTGAGGCACGTCACCGGCCGTGGTTGATGCCGTACCGTCCGGAAACTCCGACGGCTCGAGTTCGCGCAGCGACGGAGCCATGATCTGCGAGAACAGGACGCGATTTACGCAGCCTCGCGGATGAGCCAGTTGCGGAAATCGTCCAGTGCGGCGAGCCAAAACCGTCCGATCCTTGTTACTTGTTCGCTCACGGTTTTGGCTCTCTATCTCTGGCCCTCGCTCCGCTCGGGCGGCGCGCCTTCGGCGCGATGTTGCAACGTCGTGTCGACGTTCGTGTGTCCTCAGCTGCGCGATGACCTTCCCTGGAACTCCCTTCTCGTGTGCCCACGACGAATACGTTCGTCGTAGCGTCAACCATGTCACGCGCTTGAGTCGCAACGTTCCGCACGCCGGCACAATCCAGCGACGCACGATGTTGTTCGGCGAGATCGGTTTGCCGGACCAGGTCGCAAACATCAGCGATTCTGGTTCCGTGTCCTTCACACGCGCTCGCCACTCCATAGTCAGTTGCACCGCAGCTTCTGACAACGGAATCTGCCGGACGCCGGCGGCAGTCTTCGGCGTGAACTTGCCGTCGTAGACTGCTTCACGCTCTGTCAGACACTGACGCTCTTCGTCGAAGTCTCTCCAGCGAAGCGCAAAGAGCTCGCCTCGTCGAAGTCCCGACATCAGCGCTAGTCCACCATTCTTCTCGGCAACGGTGGCAGCTCCGCGAGCAGTGCCGTTGCTTGAGCAATCGTGAGCGCTCACTTGGGTCGTACGTTGACTTGCGCCGGTAGATCCCATGCGCAGGGTCGTCGTGCTCATGGCGGCCGACGATCCTGAACCCGAGCAGCGAGCGTTCGCGTCGGGAGCGTCCGCCTTTGTCCTGGAGTACCGCGGGCGACGACTTGATGCCCGCCATCGAGCGCGCCTTGATGACGAGGGCTCCGAGCGGCTGACCGCGATCGCCCCCGAAGCTTTTCGGGCCATCCCTTCACGTAGTTCTTCTCTTCCAGGCGATCGCCACGACAACAACAATGTCGACGCGGCACTGACCACATGAACTGCCCACAGTGCTCCTTGCGGAAGACCATGCGGAGACTGCGGAACGCCTGCGCAAGTTGCTCGGAGCGGACTTCGACGTCATCGCGAGTGTCGAAGACGGTCGGGCTCTGGTGGATGCGGCGCGTCTCTCGCCCGATGTCACTGTCGCGGACATCGCGATGCCTCGTCTCGACGGCATCGCGGCTGCAACCGTCATCCGGCGCAACGACTCGAACGCGCGGATCGTGCTCGTGACCGTGCACTCCGAGCCGATGTTGGTGGAAGCGGGTCTCGCGGCGGGCGCGATGGGATACGTCCTGAAGGACACCGCTGGCGATGACCTGGTTGCCGCTGTTCACGCGGCGTTACATGGTCGGCGTTACGTCAGTCGGGCGCTTGCTGGTTGGGCAGACGATGCAACGCACGAGTAGGCGCGTCGGACGGTATGAGGTTGAGTGCCTCCGAAATCCGCACAGGACTCCAACAGGATGGAGGCTGCTCCACTGCCAACGGCACTCTTTCGTTTGGGGACCGGCCGAAGTCCCGCAATCGCACGGTCTTTCGTTTCATGAATGGTGCCTGTCAGCGGCACGCGACCTGCTGGCGTGAGGTGTGAGGTGACGATGCGTCTGCCCGTAATCACAATCTTTCTGGTCGCCGCCGTCGCAGGTTGCGGCGGTTCGACCCCTTCTCAATCGCAGCCATCATCATCGGCGGCAACGAGCACGCCCGAAGTGCTGGGTCCACCCGCGACGCAAACCGGGTCGACGATGCTTGCTGATTCCGGAGAAATCCCGCCGGTTGATCCGAGCAAGTTCAACAAGACGCCGGGCTATTCGCCGTATGCCGGCCGCAACTACCCGGAGCGGGTGTATTTCGGTGATGAGCACGTGCACACCGCCTGGTCGGTGGATGCGGGCGGCGGCGGCACGACGCTCGGCCCGGAAGAAGCGGTGCGGTTCGCTCGGGGCGAAGAGGTTGTTTCGACCAGCGGTCAGCCCGTGAAGCTCGGCAAACCGCTCGATTGGGTCGCGATCACCGACCACTCGGACGCGATGGGCGTCATCACCGAAATCAAGGGCGGCAACGCCGAGATGATGCAGGACGCCACCATCAAGCGATGGCACGACATGTTCGCGAAAGGCGGTAAAGAGGCCAACGCCGCGGTGTTCGAGTTGGTCGCCGCGCAAGCAGGCAAGAAGCTCCCGCCGCTCATCACAGATCCCAAATTCTCGAAGGTGGTCTGGGACAAGAACATCGCGATCCAGGAGAAATACAACGAGCCGGGTCGATTCACCGCCTTCATCGCCTATGAATGGACCTCCAACGCCGGTGGCGGCGACAACCTGCATCGCAATGTGATCTACCGCGACGGAAAAGCCAGGGCAGAGCAAGTCCTGCCGATGACCACGTTCCAGAGCGAGAACCCAGAAGACCTCTGGAAGTGGATGGCGGCATGGGAACAGAAAACCGGCGGCAAGCTGCTCGCGATTCCGCACAACGGCAACCTGTCCAATGGACGGATGTTCGCGCTGGGTACGTTCGCCGGCGATCCGATGACCAGGCAGTGGGCCGAGGAGCGGCAGCGCTGGGAGCCGCTCTTCGAGGCGATGCAGATGAAAGGACAGAGCGAGTCGCATCCGTCACTCTCGACGACCGATGAATTCGCGGTGAACTACGAGTTGTGGGATCGCGGCAACCTGACGCAGACGCCGAAAAAGCCGGGGATGATCCAGTACGAATACCTGCGCGAAGCGCTGAAGAACGGGTTGAAGGTCGAGCAGGATCTCGGCGCTAATCCTTTCAAATACGGGATGGCCGGCGGCACCGACACCCACAACGGACTGGTCGCGGCTGAAGAGGACAATTTCTTCGCCAAGTTTCCGACGGCCGAACCGGCTGCCGATCGCTGGAATGAAAACGCGATGAACTTCAACGGGCGCATCGTCAAAGGATGGGAGATGAGCGCGGCCGGGTTCACGGGTGTGTGGGCGACCGGCAACACCCGAGAGGAACTGTGGGACGCGATGAAACGGCGCGAAACCTACGCGACCAGCGGTCCACACATGATCGTCCGGTTCTTCGGCGGCTTCGATTTCACCAAGGCTGATATTTCGCGGACGCCAGCCGCGGTGGGGTACACGAAGGGTGTCGCGATGGGTGGCGATCTGAAGACAGCGCCGGCCGGCAAGGCGCCCACGTTCCTCGTAGCGGCGCTGAAGGATGCCACCAGTGGCAACCTGGATCGCATTCAGATCATCAAGGGCTGGCTCGACAAGTCCGGCAAGCCCCAGGAAAAGATTTATGACGTGGTCTGGGGTGATGCCGATCGCCGGCGGATCACGAATGGCAAGCTGACGCCGGTCGGCAATACCGTGGACGTCGCGACCGCGTCGTGGACGAACACGATCGGCGACCCCGAGCTGATCACGGTGTGGCAGGATCCGGATTTCGATCCATCGGCGCGTGCGTTCTACTACGCGCGCGTGCTGGAGATTCCGACGCCGCGCTGGACCGCCTACGACGCCGCGTATTTCAAGATCACGATCACGGACCCGAAGGTTCCGATGACCACGCAGGAGCGCGCGTTCACATCACCGATCTGGTACACGCCATGATCGGCCGGCTACTCCGCGAGCCTCTCCTGCATTTCGCGTTGCTCGGTGCGGCGATCTTTGGTGCGTATCGCTTCGTCGCGCCGCCGGCGTCCGATGCGTCAGAGATCGTGATCACCGCCGATCGAGTCGCGGCGATTACGGCGCAGTTCAGCGCGAGCCATGGCGGCCGGCCGCCGCGCGAGGACGAATTGCGCGGGGCCCTCGACGCCTACGCGCGCGACGAAATGCTGTACCGCGAAGGTCTGGCACTCGGCCTCGACAGGGACGATGCCGTCGTCCGTAATCGCATTCGGCAGAAGGCTGACCTCCTTAGCGAAGACGCCTTGAGCCGTGAGCCGAGTGACGATGAACTGAAAGCGTTTCTCGCGGCGAATCAGGCGGAGTTCGACATTCCGGCGCGAGTGTCGTTCGAACAGATCTACATCGATCCCGACAGGCACCGAGGCGAGGACCCCGCCGCGGTGGTCGCGCGGATCCGCGAAGCGCTGACACTCAATGAGCCGTCGGGTGGGCTCGGCGATCGCACGCTGCTGCCGGCGAGGATGATGGAGGCGCTGCCAGCCGAAATCGAAGCGGTATTCGGGATCGAGTTCGCGAAGCAGTTGGCCGCGATCGTCGGCGATGGCTGGAAGGGTCCATTCACAACCAGCTACGGCCTTCATCTCGTCCGCATCACCCATCGCGGCGAGCCGACACGCGCCACTCTGGCAGACGCACGCGACGTGGTTTCGCGCGAATGGTCACGTGCGCAAACCGCGAAGGTGAAGGAGCAGTTCTACCAGACACTCGCGCGCCGCTACACCGTCCGCGTCGAGCCAGACGCAGACGTCACAAGGACCGCGAGAAAGTAGGACGGTACTGATGCTGCGCCGATTTGCAGTTTCGATCGTCCTGGTGCTGACGGGGGCGGCCACCGCGCACGCCGACGTGTTTCGTCCGGCCTATCTCGAGCTTCGCCAAATGGGTGCTGACACGTACGAGGTGATGTGGAAAGTGCCAGCGCAAGGCGATGCCATGCGCCTGGCGATTCACGTCGTGTTTCCCGCAGGCACCGTCAACATGACGGAACCGCGGGGGACGTTCGTCGGCGACGGCTTCGTCGAGCGATGGACAATTCAACGACAAGGCGGCCTCGTTGGCGAGCAAGTCAGCATCGGCGGATTGCCGGGCACGATCACCGACGTGCTCGCGAGAATCGAGCGTGAGGACGGCACCACGCAGGTTGCAAGGCTGCTGCCCGAGCGCCCAGCCTTTGTCGTCGAGCCACCGACGCGCGCCTCGGGTGTCGCCTGGACGTACCTGAGCCTCGGCGTCCATCACATCCTGTCGGGGATCGATCACCTGCTGTACATCCTGGCGATGCTATTCCTGGTCAGCGGCTGGCGACGGATCCTCGCCACCATGACGGCGTTCACGGCGACTCATAGTGTGACGTTGTCGGCAGCGGCCCTGGGCTGGGTTCATGTACCGCAGCCTCCTGTCGAAGCGTGCATCGCGTTGAGCATCGTCTTTGTCGCGCGCGAGATTGTTCAAGCTCACCGGGGCGTGCCCGGGCTCACCGCGCGCTGGCCATGGGTGGTCTCGTTTACCTTCGGCCTGATGCACGGCTTCGGCTTTGCCGGGGCGTTGGCGGAGGTTGGTCTCCCAGAACGAGCGATTCCGGTGGCGCTCTTGTTTTTCAATGTCGGCGTGGAGATCGGGCAACTGCTGTTCGTCGCGGCGGTGCTCGCCGTGATCTTCGTGCTCATGAGAATGCCGCGATGGTGGCCACGCTGGGTGGAAACGCTGCCGCCCTATGCCATCGGTGCCGTCGCGATGTTCTGGGTCATCGAACGCATCGGCGCGTTTGCTGCCTTCCCGTAGTTTTTCGGCCCTCTCGCCCCGTAGTTCTGCTGTCCCTCATGGCACTGCACAGCAACAAGAATGCGGTGCAGCGGCAGGAACGACAAATCACCCTTGAAATGAGTCCAGCGGAGTAGGTCGTCATCGCAAGAGGAGACACCGATGAAAAGGAAGCATGTCGCGGACGCCTGAAGAAACGAATCGTCGTCACGTTCTCGATCCCCTCTGGTGAGGAGCTCTACATCGTCGTCGCCCACCACGGTTTCGGCGGTGATCCGGTGATGGCGATGCAACCACCGACATCGAAACCGGTGGCTACGTCTTCGCGATCGAGACGAGCATCTTGCGTCTGACTGCGGATGGCAAGAGCGCGGGCTGCGTCACTTAGACGTGTTCGCCGGACTGCTCCGCAAACACGCGATGCACCAGAGGACGAGCACAGCGTGGAGGGCAACCGCAGGCCACAACAGAAGGCCGACGAGTTTCACGCCCGCACCAGCGTGTGAGAGAACCGCGACAGCGGCGCAGTTGTACAGGAGCAACGCGGCGACCAACCCGCGCCGGGTGCGGCTCGGCCGGTCATCGCGCGCTAGCCAGCAGGCTCCGCTCAACGAGAGCAACGCAGCACCAGCGATGCGGCCCACGATCAACGCTGCCGGCGCATCAAGCGATGTGCCGAGCAACAACCCGGCGACAAGTGAGGGTGACACCAGCAGGAGCACGCCGACGCCTGTCTCGGCTAAGGCCGTCACCGTGAGCAGCGTTCTGGACTCCATGAGCTCGTGGCCTGCGGGCCCGTCAATCCTTTCCCGCTGATCAGTCATGGGCACGTGCGCCCCGCGAATTGAAGCGAACGAGGGTCACCTTGTAACGGCGATCGTCTCCGACACGAGCACTCGCTGGGCAGTGAACAATTAGTGACCAATTTTCTCCCAAACACCGCGTGACAGCGAGGTCGCACCCGAGCGACAGGCACGAAGAATCAACAAGATAGAAGACCTACGCCATGCTGTTAACCGGAGGGTTGCTGAGCCTGCCACGCCGAAGCTTTAGCGGAGGCGGGTTCGAGTCCAGCCCGAGGAGCCAGCTCATCATTAACGGTTCGACGCACCAACGACCTGTACCTCGCTCGGCGATCTGACGTCGAACGAGTTTAGCTATCGAGAAGTCGATGCGGCGCAGATCGATCACTTTAGAGACCTGCGATGCTCGACGGCCTCTCCGAGCGAGTGAAAGTTCACCCGAGAAATGCGAACCAGGTGATTCAAGCGCATCACTTGAGCGGACTTCGACGTGTATAGGGGCATCCCGTGGGAGTGTTGGGTCGCCGCGCTGATTGCGGTTACGCCGCGACGCGGTCGTAGTGGTAATGCAGGCCGCCGCCACGTTGACGGCGATCACATGATCGAGGCACTCGCGCCGGATGGAGCCGATGACTCGCTCCACGTACGCGTTCTGCCACCGCGATCGGCGAGCCGTTCGCACCTCCTCGATGTTCATCCCTTCGAGAGTGGTCGCGACGTGCGCAAAGACTGAATCGCGATCGTGCAAGAGATACCCGGGCGCGTCGTTATCTGGGAACGCATTGCGAAGTTGCTGTGCCGTCCAGCCCGCCGTCGGGTGTTCGGTGACCGCGACGTGAATTGCGACCGCCACATGCGTCGCAATTAATCCTTTCCAATCGCTTGACAGTTTCCAAGCTGGTCATCATGCCACTATGATTCTCAGCCATTGCGATGAATCGCCGGCTAGTCCTCTTGTTTGACGGCACCTGGAACAGGCGTGAAAGCACGACGAATGTGTTCCGAGCCAGCTTGGTTCTGGATCGCTCGCCCGAGCAGCTGATTTTCTATACCGAGGGTATTGGAACTGATAAGGGCACAAAGCTCCGCGGCGGCGCGCTGGCCATCGGGTTGTCGACGAAGATCCTCGGTGGTTACTTATGGTTAATGGAGCATTACCGCCAAGATGACGACGTGTATGTACTGGGTTTCAGTCGCGGTGCTTTCTCGGCCCGGAGTCTGGTGGGTGTTCTGAGTCTCGTGGGGCTACTCCGTCCCGATGCGGGCGCAACGATCAGGCAGGCCATCGCAGCGGCGAGAGGGGCAGACGCCTCTCGAGAGAAGTTATCAGTCTTCCGTACGAAGTTCAGCCGAGAGTTGCCAGTTAAGTACATCGGAGTCTGGGACACTGTTGCGGCCTTGGGCCCCAAGCGAAGTCTGGGCGTGCCGTGGCTTGAGCGAGAGGCATTTCATAAAGTCGATCTCGCACCGACGGTTGAGAAGGCCCGTCACGCGTTGGCCCTGGATGAGAATCGACGCCTCTACAATGCAGCGCTGTGGCACAGACCCCTGGAGTCGCGACAAAGCTTGGAGCAGCGTTGGTTCGCTGGGGCCCACGCCAATGTCGGCGGGGGCTACGACGAAGACAGCCTGTTCATCAGGCCGCTCCACTGGCTCCTTAGCGAAGCGAACCTCACCATCGACTGGAAGGTGACGCTGCCAACGCCCGCGTTTTATGCGAGCACACCGCATTCACCCTTGGATGAAGATGCGATGGGAGCGTTCTACCTAACACAATGGCTCAAGCCATTCTCGAGGAAGGTGTGCCTGACCGATGAGTCCGTTCAAACGATCGATTACACCGTCTTCGAACGCCTGATTGGCAATGCGAGCTATCGCCCAGAGAACCTGAGATTCTTGTGGGAGACGCTACAGCTCAAGCTGCCTGGAATCCGCACGTTGAGCAATCAAGAGATCTTGTCGGCCTTCAGGGCAAGGCTCTACGAACATCGCGACCGCGGATTCAGAGTTCACCCTCAGCTCGAAGGAGTCACTCATGGCTGACGTGTCGATCGACTCGGAGCAGAATGCGGGACTCAGCGTCGAAGCCTTGCAGGCGCTCGCCCTCTACCAGCGCCAACTAGCCGAAATTCGCTCGCTCTGGCGGGAATTCTGGTTCTCGAGCACAGTTCTCATAGCTGTCGGAGTCGTTCTGGCCCAATTACCGAACAGCCGGACGTGGCTCGTATGGATTCCGCCCCTTGTTGTGTACGGCCTATTCGCGGCACACCATCAACGGGGATTCACGAGGGCACTGCAGGACTTGCGTGTGCTGTACGGCATCGCGGCGAATCAATCAGGTCTCAATCTTCGCGAACCACAACATTGGAAAGATATCCAGGCGCATTTACTGCTAACTCTCAGTGTTACGGCCCTCTATGGCATCCTCGCCATCATCTCGTATCGAAATGTAGGTGGCGTAGGAGGTTTCTCCCCAGGTGGGGGAGGTGGGTTGTGAGACCCTCGCTTGATTCGGAGCTACCCTCACTATTCGTGTCGCGGACGGCGGAAAAGTTGAGTACGGTCGCTTCGGCGTTTCCCACGCGGGGGGAAGGAGAAGCGATGAAGAAATCGCGGTACACCGAAGGGCAAGTCGCCTACGCCCTGCGAGGCTGTTGAAAGGCCCGCGCCCGAGACCTCCGAGCGACGAGACTACAGGACGGGACGCAACCGCCATTTCTCGAGCAAGGTCACGCAGGAGACTGACGACGACATTTATCGCCTCACTGATCAACTTGCGACCGAGTTGAAAAAGCAGGCGCCCTGTGCGCGCTGGACGGTCGGGATGACGGTCGAGCGGATGGTGTCGCGCTAAAACGCGAACTGGGCCGGAGTAGTGGCTTCAGTTCTGCGCTTCGGGCCTCTTCGGTACCGTGACGAAGATGGCGGCGAATGGTTCTTGCCCCGCACGCCCACCGTTTGAAGCTGCGCCCTGGTAATCTTCACGACTGCAGTTGCCTTTTCGAACGAGCACGATGGCTAGTTGCGATAATCGCGTCGCCTATGAATAAGAGCCATCTTGCCAAACTGACCGGGATGCATCTGCGCCTGTTGCCGGTTCCCATCGGTCCCAATGGAACGCCAGTAGAAGGCGATTGGCTGATTCAGGAATTGAGAGATGACGCAATCGCTTTCCGAACAGTCGCTGGCACGCACACGGCAGTTGTCGGGCTCGATTCCACATACGGCTACACCAGCGAGCCTGGGCGAGATACGAGCACGACGAAACATGGATGCATACAGCTATTGAGTCAGATCGAGATTCGTCGCGCGATGGGCAGGTACGCGTGACGCCGCTGCCTCCGCGTCCAAACGGTGCCGTGCTTCCGAGCTTGTTTCCGCTCCCATTGACGGATGGTTCGACGGTGCGCGCATTCAGCTGGAGGGGCCGAGATCCAGTTCATCTCCTGTCCGAGGAAGCTCCGCGACAACTTGGCCCATTCTTCGTGGCATTGTGCGACGCGCTCCGAAATGAGACGCAGCGCGAACCAGAATTTCAGTCTCGCGATCGAATCGATGGCGACATGGTGTATGAACTCACGCCGGACCATCGCGCCCGCTGGTCCCTGCTCGGTGGTAAGGGAAACCCGGCACTGCGATCTTGGTTCTCACCGAACGTCCGGCGAGGAGCGGACCGCCCGCATCGAGGTCGCAATCGGTGCCCGCACCGCACGTCCAATCAGGAGATCGCAGCCGCATTGTTGGAGCTTCACAAAGCTGGTGTCCATGGCGTTCTCAATGTCTCCGCGCCAATAGACCCTCTTCAACGAGAGGCGCTGCAGCAGCAGTGGATTCCACTGGCGCAACGGTGGGACGCCGACGTCGTCGAAATGTTGAAGAGGCTGGAATGCATGCCGGAGGAGATCCATTTCGTCGAAACCTTTCCACTCGGGCCGCTCCGCCGCACTGATTTTCTCTATCCAATGAACTCACAGTGGTCGATCTCCGATATGCGCCGCGAGCGACTCGAAAAGGTGATCGATCGATATCTCGAGCATCCAATCTTCGGCGTCCCATCCGCCGTGCCTTCGGTCAAGCCGACGACGTTGGCCGTATTGGAGTGGCAAGAGGGCGACCCTACAGACAGTCGAGTCGATGGGTGCATTTCATCTTCAGAACTAACGGAACGAGGAAAGAACGCGTGCGCGCGCACCTAGAGATCGCGCGAGACGGAAAGGCATCAGCCACTCGCCGCAAGGCGGAGATTGCCGGGTATGACTGGCATCGGCACGAAGTGCCGGATCTCGGCCCCGGCGATCAATATGCGATTCCCGTGCTGATGCAGCTCACAGCACCCGTGAATTTGTGGTTCGACGAGCAACGACACAGCCACATCGTCTGGTACGAGCCGGACACGCTCTTGCCCGGGGTCTACTACACTGATTCGGCGTTTCTTGACGGGATGCGTCGTCAACCGCTCAGTAAAGGCACCTACCGCATTCGTGTTGTCCTCGGCATAGGGGACACAGAGCATCTCGTTGAGTACGAAAGCGACTGGCGCATCATCACGGTCGCCTAGATGTTAGGCCTGATATTGGTACCGCTGGCCGGTATCGTCACCAGGACCGCCAACAGCTTATGCATTGCCGGCGGCCGTAGGTATCGTCAACGTACTCGGCTGTTGTGTCGGCCAGCGCCAATGCTATTGTGTGCATCAAGAGTTCGCATGCGACCGACGTCGCCGGATGGTATTCCGCAAACGATGACGACGTGGCGATATCGGATGATAAGACGGTGCTCCTCGGCTCACGCCGTCGCGCTGTTGGTTATCTTCTTTGTGTCTGGTGCGAGTCCGGTGTGGGGTGGACAGGCAGACGTCGAGCAGCGGAAGGCTGCGTGCGTTCAGCAGACCAACGCGTTGCTGGCCGTTTTTGACACCGATGCCGGATGTGGGCTCACACGCGTCCAGTTGCGGGAGCTCGCGGCGAAGTTCGCAACAATCAAGACCGATGTGTGCGGAGAGAGCAAATCGTTCTACGACGATCCGGGCATGAACCTCTATCAAATTACTCTGGCGCGCGATCAGAAATGTGGTTCGCGTCAGACGCCGCAGGCCACGGCTAGGCTCCGAGCGTTTGTGGCATCTGCGGCCAATCGTGGGGTTGAAGCATCACAGATCAGTCAAGCCATTCTCGAAGGCCGATTCGTCCCATCCCTTGACGAGCTGCGCGGCGTCGCCACTGAGCTCGGGCCCAATTTCAGCATCGTTACGCAGGAGTGGAACCGTCAGTTTGGATCAATGACGAACTTGGGCGCGATCACGACAGTGCAAAATGGCGAGTGGGTTCGGCTTACTGGAAAGGACTTGCACTATGCGATGTGCCTCGAAGGAACCCAATGCTTTCCACTGCGCCGGAGCTACGGCCTGAATCAGCTGGTGGACACGTACGACAAGGCGGTTGCTCATCTCGCACGGCTCGGCGTGCACGAATCGGTTCTCGAGGCCGCACTAGCGCGGACAACTGCGAGCGTCTACGAGTACTTCATCCAACAGGACCCTGGAAGCGGAAAGCTGCTTCGGCTTGGAGACTATCAACTCTTGCAGCGAGCCGCTATTTCAGGACGCATGTCCGTCCCGCCAAAGCAGACGAAATACGTGAGGCCTGAGTATCCAGCCGATGCAAAGAGGGCAGGTATTCAAGGCGTAGTCGTGGTTTCCGCTGTGGTAGAGGAGCGCGGGAAAGTCATTCTCGTCCGCGTTGTTGAGTCGATCCCAGCGCTTGACCAGGCTGCCGTCGATGCGGTGCGGCAATGGGAATTTACGCCCTTGAGGCAGGAATACAAACTGACGCTGCGCGTCACGTTCTCGATACAGTAGGCCCTACGGCATATTCGGGTTCCGGCCCACGCCGCCTTGTTGGGCTCGGCAGTAAGTCTTTGCGCCCTGTAGTGTTCCACGACCGGAAGCGATCCCAAGAATTCGCGCGCCCGACGTCTCAGGACCTCGCACTATCCGTGTAGCGGATTGTGGGAGCGGTAACTGTTCCTATTCGGGACCAACGTCATTCAGTGGAAAAGTCTCCTACCGAACTGTCCGCTTGACGGGGGAGCTTACGCCTTGTTATTTGTGCCCTCACGGTTTTGGCTCTCTATCTCTTGCCCTCGCTTCGCTCGGGCGACGCGCCTTCGGCGCGATGAATAACTATTCTGGTCGATGGGTCGCAGTTTGTTGTAAGACCTTACAGGCCCAGACTAAGCTCCCATGATTTCCTTGCTCGGGGCCGATAATGACGCGACGCCTGTGAGCTTGCTCGGCCTCATGAACCACATGATCTGATCGATGCCTTCCGGAGAGGCCTCGATCGTGACCACCATGACGACGGCGCCCGCGCGTGACAGGAGCGCGCACGCCTGTCCGTTGGCTTCAGTCACGGTGACTACGATTCCCTGCCACCCCCAGGCGGCGATCGTCACGATGTAGTTAGCCACGCGCTCCCGTCCGACGACCGGTTTCTGAGCCGCCCGGAGGAATCCGCCGCCATCTGCTCTCGAGACGACGTCCTGGGCGAGCAACTGCTCGAGTTCGGCGAGATTGCCCGTTTGCGCCGCGCTGAGGAATGCATGGAGGAGGCGTCTCTGCTCGGGGCCGCTGACGCGAGCTCGTCGCCCATCCGCGACATGCTGCCGTGCTCGGGTCACGATCTGGCGCGCGTTGGCCTCCTCGATATTGAGAACGTCCGCAATCTCTTTGTAGGCGTAGCCGAAGGCCTCGCGTAGCACGTACGCCGCGCGTTCTGCTGGTGAAAGTCGCTCGAGGAGGAGGAGGACGGCAAACGCCAGTGCCTCGTCACGCTCGGCGCCCAGGCCAGGATCCGTGGTGGTATCGACCGGTTCTGGAAGCCAAGGCCCGATATATGTTTCGCGGCGCGCGCGTGCTGATTCGAGCACATTGATCGCCAGGCGAGTCGCGGTCGTTGCGAGGAACGCCGGCGGATCCCTCACTACGCTCCGATCTGTCGACTGCCACCGCAGCCAGACGTCCTGGACGACATCCTCGGCCTCCGCAGCACTGCCGAGCATTCGATAGACGATGCCAAACAGGCGGCGGCGCGATCTCACGAACGCCGACAGTCCGTCGTCGTCACTGGCATGGGGCTCGCTGGACACCTCCGAATCGTAGCGTGAACCCCACGCCGCGTCATCGGACAGAGTTGTCGCCTAAACGTCGCGCGCAGTTCGATCCATTACTTGCGCTCTTTCCATCGCTTGTGGAAGAAGCCCTCGACCGTTTTGGTGCGATACGGCTTTCCGAGAAAAGTGTCGCGGCATCCCATATACGCTCCGCACTCGAAGGGCTTCGCCTCATGCACTGAACAACGGTCGGTGTCGTCAAGAAATATGCACCGCCCCTGTTCGCTCGCATAGTAGTCGGGTGCGTCGGTGCCCGGTTCGGCGACGAATCGGCGACCCTTTCTCTTTGCGGGCGCAAGCGCGTGCACGGTCTGTCCGTCGCTGGCCACTGGCACTCTGACCAAGTAGTCATTCTCGAGGTCGCGTTCCGATATCCCCAGTCGTCGTGCGAGCTTGCTCACGTCGTCGGGAACGAGTCGTCCAGGATCATTGCGGCATGCGCTCACGCATTCGTCGCAGATGCAGTTCTCCATTTTCTTTCTTGTGTGTTTCCTGTTGGGGGTGAGGATGCCGCGTGGGACTCAAACTTTTTGGCGTCGCTCAGTTCCGTCTTTGCGTGGCACAACCGACTTATCGGCAGCAAGCCTGCCCGGCGTCAGTTACGAACAGGTCATCGAGGCCACACTCTTGCCCGCGACAGAGCGCCAGGTGGGAGAGCGGGGGTCACTCAGTGCGTAGCGTCTGCAGCGGATCGATGCGGCTTGCTCGCCAGGCGGGGATGGAGACAGCCGCAAGCGCCACGAGGCCCAGAACCAGTGAAAACGGCAGTGGCGGCGCCGATGCCGAGGCCTAAGGTCAGGACGACGACGGCCGCGAATCCAGGATTCTTCGCCCACACCCGCAGCGTGTGTTGAAAGTCACGTCGTGTGTCCTCGACCCATCGCGTGATGCGACTGTG
>Ga0315912_10003505_pt1 | contig 15541 bp, 13 predicted proteins | sample VfabasoilMG_FD_204469 | JGI IMG/M metagenome (GOLD analysis project Ga0315912, IMG submission 204469) | Garden soil microbial communities collected in Santa Monica, California, United States - V. faba soil | ecosystem: Environmental > Terrestrial > Soil > Garden | place: USA: California... | reverse complement strand
ATAACGCAGGCTAACCGCAACATATTGACACAGGGTAGCGTGAATGTGCTTAAGCAAATGAAGGAACCTGTGAACATCACCGTTTTCGCAAGTAATGATGACGCTAGTCGCGGCGATACCTTCCGCAAGGGCATAATCGACTTTATTGCGCGGTACCAACGCGAGAAAAAAGACATTCACCTAACTTTCATTAATCCATCTGCAGAACCAAAGCTCGCGCAAGAGGCAAACATTAAGGAAGATGGCGAGGTGGTGGTTGAGTACAACAAGCGTTCCGAGCATATTTCACCGCCATTTGTAGAGCAAGACATGACCAATCTGTTAGTACGATTGTCGCGTACCAATACGCAGCCGATAATGTTTCTGGATGGTCATGGCGAGCGTCATTTGCAAGGGATTAAAAATAACGATTTGGGTGAATTTGGCAAGCAGCTGGAAACGAAAGGCTTTAAGTTTGCCAATCCCGATTTGACAATTGCGCAATCTGTGCCTAGCAATGGCTCCATGCTTGTAATTGCTGGGCCCCAAGTGGATGTAAGCGACATTGAGGCGAAGAAAATCAAAGGATATTTGGAAGCTGGTGGCAATGTATTGTGGTTGCTGGATGATGATAATTTGCGTGGCCTGAAACAAGTCGCAGAGTATCTTAACTTAACGGTTTCCCCGGGTATTGCTGTAGACATGACGGCAGCACAATATGGTGCCGATGCGAAGGTTGCGTTTGCCAGCTTTTATGGGGATCATGCGATTACGCGCAATTTTCAGCTGCGTACTTTGTTTCCGGAGGCGCATGAAGTAAGCGCCATAGGCACGGATGATAATGGCTGGACAGTGAGTAAGTTGGTGGAGGTTGCGCCAAACGGCTGGCTGGAATCAGATAAAATTATTAACGGTGGTAAAAATCAAAAAGCTGTATTCGATGAGAAAAAAGACAAACGTGGTCCGATTACAGTAGGTATTGCAATGGAGCGGATTTATGGCAAAAAAGGCCAGCGTGTAGTGGTAATGGGTAACGGCAATTTTTTATCGAATACTTTCATCACAAACGGCGGCAATCTGGATTTCGGTGTGAATATCATCAACTGGCTAGCGGGTGATGATAGGCTCATTACTATTCAACCCATGCCACTTAAAGATATTAATGTCACCATCCCTAGCGATGATAAAAATCGATTAATTGCCTGGACTGTATTTCACAGCTTCCAATATTTCATCCCGATTGGTTTTTTTGTTGCGGGTTTTTGGTTGTGGTGGAGACGCAGAAAAGCTTAGTACTTTTCTAGACGGATAGAGCATGAAAAAAAGATGGATACTTAATTTAGTCATGCTGGCTTTGGTTGCAGGATTAGCAACATTTTTGCATTTACGTCCCAAAACTGAAATTCAGGCCGAGGCTAAACACGAAGTTTCGCAGCTAAAACTTGCAGATATTACCACTGCAAAAGTGGAGTTTCCTACTCAAGCACCTGTGCAATTTGAGAAAGTAAGTGGTCTATGGCGCATGTTGGCCCCTTACAAGACACGCGCTGACCAATGGTCGGAACAGCGCATTCTGGCTATTGTCGCAGCGACAAGCGCGGAGAAATTCTCTGCTAGCGATTTAGGTAAATATGGGTTGGATAATCCGCAGCTAAAACTAAAGCTTAGTGGCAAGGCGGGTGAGGAGGTGTTTATCTTTGGTACCTATAATCCTGTAACTGACGATCAATATGTAGCTTATAAAGATAGCGTTTACTTGTTATCGGGCACATACTCAGAAGCCGCTAAAACTCAACCTATCGAGATGATTGACAAGTCGCCACTTACCCCAAGCGAAGCAAAACAAATTGCAGGCTTTGATTTTGCGCGCCTTGAGCAATGGGAAGAGACAAGAATGAACGTGGATATTACCGATGGAAAATGGACGAGCAATGTAACCAAAGCAAAGATCACGCAAAATGAGATGAATGAATGGCTTGATTTTGGTTGGAAGCAGGCGGAGGCAAAGTCAGTTGAGATTTACACGCCTAATCATAAAGAGACTTATCCGTCGTTCGAAGTAAAACTAAAAGATGGCAAAAAAGTGCATTTTGACAAAATCTCTGAAGCGCCAGAGTTGTTACTTGGACGTCCTGACGAAGGTATCTTGTATCATTTTGCCAATGATGTTGGATTCAATATGTTGAATCCTCCACTTAATTTGCAGTAAGAAACATGCTTAAGGCAAGCCCACACAATGCCTGAATTGCCTGAGGTTGAAGTAACGCGGCGCGGGTTGTTGCCACTTATCAACCAAGCTGTGAAAAATGTTGTTATTCGCAACGCATCCATGCGCTGGCCTATTCCAGCACACTTGTCCCAAACATTGCACAACCAAAAGCTTATCAACTTAGATCGACGTGCCAAATATATTTTGGCGCAATTTGATAATGGCACGTTATTGCTGCATTTGGGCATGTCTGGACGCATTAGTTTGCTTGATAGAAATTATCCACCTGAAAAGCACGATCACTTCGATATCGAATTTCAAGATGGTCAGCTTTTACGCCTACGCGACCCGCGGCGTTTTGGCGCTGTATTATGGGCAGGACTGGAACCCAATAAACATGTGCTTCTTAGCGTGTTAGGCCCGGAGCCGCTAGATGATATTTTTAATGGTAAATACTTACATAAAAATATCCGTACCCGCACAGCCGCTATCAAAACTACGATTATGGATAGTCACTTAGTAGTTGGTGTCGGTAATATTTATGCGAGCGAGTCGCTGTTTCGTGCACGCATAGATCCACAATTGCCGGCTAATAAAGTAAGCTTGGCTCAGTGTGAAAGATTGGTAGCAGAAATCAAAGCTACACTTAATGATGCTTTAAATGCGGGAGGCAGTAGTCTGCGTGATTTTTTTGGCACAGATGGCAATCCCGGATATTTTCAGCAAGAGTACTTTGTCTATGGGCGCACAGGCGAGCCGTGTAAGGTGTGTAGCAAACCAATTAAAACAGTGAGATTGGGACAGCGCTCCACTTTTTATTGCAGACATTGTCAAAAACCATATAAATAGCATGCTCTGCGAACCAGTACTGGTGCGCCTTTCAGGGCAGTTATTTCGTGGTGTTTGAAGCTAAACTTCGCTCAAGAGCGAAGTGCGTACATGTGGACTCTTATTTGATTTTGTTTTTGGCTTACCGCCTTTGGCGGCGTAACGTACCACCATATTGCGCCCACTCTTTTTGCCTTTGTACATTGCTTCATCCGCATGGTTAATAAGATCGTCCATGTTGTCGCCCACGTCACTTACCCCAAAGCTGGCGGTAATATTCAGCTGTTGGTTTCCATGCATGATGGCGGGCGTATTTTCGACTAGTTGGCGCATTTTCTCTGCGGTTGCTGCAGCTTCGTCGTCACCTGTATTAGGTAGCAAAATTGCAAACTCTTCTCCACCGAATCGACAAATCACGTCGGATGCACGCAAATTACGCTGCAATAAACGCGCAATATGTTGCAAAGCTTTGTCGCCAACAGTATGGCCATAATCGTCGTTAACTTTTTTAAAGGAATCAATATCAAGCATAATGACGCTAATCGGTAGAGATTCTGTGCGGCAATAATCGAGCAGGGTGCCAGCTTTCTCAAAAAATGCTCTGCGGTTATTTAAACCGGTAAGCACATCGGTGCTGGCGATTTGCTCAGCTGCTTTTTTAGCCAATACTAAATCGTAGGCAAGCTCTAAATTGCCATTGAGCGTTTTTTGCAAGATCAGGCTGGTAAAGATGCAAGAAATAAACATGCAACAAGCGGCAATTCCTACCCAAAAGGCCTCTGGTTGACCATAAGTGAGTAGCACGGTGATCATAGGTAATAATGCTATGCAGATTGCGCTAATCTGAACATGGCGAATGGAGTTGTACCAGGAGTTTGCGGCGGCGGCGAGGCCGATGGCAAAAGTGTTCACAATAAAGATAGAGGCCAAGTCGTCTTTTGGCACAATAACCGGCAAACCTACGCCCCACACAAAAAACACAATAATCATGCTGATGATGTACGGTTTTTCCCAAGCCAAAATAGCATCGTCCATAGGCTTGGTGAACTTGAATCTTAGGATAAGGGAAATCCTTATAATCGCCAAAATAAGCGTGGTAACGAGCCAAATGATTAGGTGCTGATGGTTGGCTGTAGGCCAAAGTGCAGCAACGAGAAATAAAGCTGCGATCCCACTCAAAATGGCTGGGGTTAGACTATGCAGATAAAGCAGCTTAATCTTTTCAATCAGAATGTGTTTTTGCCGAGGATCCATTTGTTTTCACCCTATTCATAATTTATTTTTCTTTTTTGCGTAGTTGACTTACTTTGAACCATCTTACCGAAACTCAATATTACCTAGCTAAAAACAATATCAACCATATAGCCTGTACCGCACCGAGTAATAATATTGCCCATGTTAAGCGTTTTTGCCATTTCGCTTGATTATTTTGCACTTTTATCAGACTTTCGATTACTTCCCGTAGCGGCTCATCTTGTTCTGCTTGCGTTTGCTGCGTTAAAAATTGATGCATCAGACGTGGCACCTGTGGTGCAGTTTTTAAAATAGACGGCAGCTCTTTTTTTATTGTTTTTGCAATACTCAGCAAACCGATCTGCTCGCTCATCCAGCGCTTTAAGAATGGCCTTGCTGTTTGCCATAGATCAATGTTCGGATCCAAAGTGCGCCCTAAGCCTTCTATATTCAGCAAGGTTTTTTGTAACAACACCAATTGCGGCTGAATGATAACGCCAAAACGGCGTGACATTTGGAACAGGCTGAGTAAAGTTCTGCCAAATGAAATGTCTTTCAGCGGTTTATTGAAAATTGGCTCACAAATGGCACGGATGGCGGTTTCCAGTTCCTCTACATTGGTGTCTTGCGGTACCCAGCCTGACTCAATGTGCGCGACAGCAACATCACGATAATCGCGATTGAAAAACGCTAAAAAGTTACGAGCCAGGTAGTATTTGTCAGTCTCGTTAAGCGTACCCATGATCCCGAAATCGAGCGAGATGTAGCGACCATCATCCGTAACCTGGATATTGCCCGGGTGCATGTCTGCATGAAAAAAGCCGTCACGAAATACCTGTGTGAAAAATATTTCCACGCCGTCGTGCGCGAGTTTGTTAATGTCGATGCCTTTGTCGCGCAAGACCTCAATCTGGCTGACAGGTGTGCCCTGCATACGCTGCATGGTCATGACCTCTTTACGACAAAAATCCCAATGGACTTCCGGAATTAGCAGACTTTTATCTTGAAAGTTGCGTGCGAGCTGACTGCAATTAGCTGCTTCCAGAGTTAAATCAAGCTCATGTTGTGTGTGGCGCGCAAATTCATCTACGATTTCTTGTGGCTTTAAGCGCTTCCCTTCGTTGGAAACTGCTTGCAATAACCATGCGAGCGATCTAAGTATTGAGATGTCTTGATTAATTGTTTTGGCAATACCGGGGCGCAGCACTTTTACTGCAACAGGCGTACCATCGAGCAAATGCGCAAAGTGTACTTGCGCCACGGAAGCACTGGCTACAGAAGTTATGTCGAATTGAGCGTAAATAGCGCTGAGCGGCTTACCAAAGGCGCTTTCGATCGTTTTTTCTATATCGGTAAAGTCAACAGGGGGGACTTGGTCCTGCAGTTTGGCAAGCTCGTCTGCAACATCTTGTGGCAGTAAATCACGTCGAGTAGAAAGTGCTTGGCCAAATTTGACAAAAATAGGACCGAGTTTTTCTAGCGCCAAGCGTAACCGAACCCCGCGTGGATATTGCCTTCCGCGCCAGAAGAAAAACACCTTAATGAATGCGTGCAAGAGTTTTAAACTCGAGCGCTCAGTGATAAATTCATCCAGGCGAAACCACAAGATAATCCAGATGATATAAAGCAAACGAAAGTAATGCATATTTACTTGGAGTTACTTTCTTGGTGGGTTTTGGCAAGTTTTTCTAATCTTTTTTCAAGACGTGCTACATCTCCACGCAGCGTATCCACTTCTGTGTTAAATTGTACGACGTGACGTTTTTTAGCCAAGATAGGTTTTTCTTCCTGCCAAAACTCAGCTAGCATCTCAGCCATATTCACTGTTTGCTTTTTGGCTTCCGCAAACACTTTCTTGCTACCAGTCACTGTTTTGTTGGCTGCAATGTCACCGATAATATGGCTCAAATCTTCTTCAACATCCCAACGCATAAGCTGTAATACTTTGCTTAACTCGGTAGCAAAATGTACGTTACCTTCTACCTTGACTTGCGTTTTCGCCGCTTCATCTCCTGAAAGTATGCGTAATGCAAGGCTGGGAGGTACGTGGATACTGGCTTCTGGCGATGTTGTGTGCGCCGCAATCGCTAGACCGCCATCTTCCAAAATCACCAAGTTGGTTTTAATGAAAGCAATTTCAAATTGCACAACCTTGCCCGCGAAATCGATTAAATGCTCACGAGACCAATTATTTTGATTGGTGATGTGCTGCAAAAAACGGGTGGCTAAAGGTTTTAACATGGAAGTTTGAGCATTACAGTTTATAACCTTTGTGTAGAGCAACCACACCTGCGCTTAAGTTGTAATAATCCACGCGGCCTAAGCCCGCATCCAGCATCATTTGTTTCAGGGTTTCTTGATCAGGGTGCATACGAATGGATTCTGCTAAATATTCGTAACTGGTGGCATCTTTGGCGATGAGCTTTCCCATTAATGGTAATAGTTTGAACGAATAAGCATCGTAGAGTTTTTCAAATGGCTGCCATATTTTAGAGAACTCCAATACCAATAAGCGGCCACCCACTCTAAGCACACGCTGCATTTCTCTCAGTGCGATGTCTTTGTGCGTCATGTTGCGCAAACCAAATGCCACAATCACACAATCAAAACTGTTATCCGCAAACGGGAGTTGTTCTGCGTTGCATTGTGCGGCAGGCAAGTTGAGGCCGGCATCTATCATTCTATCGCGACCTACAGCGAGCATGCTGGCGTTGATGTCGGTTAAAACTACTGAGCCGTTTGTACCCACTTTTTTGCTGAAAAGTTTAGATAAATCGCCGCTACCACCTGCAATATCCAACACCTTATCACCAGTCTTAACACCACTTATATCTACTGCAAAGCGCTTCCACACACGGTGCATGCCGGCGGACATAACATCGTTCATGACATCGTATTTTTGTGCCACGGAATGAAAAACTTCGCCCACTTTTTGCTGTTTTTCAGCTTCATTTACAGTTTTGAAGCCAAAGTGCGTCGTGTTGTTATTTGAGTCTTCGCTCATATTCATTCGTTTTCTTTCACCCTATTTTCGCTTATAGCCAGCCGCGTCTAGTCTACCAATATACTCCAACCAAAGTGCTTCGTAATTTTCGGCCAGATAATATAGATAATCCCATGAATATAAGCCCGTATCATGCCCGTCGGAGAATACCAGCTTGACCGCGTAATTGCCTACAGGTTCGATATTCGTGATGTTCACATCTTCTTTGCCAATTTGCAGGGTCTCTTGTCCTGCGCCGTGACCGCGCACTTCTGCTGACGGAGAATAAACGCGCAAAAACTCGCAAGAAAGCATACATTCAGTATTGTTATCAAACTTGATTTCCAACAGTCTAGAGGCTTGATGCAACTTAATGTCGATGGGACGCGGTGTGTTGGAGTTAAGTCCACTCATGAATAAATCACATTTAATTAAACTAGAATAATAGCAGAAGCCGTGGCAATAGTTGAATAGGGCTGCGTACCAATATGCAGGCGGTTTTTACCACAAATAAACGTAAAAAATTACCGTTTGTCGCAGAAAAACCACCTTTTATCAGAAATTAGATTAAATATATCAACCAATGTTGCTGATTTGGTTGAATTTTTTTATATGCATGATAGAGTGTAACCACTATAAAAGTAGCCAATTTTGGGGATGATGAATGGCAGATACCAATTTAGCAGATCAGTTTGCGCACTATTCTGAGTGGAGGAAGGCTCTAGTTGATAGCATTTGCGACTATCGTAGCTGGCTCAATGAGCAAGAATTGAACGATGCACAAATTGATCAACGTATTAGCAATTTGCTGGAACGCTTGCGTGAAGACAAACTTAATGTCGCGTTCGTGGCCGAGTTTTCTCGTGGCAAATCAGAACTCATTAACGCTATATTCTTTGCGGGCTATGGCCAACGCTTGTTACCGTCGAGCGCAGGCCGGACCACTATGTGTCCAACCGAGTTGCTTTACGACCCTTCAAAGCCGAGCTCCTTACAGTTGTTGCCTATCGATACACGTGCTTTAGATGCTACTACGACAGAGTACAAGCGCTATCCGGAAGAATGGAAAGTAGTTGAGTTTGATGTAGATAGTAGTGACAGCATGGTAAATGCATTTAAAGAGGTAAGCAGCACCAAACGCGTAACCCTCGAAGAAGCTGAGAAGTTTGGGCTTTTTGATCCGAATAGCAGCGACGATGCCATGAGCATCAATAAAGACGGCACGATTGATATTCCATGCTGGCGTTATGCCATGATTAATTTCCCTCACCCATTGCTGGAACAGGGATTGGTGATTTTGGATACACCGGGCTTGAATGCGATTGGTACCGAGCCAGAGCTGACACTGAATATGTTACCAAATGCGCACGCAGTTTTGTTTATTCTTGCGGCGGACACAGGTGTAACGAAGTCTGAAATTGACGTTTGGCGTCAATACATTAGCGGTACACGCTGGAAGCAAAAAGGCCGCATGGCTGTACTCAATAAGATTGATGGCTTGTGGGATGAGCTTAAAAGCGAGAAAGAAATTGAAAAAGAGATCGCCAAGCAAGTAAAAACGACGGGTGAACTGCTAGGTTTGGATCCTGGGCATATTTTTCCAACTTCTGCACAAAAAGGTTTGCTGGCTAAGGTAAACAGTGATGATGCGCTACTAGAGCAAAGTCGTTTGCCAGTTCTCGAAAAAGCGTTATCGGATGAATTGATTCCTTCCAAGAAAGAAATTGTTCGCGATAACACCAAGAACGAGATTGACGATTTAATTGGCAACTCAAACATGATTTTAGAGTCGCGCGTGTCAGGTGTTGTTGAACAGCTTGAAGAGTTGCGTGGTTTACGCGGCAAGAACGAAGACGTTGTTGAGCACATGATGAATAAAGTCAAAGTGGATAAAGAAAACTTTGAAAAAGGCTTGCAACGCTTCCAAGCACTACGTAGCGTGTTTTCTCAACAGACCAACAAACTCTTTACCCTACTTGGTATGGAAGCGCTTAAGATGAAAGTGCATTCTACTCGCGAGACCATGATTGCTGCGAAGTTCACAAAAACGATGCGCGATGCGATGGATGGTTTCTTTGATGAGCTAAAAGATCGTTTGGTGCAATCTGACGCACAAATTGATGAAATCAAGAAAATGATGGACGTGATGTATGACAAGTTTAGTAAAGAGCACGGCTTGCGTAAATCAGAACCACCGGCATTTTCTACTTTGCGCTATCAAAAAGAGTTGGCCAAACTAGAGCGTGCGTATAAAGAGCAATTCAATACAGCGTTTAATATGATTGCTAACGAAAAGATGACTTTGACTACTAAGTTCTTTGAAACGTTGGCAAGCCGCGTGATTCATGTATATGAAGTAGCTAATCGTGATGTGGAAAATTGGCTAAAAGCAGTGATTGCTCCAATGGAGTCACAAGTACGTGAGCACCAGCTGCAATTGCGCCGTCGTTTGGAAAGTATCAAGCGTATTTATAAGGCTACAGATACATTGGAAGATCGTATCTTGGAACTTGAAAATATTGAGAAAAGTATTCGTACGCAGATTAGTGATTTGCAGGTTCTGCGTCAGCACATGGGTAATGCGCTGGCTTTTGAAAGTGAAGCTGGCGAGATAGCCGCATAATGCGTTTGGTAATAAAAAAGCCGCTTTGAGCGGCTTTTTTTATTGTGCTTTAGATTTATGCAGATAATAACTGCAGTTTGATTTTCTGCATCGCTTTCTGCTCGATTTGACGAATACGCTCAGCTGAAACGCCAAATTCACTGGCTAAATCATGCAATGTGCTGCTTGCATTTTCATTCAACCAGCGAGCCTCTAGTACGCGACGGCTGCGGTCGTCCAGACTTTCAAGCGCTTTGCTTAATCCGATAGATTGCAATTGTTCGCTTTGTTGATTAGCTAAAAACTCCGAAGGTTCCGGTGTTTCTGCTTCCAAATAAGCAATTGGACTAAAAGTTTCTTCTCCGTCATCATCTACTTGCATATCAAGCGAGATCTCTTGCCCATTCAGGCGATATTCCATCTCCATGACTTCTTCGGGTTTTACCTTTAAATCGCGTGCGATGCGATTCACTTCATCTGTATTTAGTGTGTCAAAACCGGTTTTCATGCTACGTAAATTAAAAAATAGCTTACGTTGCGCCTTTGTTGTCGCGGTTTTTACCAGGCGCCAATTGCGAATAATATATTCGTGCATCTCTGCTTTAATCCAATGAATGGCAAAAGATACCAAACGCACACCTCGATCTGGGTCAAAGCGTTTGACAGCTTTCATCAAACCAATATTGCCTTCTTGAATAAGGTCGGATTGTGGTAAGCCATAGCCTAAGTAGCCACGAGCAATACTTGCAACCAGACGAAGATGCGACACAATCAACTTTTGTGCGGCTTCCAAATCATTATGTTTCTTCAAGCGTGTTGCGTACTCAAACTCTTCCTCAGCCGTTAAAACCGGGAAAGCCTTAATCGCACGCATATACTGGTCAAAACTATCAAGCGACGAAATCGAAGGTAAAGTTAAAGCGTTAATGGTAAAGCTCCTTTTAAGTAGTTATGCTATTTTAGCACTCTAGGTTTGAGAGTGCCAGCACTAAAGAAAGTTGCAAAAAACCCTTTAATTGAAAGAATTAAATAAGGATTTTGATACTGCGAGATATGCAGAAACGAGACCTATAGAAATAGCGAGTAGACAGGTTGCCGCGAAGATAGTGATGTTGGGAAGGTTTAAGGTGAAGTTTGTTTGATATTCTACAGACAAGGCGGCAAGCGATTGGTTAAATAATAAAATAATTGCAGAACTGATTAACAGCGCAAACAGCCCACCGAATAAGCCATATAAAGCGCCTGAATATAAAAAAGGCCTACAAATAAAGCCTTTGGTAGCACCGATGAGTTGACTCACTTCGATTTCTTCCTGCTGCGTTAAAATTTGCATGCGAACAGTGTTGCCGATGACTGCAAATAAGGCAAACCCTAGCAAAATGGTTAAAACTAGCATCGCTTTTTTACCAAGCGCCAACAGGTAATTCAGACGCTTAATCCATGCGTCATCTGCCTGCACTTGTTCTACGCCTTCCAAGCTGCTTAGCTGATTTTTAAGCGTATCAACTGAACCGGAATCAAGTAATTTCGGTTCGATAAAAAATGCATCTGGCAGAGGGTTTCCCTCAAGCGAATTAATCAAGTCTTGATTATTGTTAGTGCTTGTAAGCTGCTTAAGCGCGTCTTCTTTTGAAACGAACTGAAAGCTTTTAATGGAAGTGTTTTTTTCTAATTCGTTTTTAATATTCTGCAGCGCAGTCTCGTCGTGATCAAGCTTTAAAAAGACACTTAGATGCGATTCTTTTTTGACATCACTCACCAGTCCGCCGAGGTTGTCCAGTACTACATATAAGATAACAGGTAGCGCAAGTGTGACGCCGATAGCTAGCGAAATCAGCAAAGTACCAAGAATATTATCTTTAAAGCGTGCCAGAACTAACTTTAAAGCTTGTAGATGCTGTGTTAGCCACAAGTTCATGAACGAACCCCGTCAGCGACCAAGCTGCCTTGATTTAACCGTAGCACTTTATTTTGATAGGTAGCGTTACCGAGCGCGTCATGCGTGGCAATAATCACAGTAACGCCAACCTGCTGGAATGCACTAAATAGCGCAATGATGTCTTCTGCATAGTTCTTATCCAGATTGCCTGTTGGCTCATCTGCTATCAAAATTGAAGGTTTGGATACCACAGCGCGAGCGATAGCCAAGCGCTGCTGTTCGCCGCCTGATAGCGTAATCGGCATTGCTTTCTCTTTACCAAGCAATCCGACTTTATCCAGTGCGGCTCGGATACGTTTTCCCGCTTCCGTTCCCGTAACACCGTTAATTAACAATGGCAGTGCAACATTGTGATAGCAGTTGCGATCATAGAGTAGCTTATGGTCTTGAAATACAAAGCCAAATTTACGACGAATAAAAGGCAGGGATGATGCTTTGAGTTTGCTCACATTTTGATTGTTAATCAGCACAGTGCCGCTAGTCGGGCGCTCAATCGCTGCCATCAACTTGAGTAAGGTGCTTTTACCAGCGCCGGAATGACCTGTGACATAAATCATCTCGCCTTGGTCAATGGTGAAGCTTACATTTGTAAGGGCTTCGTGGCTGCCAGGGTAGCGCTTGACCACTTGGTCAAAGGTAATCATATAGTAACGTTATCAAACGTAATCATTCGCTAATTATAAGTTATTCGTCCAGCTTATTCATCAAATAGGGCATCGACAAAATCCTGCGCGCTGAATGGACGCAAATCATCTATCGCTTCACCTATACCGATAAAACGAATCGGAATCGGGCGCGCTTCTGCAATCGCTGCAATCACACCACCTTTAGCGGTGCCATCCAACTTGGTAAGCACCAAGCCCGTTACGCCAAGCGCATCATCAAACGCCTTTACTTGGCTCACGGCATTTTGGCCGGTGTTGGCATCTAGCACCAACAAAACTTCGTGCGGTGATCCCGAGTAGGCTTTATCAATCACACGTTTTACTTTGGCGATTTCATCCATCAAATGCATTTGTGTGGGCAAGCGTCCGGCAGTATCGGCAATGACGATATCGATTTTTTTGGAGATAGCAGAATTCACCGCATCAAAAATCACCGCAGCAGGGTCGCCACCTTCAGAGGCTACTACATGTACATTATTGCGTTCACCCCACACCTGTAGTTGTTCACGCGCAGCAGCACGGAAAGTGTCGCCAGCCGCGATTAAAACTGAGTTGCCCTGTGCTTGAAAAAGTTTGGCAAGTTTGCCAATGGTGGTGGTTTTACCCGCACCATTGACTCCTGCGAGCATGATTACAAAAGGCGCGTGGTTATTGGTCTGCAGAGGCACTTCCAAAGGTGCTAAAACAGCTAATAATTCAGCTTTTAGTGCAGTTTTTAGTGCGGAAGTGTCCTCCAGATTTTCGTGTTTTACACGTTTTTTGAGGTTATCCAATAATTTCTGTGTGGCGGCGACACCGATGTCAGAAGTGAGTAAAACTGTTTCCAGTTCCTCATATGTTTCCGCATCAATCTTACCGCCCCCAAATAAGCTGTTAAGCTGATCGCCAAGCTGCTTGCGGGTTTTGGATAGACCGCGTTTTAAGCGCTCGGTCCAAGATTGAGAGGGTTCTGCAGATTTGGGTGCTTCGGCGTTTTCTGACGTTGCTGTCGGGGTTTCTGAAGCTGGAGTTTCCGCAGGCTTTGTAGCTTCTTCAGCGGGTTTCTTTTTAAAAAAATCGAACATTCGCTTATTTTAATCACAATCTCAGGTTGCTGCTACGAACTAAAGCAAATTAGAATGAGTCATTACACTAAATCAAGAAAAATTAGGAACACTACTTGAGCGCAAATTTTTATAAATCAGTATTATTTTTTACCTTAAGCATGTTTTTTTCGCAGGCAGTAATAGCGGAAACTCAAGAATTTAAACTCAAGAACGGTTTGAAACTAATCGTGAAGGAAGATCATCGATCGCCCGTGGTGGTATCGCAAGTGTGGTATCGCGCAGGTAGTGTTGACGAGGTAAACGGCAAGACTGGCGTGGCACATGTGCTGGAACACATGATGTTTAAAGGTACAAAAAAAATACCTGCAGGTCAATTCTCCAGAATAATTGCATCAGCCGGTGGTAAAGAAAATGCTTTTACCGGTACAGATTACACTTGTTATTTTCAACAATTAGAAAAATCCAACTTACCGCTGTCTTTTAAGCTAGAAGCGGATCGTATGACGAATCTGCAAATCACGGATGAAGAGTTTGCCAAAGAAATCAAGGTTGTGATGGAAGAGCGCCGCTGGCGCACAGAAGATAAACCTCAATCTAAAGTGAATGAGCAATTTCAGGCAACGACATTCAGAGCACATCCGTATGGTCGTCCCGTGGTCGGTTTTATGAACGATTTAGAGAATATGACTGCGGCTGATGCGCGTGAATGGTATCGCAATTGGTATGTGCCAAATAATGCAACAGTTGTGGTGGTAGGCGATGTGAAAACGCAAGAAGTGCTAAAACTTGCAAAGCAATATTTTGGCAACCTTAAGCCACGCAAACTCCCCGAGCGCAAACCACAAACCGAACCACCGCAAATCGGCGAGCGTCGTGTGGTGGTAAAAGCACCGGGTAAGTTGCCATACTTGGCAATGGGTTTTCACACACCAACCTTGCAAACTGTAGCTAAAACACCAGAGCAAGCATGGGAGCCTTATGCTTTGGACGTGCTGGCGGGCGTATTAAGTGGCAATGATTCTGCACGGTTAAATCAGAAACTGGTTCGCGAAACCTCGCTTGCGGTAGATGTCGGCGCTGGCTATGACAGCACATCACGCGGCAGGGAATCTTTGTTCGAGCTTGTAGGCACCCCTTCAGAAGGCAAGACAGTGGCGGAGCTTGAGGCTGCCCTCATAGCCGAAATTGAAAAAATCAAGACTGGCGGTGTAACGCAAGAAGAGCTGAACCGTGTGAAAGCTGCGGTTATTGCGGCGGATGTATATCAGCGCGATTCCATGTTCTATCAAGGCATGCAAATTGGGCAGCTTGAGACCATGGATTACAGTTGGCGTTTGTTAAAAGAATATCCGGAGAAATTAAAAGCCGTTACTTCAGAGCAAATTCAGGCGGTTGCCAAAAAATATCTGGTGAAAGATAACATGACGGTTGCAACGCTTGACCCACAACCGATTGATCCCAACGTAAAACCTCAGGGCAAACCGCATGTACATTAAAAATTTATTCGTTGTTTTTCTTTTGGCGTTATTGAGCACCACTGCCAATGCGGGGGTAAAGATTAACCACTGGCAAACCAGCGCGGGCAGCGATGTCTATTTTGTTGAGAATCATGATTTGCCGATTATCGATATTGCCGTCAATTTCCCCGCAGGCAGTGCGCGCGACACAAAACAGACATCAGGTATTGCGGGTATCACACGTTACATGATGACGCTAGGTGCAGATGGCATGAGCGAAGAAGTGATCACTAACAAATTTGCCGATATAGGTGCAATTTTGGGCGGTGATCTGGATGTAGATCGTGCCGCATTGAAATTGCGCACACTCACTAGCGAGCAAACCAAAGCGCTCGAAACTTTTAACAAAGTTCTGCACAAACCGGATTTCCCACAACCGGTTTTGGATCGTGAAAAAACACGTATTGTGGCCGGTTTAAAAGAAGCGGAAACCCAGCCGGAAAGCATTTCGGACAAAGCCTTTATGCGGGCTTTGTACGGCGCACATCCCTATGGTTTGGATGGTAGCGGTGAGATAGATACAGTGAATGCCATGAAACG
>Ga0315912_10003504_pt1 | contig 15547 bp, 11 predicted proteins | sample VfabasoilMG_FD_204469 | JGI IMG/M metagenome (GOLD analysis project Ga0315912, IMG submission 204469) | Garden soil microbial communities collected in Santa Monica, California, United States - V. faba soil | ecosystem: Environmental > Terrestrial > Soil > Garden | place: USA: California... | reverse complement strand
GGGAGCGCAGTGGTGAGAGTGGGCCAGGCGAGATCACCGAAGCCGCCGGGCCGGGCCATTTCCGCCAGATCCCGCCGATGAGCATGCGCTGGGACTACGACTTCCCCGAAGTGGGCGTGCGCGCAGCCTATTTGCTCTACCACGAGGAGATCGAGTCGCTTTGTCGGAACATCCCGAGCGTCAAGAGCATCCGCTTCTGGATGACCTTCGGTGACTCGTACCTGAAGCACCTCGAGGTCTTGCAGAACGTGGGCATGACTCGCATCGATCCGGTGGACTTCCAGGGTCAGAAGATCGTGCCCATTCAGTTCTTGAAGGCGCTCCTGCCCGATCCGGCCAGCTTGGCGCCCGGCTACACCGGGAAGACCTGCATCGGCTGCCTGGTTACTGGGGTCAAAGACGACAAGCCCCGCAAGATCTTCATCTACAACGTGTGCGACCACCGCGCCTGCTACGAAGAAGTGCGCTCGCAGGCGATCAGCTACACGACGGGCGTTCCCGCAGTCGTGGGTGCGGCGATGATGGTGACCGGCAAGTGGAAGCAGGCCGGCGTGTTCAACATCGAGGAGCTCGATCCCGAGCCGTTCCTCGAATTGCTCGGGCGCCACGGGCTGCCGTGGCAGGTGCAGGAGCTTCCCGTCAGCCCATGAGCGGAGGAGCCATCGAGAGCAAGCCGGCGCTCCGGGAAGGTGTGGCCTTCGACCCCTACGGGCTCGAGACGCCGTATTTCGTCGTCGACCTCGGCCTCTTGCGCAGGAACCTGAGTGTCCTTCACCGGGTGCAGGAAGAGAGCGGCGCCAAGGTGCTCCTGGCGCTGAAGGGGTTCGCCATGTGGAGCGTGTTTCCGCTCGCGCGAACGTACCTATCGGGGATCACCGCGAGCTCGGTCAACGAGGCGCGCTTGGGTCGCGAGGAGTTCGGCGGCGAAGTTCATGCCTACGCGCCGGCGTACTCGGCTGCCGACATCGCGGAGCTTTCGACTCTGGCCGACCACGTCGTCCTGAACTCGGTGACCCAGCTGCGCAAGTTCGGGCCCACGCTTCGTGCGGCGGGGGTCGAGTGTGGCCTGCGCCTCAATCCGGAGCATCGCGAGGTAGAGACGGAGCTCTACGATCCGTGCGCTCCTGGTTCCCGTTTGGGAGTCCGTGCGGCCACGCTCAGCGAAGCGATGGTGCCGAGCGAGGTGGCGGAGCGCCTCGATGGCCTGCATTTTCACAACCTCTGTCAGAAGAACAGCGATGCGCTCGAGCGCACCCTGGCCGCCTTCGAGCAGCGTTTCGCCGCCTACATCCCCCTGGTGAAGTGGGTGAACTTCGGCGGCGGACACCACATTTCACGGCCCGACTACGACGTCGAGCGGCTGATTCGGATCGTGCGCAGCTTCTCTGATCGCTACCAAAAGCAGGTCTACCTCGAACCCGGTGAGGCCTCGGCGCTCAACACCGGCTTCTTGGTGTCGGAAGTGCTGGACATCGTGCCAGGGCCTCCAGGGGGTCTTGCCACGGCCATCTTGGACACCTCGGCGACCGCTCACATGCCGGACGTGCTCGAGATGCCGTACCGCCCGGAGATCCTCGGGGGCGACCTGCCGGGCCAGCGGGCCCACACCTACCGCTTGGGGGGTCTCACCTGCTTGGCCGGGGACGTGGTCGGTGACTACTCCTTCGACCAGCCGCTCGCCCCGGGTGACCGCCTCGTTTTCACGGACATGGCTCACTACACGATGGTCAAGTCGACCATGTTCAACGGCGTTCGCCACCCGAGCATCGCCACCTTCGAGCCGGAAAGCGGAGCACTTCGTGAAGTGCGGCGGTTTGGCTACGCGGACTACAAGGGTCGATTGTCCTGAGCACTGAGCGGGGTGGGGGCGAGTCGTGAGCCTCCGAGGAGCGCCCCGCCCATAGGGCCTGTACTGAGGCGGTTTCGGGGTATGCTGCAAACGCCATGCTCGACCCCCGTATCGCCGCATTGGTGAGGAGCACGGATCTCGAGGAACGGCTGCGCCTCGTGCCGCCGTCGGCCAGTCTGCGGGGGCTCTACTTTCGCAACACGCTGGCCGTCCTACGGAGCGCCGGCCTCCTCGAGCAATACCAACAGTTCTACCCCGAGAGTCACTCGGCGGTGCGCTTCTACCCGATCGCGGATTTCCTGGAGCGCGCATCGGTTGCGGCCGCGATCTTGCGGGGACCCGAGAACGTCGACGAAGGCCTGCGCGAGATCGGGCGTCGCAACGTGCTGGCGTTCGCCGAGAGCCTGATCGGCCGAACCGCGTTGCGCCTCTTGGCGCCCGATCCGGTCACGCTGCTCCGGCAGGCCTGCGCAGGCCGTCGGCAGAGCTGTCGCTATGGACGCTGGGAGGTGACCTTCCCGGAGCCCGGCATGGCGGTGATGCACATGTTCGAGGAGTACCTCTGGATTGAGTCGAACGTTCTCGGCGCGGCCGAAGGCACGCTGGAGGCCATCGGGCGCAAGGTCAGCGTCCAGGTCGAGCTCGATTCGAAGTTCAAAGGTCGCCACATCCTGCGCTGGCAAGACTGAGCGAGCCCTGCGCCGGGCGGCGTGCCTGCCTCGCCCGACTGCTCCCTTGCGCGCCAGACAGCCTGCCGGCTCGCCTCTTGCGCGCAGCCTGACTTCCCGCCCCAGACGGATCGATCGGCCGGCCGGCCGATTGTTGCAGGGTGGCAACGGAGAAATGATTGCAAAATCACTAGTCGGGTGTCGGGATTTGAACCACAATCACCGACCTGGATGTGGGGAGGCTAGAGCAAAAGTTCCAACACACCATGCCAAGACCACCGGGTCGCCCCGCCCCACCGGCCGAGAAACCAGACACCCTGCCCCCGCAGTCCGCGGTGGTGGCACGTCAGGACGTTCGGGCACCCCTGGCCGACCAGCCGGCAGAAGCGAAACGCCTGCGCCTGCCCACGCGGCTGACACCTCCCGCCCCGCCGCTCGAGTCCACTCTCAAACCGACCTCAGTCGCTCGCCGCCTGGTGCAGGTGCTCCTGGAGCGCGGAGTCGACACGTACTTCGGCGTTCCCGGCGGACCCATTTGTCCTTTGTTCGAGGCCGTGCGCCTGGAGGCAGGTGTGACCTTGGTCGAGTCGCGCCACGAGAGTCACGCGGCCTTCGCCGCCGTGGCCTTCCACCGCGCCACTGGTCGCACGCCGGCGCTCCTCGTGACGGCTGGTCCCGGCATCAGCCACTCGGTGAGCGGCGTCGCTTCGGCCAGCTTCGAGGGCGCCGCACTTCTGGTCATCTCGGGTGACGTGGCCTGGGCCAGTCACGGTGGGCGCCTGGCGCAGGATTCTGGCCCCGAGGGCTTGTTCGTCGAGCACCTGCTAGCGCCCGTCACTCGCGCCCAGGTCCGGGTTACCAACGGTAGGAGCGCGATCAGTCAGGCGCTGACTGCCCTCGGCCGCGCGGAGGATCCAGTGCGGCCCGGCCCCGCGCTGCTCGTGGTGCCCATCGACCGCGCGACGGAAGACGCGCCGACGTTCGAGACGCCGCCTGCGCTTGCGGTAGGACGCGCTGCCCCCGAGCCCAAGGCCGTGCGCAGGGTGGCGGAGCTGCTGCAGCAGGCCAAGCGTCCCTTGCTCGTGCTCGGCAACGCATGTCGCCGTGACCCGGCTGCCGTTCTGCGCCTCGTCGACTGCCTGGACGTGCCGTTCGTCACCACACCCAGCGCCAAAGGCGTGGTGAGCGAGCACCATCCACGCTCGCTCCGCACCGGTGGCATGGCCGCCTCACAGTGGGCGCGACGATACACCGCCGAAGGCGTCGACGTGGCGCTGGTCATCGGTACCGATCTCGACGACACCTCGATCGGTCCCACGCCGTACATTGGGCCTGGGGGCCGCCTGATCCACGTCGACATCGACCCGCGCGTCTTCCACCGCAACCTGCCCACCAGCTTGGCCATCAGCGCGGACCTGCGTGAGTTCTGCCAGCGCCTGACTCGTGTGGTGGGGGATGGCGCGGTGCGACAAGCCGAGGCCATCTTGGCCCTCGAGTCGGCTCGCAGCGTGGCTCCCTTCGACGTGGCGGATTTCGACTTGGACGGCGGAACCCTGCTTCCACCTCATCGGGCCGTGGCCGATCTGGAGCTTGCTTTCGGGAGAGGCGCTCGCTTCGTCAGTGACATCGGCGAGCACATGCTTTTCGCGCTGCACTATCTGACCGCGACCGGACCCGATGCGTTTCACATCCAGCTCAACCTCGGCAGCATGGGGAGCGGTATCGCCGCAGCGGTGGGGCTTGCCTTGGCCGACCCAGAGCGCCCGGTGGTGTGCATCTGCGGAGATGGCGGCATGCACATGTCAGGCATGGAGATCCTGACTGCGAAGAAGCTCGGCCTGCCGGTCGTCTACGCCGTGTTCAACGACTCTCGCTACAACATGGTCTATCACGGCATGCGACAGATTTTCGGCGCGGCGCTCGATCACTCCACGCCGGACGTGGACTTCGCTGCTTGGGCCCGGGCGATGGACATCCCCGCTGCCATCATTCGTACCGCCGGCGAGCTGACCCCCGAGCTCGCTCGTGATCTCCGAAGCTCGGGTGGCCCCATCCTGCTCGATCTGCGCATCGATCGAGACGTTCGTGTACGGGCGGGCGGCCGGGTGGAGGCGCTTCGGCACATGTCGATGCTGTCGGAAACCAGAGAGCGAGGGGCTCGATGACCGCGTGCATCGCTGGGCTCGGCGCCTGGTATCCGGACGAGGTGCGGCGCAACACCGACTGGCCGGCCGAGTTCGGTCGCGGTCTCCTGGGGGGCGATCGGCTGTTCAACGACATTCCGCAGGCAGCGGACGTGGCCGCCCGCATCACCGACGAATACCTGAAGGCCGAGGCATCCGACCCTTTCCTCGGCGTGAAGGAGCGCCGTGTGACCCCGCCGTCGATCTCCGCAGTGGACGCCGAGGTCTTCGCTGCCGAGCGCGCCATGGCCGATGCAGGCGTGCGCGCGGCGGACGTCGACGTGCTCATTTCGTATTCGGTCGTGCCGGAGCGCATCACCCCACCGAACGCTTGCGCTGTGGCTCATCGCCTCGGAAGTCACAAGGCGCTGGCATTCGGCGTCGACTCAGCGTGTGCGACTGCGCTGGTCCAGCTCGACCTGGCCAAGAACTTCATCGAAGCCGGCCGCGCCGATACCGTGCTCTTGACCCAGTCACACCTGCTCTTGCGGGCCTTTCCCATGGCCCATCCAGCGGCTCCTGGGCTAGGCGATGCCGCAACCGCAGTCGTGGTTCGGAAGACGGGGCCCTACGAAATCGTGGCGACTCACGCCGTGACGCACGGACAATACCACGACGCCGTGACCTGGGTGCGCGATGCCGGCGAAGACACGCCGTGGTGGCAGGCGGGATCGGAATTTCGCGTAGGCAGCCGTCAGCGCGAGCAGGCGAAGGAATTGCAAAGGGACACCGTCAGCTTCGCCGCGCGCACGCTTCGTGAGCTCTGCTCCGGAGCAGGAGTCGACGTCGAGCGCCTGTCCTTGCTCGCGAGCGTCGAGCCGCGCGGCTGGGTTCCGCTGGCTACGGCCCGCGTGCTCGGACTGCCGGCGCAGGCGGTGCTCAGCGTCTACGAGACGCGCGGGCACTTGGGTGCTTGCGGACCCATTGCCAACCTGGCGCTGGGCCACGAAAGCGGCCGCACACGGACACCAGGTTTTTTGGGCTTGTACGGGCAGGGGGCGGGCTTCACTCGCGCCGCTGCATTGCTCCGGATGGACCTCTCCTCGCTCTCAGCATAGCTTTGTCCGGCGCTTCGGCGCCTCCCTTGCGCCGATCTTGTCTCGAATCATGGTGGCAGCTGTCGACATCTTCGTCGTGTTCGCATCGCCCGCGTTGCGCCGCCTCTACGAGGAGCACATGGACCGTCGGGCCGAGGCAGGGGGCGGGCGTGTCCAGATCCTGGACCTCGCACGACCTTTGCCATCCGGACTGGATGCGGTGCGCCTGGCAGCGGGCATTGCGCCCCTCGGCTTCATTGCCGAGTCCCCGGACCAGGCGCTGGCGGCCATTCGGGCTGGCGCGGATGAAGCGGACGCGCTCGGTGCACCCGACCTGGCCACGATCACCAACTTCCTGGATCGCGTGCGCGTGCGCGCAGAGGTGCGCCGGGAACGGGAGCGCTTGGCCGACGACTTGCGGCAAGCCGAAGGGCTGACCTCGCTGGGAACGCTGGCTGCCGGCGTCGGCCACGAGATGAACAACCCCCTGGCCATGATTACCCTCGGCTTCGACTTCTTGCGCGAAGCGCTATTGCCGGACCTGGAGGTCCTTTGGGAGGCACGGGCCAAGCTGGAGCAGGGGGCACTCGGTCCCGAGGAGGTCGAAAGCGCCTTGCGGGCCCTGCTCGCGGACAGCACCGACGTCGCGCAGATCCTGGACGACCTGTCTGCTTCGACCGAAGCCGTGACCCAGGTGGTGCGGGACCTGCGCGTCTTCACGCGCAGCACAGTCGCCGAGTCCCCGTCCTTCTTCTGTCCCGGTGAGGTGATCCAGCAAGCGCTGCGGCTCGTGCGACGTCAGCTCCCACCGCGCACCGTGATCGAGGAGGACTACGAGGACGAGCTGCCTCCCCTTTACTTGCCGCGCAATCGCGTGGCGCAAGTGCTCACCAACCTCTTGGTCAACGCTGCCCAGGCCATGCGCGAGCTTCCGCGGACGACCCACCGCCTCCGCCTTGGCGTGCGCATGGATGACCAGAACATCGCGTTTACCATCGCGGACACCGGGCCCGGCATCCCGGACGAGGATCTGGAGCGCATCTTCGATCCCTTCTTCACCACCAAGCGGGATGGGCACGGCACCGGCCTCGGGCTCTCCATCTCGCGCGCCATGATTCACCACTTGGGCGGCGACTTGGTCGTCTCCTCCATACTCGGGGACGGGGCGACGTTCATTGCGTTCTTCCCCCTGCCGAGCCAGGAGGAGCTGGATGCTGCCCCCACGCGCTCGGACGAGCCGGCACCGGAAGCCGCGCTTGTGCCTGGCAGGTACACGGTGCTGATCGTCGACGACGACGAGCGCGTCTTGCGTGCGACTGCACGAGCCCTGATGCCGACGTACAAGGTGCTAGCCGCTCGCGATGGCGCCGAGGCGCGTGAGGTCCTGCTCACCGGGTCTCACGTGCACGCGGTGGTCAGCGAGCTCGCCCTGCTCGAGCTCGACGGCGTCCACTTCTACGAATGGCTGAAGAATTTCCAGCCGGATCTGGCCGCGCGCCTCGTCTTCGCCACCGGCGCCCACGAACGCGCGGAGTATCGCAGTTTCCTCGATGCCAGCGGGGTGTCGGTGTTGCCCAAGCCGTTCACGCAGGCGGACCTGCTCGCCGCCGTGGCGCGCGCCCTCGCTGACTGAGTCGCACCGCGGGAGAGAAAAAGCGAAGGCCCGCCGAAGCGGGCCGTCGAGAGCAACACGGCCCGCCGACGCGGGCCGCATCGACTTACTTCTGCGCCTTGCGGGCGGCCACCTGCTCCTTGACCTTCTCCAGGATCTGGCGCGGGCAGGGTGAGTAGTGCGCGAACTCCATGGTGAACTGGCCGCGGCCGGAAGTGGCCGAGCGCAGGTCGCCGATGTAGCCGAACATCTCGGACAGGGGCACCTCCGCCTTGATGCGCACGTTCGTCGCACCGGCATCTTGACCCTGAATCATGCCACGGCGGCGGTTCAGGTCGCCGATGACGTCGCCCACGTAGTCGTCGGGCACGAACACGTCGACCTTCATGATCGGCTCGAGCAGCTCGGGACCGGCCTTGGGCATGGTCTGCCGGAAGGCGGCCTTGGCCGCGATTTCGAAGGCGATCTGGCTGGAGTCCACGGCGTGGAAGCCACCGTCCGTCAGCGTGACCTTCACGTCGACGAGCGGATAGCCGCAGAGCGGACCCTCCTGCATCATCACCTTGAAGCCCTTTTCGACGGCCGGGATGAACTCCTTGGGTACCGAGCCACCGACGATCTTCGTCTCGAACACGTAGCCCGTGCCCTTCTCGCCCGGCTCGATCGTGTAGTCGATCTTCGCGTACTGACCGGAGCCACCGGTCTGCTTCTTGTGCGTGTAGCCATCGGAAACGGCGCGCGTGATCGTCTCGCGGTAGGCCACTTGCGGCTCGCCCATGATCACGTCCACGCCGTAGGTGCGGCGCAAGATGTCGACCTTGATGTCGAGGTGGAGCTCACCCATGCCTTTGAGGATCGTCTCGCCGGATTCCTGATCGACCTCGACGCGGAACGACGGGTCTTCGGCCACCAGCTTGCCGAGCGCGTTCGAGAGCTTCTCGTGCTGGCCCTTGTCCTTGGTCTTGACCGCGATCGAGATGACCGGATCGGGGAAAACCATGGGCTCGAGCGTGGCCGGATGGTCTTCGTCGCACAGCGTGTGACCGGTGCGCACGTCCTTCATGCCCACCAGTGCTACGATGTCACCGGCTTGCGCCTCTTCGATCATGGTGCGGTCGTTGGCGTGCATCTCCACCATGCGTCCGATGCGCTCGGACTTGCCAGTGGCGGTGTTGAGCACGTTGTCGCCCTTCTTCAGCTTGCCCGAGTAGATACGGGTGAAGGTGAGTGCGCCGAAGCGGTCGTCCATGATCTTGAACGCCAGCGCGCGCAGCGGCAGGTTTGGGTCGACGATGGCGAACTCGCCCGTCTCGTTGCCTTCGATGTCGGTGATGGGCTGCGGCGGAACCTCGGTGGGATTCGGCAGGTAGTCGACCACACCGTCCAGCACGAGCTGCACGCCCTTGTTCTTGAACGAAGAACCGCAGAACGTGGGGAAGAACGCCAGCTTGATGGTGCCCCTGCGGATGCAGAGCTTGAGCTCCTCGACGGTCGGCTCTTGGCCCTCGAGGTACCTCTCCATCACGGCGTCGTCCTGCTCGACGGCAGTCTCGATCAGCTCGGCGCGGAACTTGGCCAGGAGATCCTTCATGTCGGCGGGGACATCTTCGATCTTGAAATTCTCCGGCAGGCCCGTGTCGTCCCACACGTACGCCTTCTGGGTGAGGACGTCGACCACGCCCACGAAGTCACCCTCGGTGCCGATCGGAAGCGTCATGACCAGGGGCTTCGCGCCGAGGACGTCCTTGATCTGCTTGATCACGCGATAGAAGTCGGCGCCGAGGCGGTCGAGCTTGTTCACGTAGATGAGGCGGGCGACCTTGCTGTCGTTGGCGTAGCGCCAGTTCGTTTCCGACTGGGGCTCCACGCCGCCCGAACCGCAGAACACGCCGACGCCGCCGTCGAGCACCTTGAGCGAGCGATACACCTCGATGGTGAAGTCGACGTGTCCGGGGGTGTCGATGATGTTGAAGCGGTGGCCCTTCCAGAAGGCGGTCGTGGCGGCCGACTGGATGGTGATGCCGCGCTCCTGCTCCTGCACCATGAAGTCCGTAGTGGCGGCACCATCGTGCACCTCGCCGATCTTGTGGATCTTGCCGGTGAGCTTGAGGATGCGCTCGGTGGTGGTGGTCTTGCCGGCGTCGACGTGCGCGAAGATGCCAATGTTGCGGTACAGGGAGAGGTCAGTCATCTCGGTCTTTGCCCTAGTGGGGCGCTTTGGGGGACGGCCGATCGATGCGGCCGATGGGGGGCGGAGCATGAAGGCAGAAAGGCCGACTTTCAACCTGAGGCAGCCGATTGGGATTCCGGCCGGCCTCACGTCCGGGGAGGGTGGAATCCTCGGCGAAAACGCCTCCTCCGCGGCGTGCCATATGGGGTAGGGGGCCCAGCGCGCAACCGCTCGCGGGGCAGGCCGAAGGCGCTGAGGTGACCAGCCTGCGTCCCGTGCCGAGTCCCACGCTGCTTTCCGGCGCCAGCTTGCCTGGTCAGCTGGCGGATCTGCCGCGCCCGCCCGAAGTTGCCTATCTGTGGGGCCAACTGCCGCCTGGTCCGTGCGTTGGCCTGGTGGGGACCCGGGATCCAAGTGCACGTGGACTTCGCATCGCGTTCGAAGCGGCGCGTCGCTTGGCCGCACTCGGCGTCACCATCGTCTCGGGGGGCGCCAAAGGGATCGACCGCGCGGCCCACTTGGGCGCGCTCTCTGCCCGCGCACCCACGCTCGTGGTGGCGCCGGCTTGGCTGGGACGGGCCACGCCCAAGCAGAACCATCGCCTGTTCGATGCCGTGCTCGCACGGGGTGGTGGCTACCTCACCGTGGCAAGCGAGACCGATGCGCTGATTCATCCCACCTTCGTGCGCAGAAACGAGGTTCTCGTGGCTCTCTGTGACGTCATACTCTTCGGCGAGATGGGCGTTCCGAGTGGGGCGCTCATCGCAGCCAAGTTCGCGCGCCAGACCGGCGTTCCACGCTTCGTGCTGCCTTGGCACCCCTCCGCGCTCGACACCCGTGGCACCCAGTCGGAGCTCGAGCGCGGCGCGCGGCCGTTCTTTCACCCGACCCAGCTGGTGCGGATGCTCGAAGGGCGTACCTTCGAAAACCCCGTCTACTGGGAGCGCTCGAGGCTTGCCGTGGAGGCCCACGAGGCTGCCCTGGAATGGAGGGCCGAGCGCCGCCGCGGCAAGCAGCGCCCCAAGGGCAAAAAGGCGCGGGCCGACCGGGCGCCCGGCGCCGCTGCGAAGAACCCCCGGCACGGTGCACGCGAGGACGACGCCGTGCTGTCGGCCATCGCGCGTGGCGCCAGCACCATCGACGCGGTGGTCGAGGCCACTCTGCTCGCGGCTGCGGTCGTCCAGCATCGCGTGCTGCTGCTCACGCTCGAGGGCTCGGTGGTGAAGGACTCCGGGGGGCTTTTGCGCTCGGTGGGCTGAGGTTGCAGGTGCCGACGAGATAGGCGACCAGCACCATCGGTAGCGCGATCAGATCTTCCGCGTCGGCCACGTGGCGAATCGGGCGCGCGCGGCCGAAGAGCTGCCAAATGTCGGCGACGATGCATTCGTAGAGATAGGACGCCGCGGGCGACAGGTTGATGCAGGAAAACACCAGCGCGGTGAGCAAGCTGACGACGCCGAGGCTACGCGGCGATCCGGCGGCGGGCACGACAGTGGCTGCTACGGCGAGGAGAAAGAACGGGAAGAAGTAGAGCCCAGCAAAGTCCGAGAGCTTTCCGGTCAGGAGCCCCGGCGCCAGCCCCTTGAGCACGTGATCGTTCAGGGCCAAGAGCGCCAGGGCGCCTAGGCTGGAGGGCATCAGCACCAGATCCTCCGCCTTGGTCGCGCTCACGGCAGAACCTCGATGCTGACGCCAAAGTGATTGCTCAGGCGCTCCGGCGGAGCGCCCGCGAATACGTCCACGCGCGTGCTTGCGCCCGCATCCCCGGCGGGTAGCAGTAGCTCGTATTCGAAAGCGCCGCTTCCGTCCGGCACCTCCTCGCAAAACGTCCCGAAGCCGTGGTGTTCGGTGCAGTAGCCTTCCGGCTCGACGCGATCGTCCCCGCTCATCCACACGAGCCCGCTCGAGGACTGAATGCCCAGTACGTCGGGCGCGCGGATGCTGACGGCCTCGGCGTCGAGGGTCACCCGGATGCGAGCGACGCTCGGCGCCGTGTCGAGAGGGAGATCGACATGCGCCGTGCGCAGGAACCACTCCTGGGGTGCGCTGGTGGCCAGGGAGAAGTACCCGGATAGGGCGACAACCAGCAGGCGCAAGGCGGCCACGACTCGCTCGTTCATCGGCTCCCATCCAGCTCGAAGCAGGCGCCGATCGACATGCGACCGTGGGCGCCCAGGGTCCAGTTGTTCATGATCAGGTAGCCATCCAGCGCGGCGTAGAGGACGACGCCCACGAGCGACTTCCAGGGCAGCCGGGCCGTGGTCGAGAGGCGACCGTACGGGCCCGAGCTCCCGTACTTGACCAGCTCGAAGCCGCTGACCGTCACGCGCCCGGGGTCCCAGGTTGCCGCGTAGCCCACATCGAAGCCGACGCCGAAAACGCGCTCTTCGAACTGGAACTCGGCACCTCCCGCGAAGGCGAAGAACATCTGTTGGCTCGGATACTGGAGCGACACCCCTGCCACGGTCACCGACTGCGTCTCGATCGCGGAGCCTCCCAGCGCCATGCTCACGTGGCCGAAAAGCCCCTGCTCGTGCGGGAGCCGCATCGCTGCCCCCACCTCCATCCGCCCCCCGACGAGCTCTCGACTCGCCGGGCCCGGCTCGTAGAAGCTGACGTGGGCGCTGCCGTCGGGGCGGACGTACTCACCTTGCACCAGGTTGGGTGCCCACAAGGTCCCCCATTCCGCACCGCCGCGGAACGCCAGTACGGGCTGAAAGTGGCCTGGCCCCTCCACTGGGTCGGTTCCTGCGTCCTTGGGTGCCCCCGCGTCGCTCGCCCCTGCGTCGACCGGGGCGTGCGGTGCCGCCCCAGCACGGCTGGCGCAAAGCAGCATAGCGAGCAGGAACCCCTGCCTGATGAGCCATCCCATAAGAAGCAGGGCTCGTTACTGCAGGTTTCGTGCCTTACGCATCTTCCCTGGGCAAACCCGCCTCGAGCCCCGCGCCCATGATCTTCGCGCCACAGCGGGCCCCGCTCAGTCGAGCAGGGGAGCAGCGCGAGCCTCCGCCCTGGCCGGGCTCCGACTCATTCCGGGCCGGACCCTGCGATTCTCCCCGGATAGGCCTCGTGGCTGGTCAGGCTCTCCAGTCAGACTAGCATTGCGGGCTCGGCCGGAGACGGGGGGCTCGCCACCGTGCCGTTGAGGACAACGAATGGATGTACTGAAAAATCTGGACCCCGCTTCCGATCTATCGACGAAGCAGCTGCAACTCGTGATCGGCGCCTGGGTGGCGACCAGCTTGGTCGAGGCCAAGCAGAAAGTGTCGACGTCCAACGGTCACGTCGAAGAGGACGACTACACGAAGCAGTCCATCTATTCGCTCTTCTACTCGCTTTATCGTTCGATGGGCATCGTCCACAGTGACCGCGGGGCAGAGTACGAGCTCACCTTCAACACCTGGGGCTACGAGTGGCCCGGGGCATGGGGCACCTGCCCCAACGAGCAGAACGACCCCCAGATCTTCGGACAGAATGCCTACACCGGCCTCTACCAGTTCGACGCGCTCCAGCGCTACATCGCGGAGCGGGACGGCAAAGTGCACATCGTCGAGCTCGGCTGTGGCACCGGCGCCGGGGCGCATCACGTCTGCAAGCACATTCTGAAGAACTGCACCTACGAGTGTGTCGACATGCAGAATGCGGCGATCCAGACCGCACGCCGGAAGTTCGTTCCCACCCTGGGCGGCCGCCTGAAGGCGACGCGCGGGGATTGCACCAACTTGGGCATCAAGGACCACTCTGCGGACATCATCGCCGTGTGTGAAACGCACGTGACCGAGATCGGCGGGACGGTCACACCGGAGGACGAGAAGTTCTTCAGCAGCGCGTACCGCATTCTGAAGCCCGGCGGGTTCCTCACCTGGGGCAACGCCATCCCCGACAACACTTGGCAGCCGTGCTTCGACTACCTGCTCAGCAAGGGCATGAAGCAGGTCGAAGTCCGTGATGTCACCAAGGAAGCCGTCATCGCGCGTGACAAAGACGCAGGCCGCGTCGATGCGTACGTCGAGGAGTGCCTGAGGCGCTTCCACGGCTTCCGCATCCCCGTGCTCGGCAAGAAGCGCCGAGTCCAGGCCGAGCTGGCGATGAAGAACTTCTATCGGAACCCCGGCACGCGCCTCTACGACGACATGGCGACCGGCGCGGACACCTACAAGGTCGCGCTGTTCCAGAAGCCGGAATAACGCCAGGCCCGCCCCCACAGCGTCTCGTGGCGACACGCTGGACGCGGTGGAGCAAGCGCTAGGGCAGAGGTCCGCCGTCGGTGATGGTCCAGCTCTGCGCGAGCACTGCGCGGGCGCCCGCAGCGGCGGCGCTGTACTGCGAGGTGCCGGCGCCGAATAGCACTTCTGGCTGCACGTTCTGCGCGCTCCAGCCGATCAGCAAGGCATCGTAGTTTTCGACGCTGAGGTGGGAAAACATGGCTAGGGCTTGCCGGAGGCTCGATACGTCCCAAGCGCTCACGTCGCCGTCGAACGCCGAGCCGTTGAACATCTCCCACATCACCTCGACGCTGGAGGTATCCCAGTCACTCACGTCGCCATTGAACGCCGACTCTGCGAACATGTAGCTCATGTCGGTGACGCTGGAGGTATCCCAGTCACTGATGTCGCCGCTGAAGCTTGAACCCCAGAACATGCCGGACATTTCTTGGACACTGGAGGTATCCCAAGCGCCAATCTCGCCGTTGAAAGCGGAGTCACTGAACATGTAGGTCATATCGGAGACGCCGGAGGTATCCCAAGCGCCAATGTCGCCGTTGAAGGCCGAGCCGTCGAACATAGCGAGCATGGTCTGGACGCTGGAGGTGTCCCAGGCGCTGATGTCGCCGTCGAACGCGGAGCCCGCGAACATGTAGGTCATATCGGAGACGCTGGAGGTATCCCAAGCGCTGATGTCGCCGTTGAAGTCGGAGCTCCCGAACATCTCGCGCATGTCGGAGACGCTGGAGGTGTCCCAGGCGCTGATGTCACCCACGAAGGCGGAGGACCGGAACATGGCGCGCATGTCGGTGACGCTGGAGGTATCCCAGGCACCGATGTCGCCATTGAAAACAGAGTGCGAAAACATGCCGCTCATGTTGGAGACGCTGGAGGTGTCCCACGCGCTGATATCGCCGTTGAAGTCGGAGTCGGAGAACATGCTGCTCATGTCGGTGACGTTGGAGGTGTCCCAGGCGCTGATATCGCCGTTGAAGTCGGAGCCCGAGAACATCGCGTGCGCAAGCGCGAAGTGGGAGGCATCCCAACCGCTCACGTTCAGCTCACTAATTGCACTGTCCCAGAACATGTAGCTCACATCGGTGACGCTGGACATGTCCCAATGGGAAAGGTCGCCGCGCACCTCACATCCTTCGAACATATTCCGCGCGCTGTCCGTGAGGATTGGTGCGTCCTGGGCGCTGATGGTGAGGTCGCAGACGTCGTATTGGTCGGCGGCAAAGCCGTACTGGCCCGATGCAAACGTCCCCCACTGCAGGATCTCGCGCAGCTGCTCGAGTGAGGAGTGGACGTCCCAGTTGGCGTCGACGCAATCGATTGATTCCTCCGCGTCACATGGGGTTTGGAAGACCCAGCTGCCCAGGTCTCCGCCCACCTCCACCTGGTAGGTGCCTGGCGCTGCGTACTCGTGCCTGACCGGACCGGAGCAATGGGTCACGCGCTCCTGCGTCCCGTCGCCCCAATCGACCTCGAAGTCGTACTCACCTTCCACCGGCAGCTCGAGCACGTCGTCGACCTCGAATAGCGCGATGTAGCGCTCGGACGCCGCCACCTCTGGTCCAGCGGGCTCGCACGGGGGCAGCTCTGGCTCGCCACCGGTGCCTCCTGCACCTCCTTCCACCGTCGAGCCGCCGGCTATACCCGCGGACCCCCCGGTCGCGCTGTCGCCACCAGTGGCGATGGCACCCCCAGTCGCGCTTTCACCCCCGCTGCCTTCCCCGGCCGCACCCCCGGTGGCTCCGTCCCCGTCGACCGCGTCGCCCAAACAGGCAGGCGTGACTCCTGCACCCAGGAAGAGAATCGTC
>Ga0315912_10003503_pt1 | contig 15548 bp, 16 predicted proteins | sample VfabasoilMG_FD_204469 | JGI IMG/M metagenome (GOLD analysis project Ga0315912, IMG submission 204469) | Garden soil microbial communities collected in Santa Monica, California, United States - V. faba soil | ecosystem: Environmental > Terrestrial > Soil > Garden | place: USA: California... | reverse complement strand
GTAGCTTCCTTCGCAGCGCGAGCCACGCTCTGCGCCTCGTCACGCATTTCCTGCCGCTTGCGAAGCTGGTGGAAGCTGAAGATCGTCGCCAAGATGAACAGCGCTGGCAGCAGGTGCAGGCCCCGCGTCGCCTCGATATCCCGCACGTAGTCGAGAAAACTGGACAACGGGCCGGCAAAGCTGATGAACAGCGCCGCCGTCAGCCCCCCAATGAGGACGACGTCGTTCCGTCCCACGAGTCGCATTCCCCGTTTATCGGCGGCTGGCGGGAGGTCCTGCATCCCGCCCGCGGGGGTCAGATCGGATACCATCCACCCCATGGGATCCCGCTTTCTACTCGCGTCCGCTGCCCTTCTTTGTGCCCTCTTGGCCGCGTCCCCAACACTCGCCGGCCAACACGATCACTCGGCGACACCTGCGAAAGCCGCACCTGCGCGCATCACTCCGATGAAGGCCCACACGGGACCGTTGCCAGCGTTGCCTCCGGTTCCGTATGCCCCTTCTCGCCCGATGGCGATCGTGCAGCAGGTCTACGAGTTCGCCGCCCGTCACCCCGAGGTCCTGCAGTACGTTCCCTGCTACTGCGGGTGCGAACGCATGGGCCACACCGGCAATCACGAGTGCTTCGTCAAAGCTCGCAAGGCGAATGGAACAGTGACCGAATGGGAACCGCATGGCATCGGCTGCGCAATCTGCCTTGACGTGGGCAGAGACGCGATGACGATGTTCAACTCAGGCGCGTCTGTGCCGCAGATTCGCTCGGCGATCGAGCACAAGTACGCTGCGCATTTCCCATCGTCGACGCCAACACCCAAACCTTGAGCTCCGCGGCGGAGGGGAACGCCGCCTATAATCGGTCCGTCGTGGCGGCTGGTTCGAGACAAACTCCCGATCGGCAACGTGCCACTGCGTTCGCGCGGTTCTTCGAAGCCGTACACGAAGGCGTGTACATCGGCACGATCGGTCGTCTTCCTGACGCCGGCGACGGCGTGACTCTAGCCGCGAATCCACATCTCAAAATCATGCTCGGCTATCCGCCGGAGACTCCCGAGGAGGATGTCGTCCTCTTCCGTCCGGAGCGCTTCGTCGATGCGGCCGCGCGCACAGCGTTTCTGACTCGCCTCGTGAACGAGGGATCCGTCACCGACTACCTGCTTCGGCTGAAACGGAGTGATGGTGAGTCGGTGTGGGTTGAAGTGACGGCTCGAGCAGATCGCGTCGGTCGAAGCACAGCGCTTCGAGTCGAGGCGCTGCTTCGCGACGTGAGTGAGCGGAAACGACTCGACGACCAGTCGCGCGATCTGTATCAGCAGTTGCTGCAGGCGGAGAAGATGGCAGCGCTCGGCCAGACGATCTCCGGCGTCGCACACGAACTGAACAATCCGCTCGCAACGATTCTCAGCTGGGCCGAGCGTCTCTCGGAGAAAGCGACCGACGATACGACGCGGCGAGGCCTCGACGTCATTCTCGGCGAATCAGAACGCGCGGCGAGAATCGTGCGAAATCTCCTGACCTTCGCGCGTAAGCGACAATCCACGCGGTCGTTGATCGATCTGAATCAAGTGGTCCGCGAAACAATGGCCCTGCGACCGTACGAGCAGCGAACGATCAACATCGAGGTGTTATCCGCGCTCGCGTCTGGCCTCCCGCCGGTGTTTGCTGACGCGCATCAAATCCAGCAGGTCCTCCTGAATCTCGTGATCAATGCCGAGCAGGCCATGCTCGCCGCCAACGGCCGCGGCTCGCTCGTGATCCGTACCTGGCATGACGCTGAGCACGAGGCCGTCGTCCTCCAAGTCAGCGACGATGGACCTGGGATCCCGCCGGAGGTGAAAAGCAAGATCTTCGATCCGTTTTTCACGACGAAAGAGACCGGGAAAGGCACAGGGCTCGGTCTGACCGTCGCCTACGCGATCGTCCAGGAACATGGCGGCAGCATTCGAGTCGACTCGTCCCCGGACGGTGGCGCTTCTTTCACCGTCGAATTGCCGGTGAGTACGGCGGAATCGCTACCCAAGCCTCGACGTTCGTCCGCATCGAACGGCGACCTGGCCCAGGGGGCCTCTGTTCTCTTGGTTGAGGATGAACGTGCGCTCGCTCTGGCCGTGAGCGAAGCATTGATTGATGCAGGGCTTCAGGTTGATCACGCGGGCGACGGCGAGGAAGCCCTCGCCCGCGTGCGTCAGAGTAGCTACGACCTGGTCATCTGCGACTTGAAGATGCCCAAAGTCGACGGGATGGCGCTTTACCGCGCGATCGCAGCCGCGAGTCCCGTGTTGGCCCGGCGCGTCATTTTCGTGACGGGCGACGTCGCCGGAGCAGATGCCGAACGCTTCCTCGAGGAAACCGGCTGCCGCTGGCTCGCCAAACCTTTCCGGTTGGCCGACTTGCTGCGCAGCGTCCGTGAGGCGCTGGCGTAGTTCACAACCACACCTGGGCGGCTCACACCGTCGTTGATCGAGCTTCGGCTCTCCAGCGTTGCCTTGACCATGCGCGGCTTCTGGAACTCGAGGATCGCCGTCCGCATGACCTTCGCGATTTCGGCACCCGGCATCATCGCCGCGAGCGCATCACGCAGGCGACGAATGGCGCGGGCGTGCAGCTGGGAGACGCGCGATTCGTTGACGCCGATTTCGGCGCCAATCTGCTTCATCGTCGCTTCGCCGTAGTAGTAGAGCCCAATCACTTTCTGCTCGCGGGGCGGCAGCGACGCAATCGCCGCGCACACGCGGTCCTTGGTTTCCTGCCGCTCGTAGGCCGCGTCCGGCTGCTCCGGTTCCGAAGGAATCAGGGCCGTGGGCAGGGTCGATTCGTCGACATGGTCGTTGTTGGCCAGCGGCGAGGTCGACTCAATCGCGTTGATGCGAACGATGGTCCGGCCAAGGCGCTTTTCGTCGGATCCGACCTTGGCGGCGAGGTCGGCGAGGGAGGGTTCGTGCCCCAATTCCCGCCGTAATTCCTCACGTGCCGCTTCGAGCTCGCGGCGCTGGCGGCGAACGCCACGTGGCCAGGCGTCCTTCCGCAGAGCGTCAATCATCGCGCCCCTGATGCGACGTTCAGCGAACGTCTCGAATTTGATACCGCGCGCCTCGTCGAAACGATGCGCAGCGTCGATGAGCCCAATGACACCGTCTTGGACAAGATCTCCGATGTCGATCGAGTGGGGCATCGTGGCCGCGACACGTCGAGCGAGTTGTTCTACGAACGGAATGCTGTTGATAACGCGCGGATTCTCAGAACCTGTCTGGGGGCGCATGAGTGTGACCTCCGGCGCCATGTAAGGCAACCGCGGTACCAGGGAGGCGAATCGACGCGCATCCCAGTGCAACGGCGTGACGAGTTCACCCGTAAGTTACTGTGCCTATAGGGATTTGGATGAGTATTCGGCGCGTGCCTCAGGGCATTTCTGGGACGTGAAAAGCGCCCAGGATCGCCAAATGATTGACGAAACGCCAACCCCCCTCGCCAAGAAGCTGACACTCGAATTACGTTTCTGATTTTGGTGCGTGGGAATTGAATGGGGCCGGTCTATCGACCGGCCCCATTCGAGAGGTAGTGCCTGGACTGTCAGCTCGCCGTCGTTTCCGTGCGTTGACGGATCTCTCGAACAGTGCCGAGAGCTGCGAGCGTGCTACTCACCATTTGGGCCGCCCGCACACGATTCGCATCGTCTGCGGCCTTGGCCTCAAGCAATTCTGCTTGTGCCAACAGGACCCCCAGCTGGTTGTTCAGGCGGTGAAATAGCGCCTGAAGGTCGAGCCCCGACTGAGAATCGGCGTCGCCGAAGGTTGTCTGGGGCCCTGTCACGCGTGCGATCCGGACGCGGCCCGGGAGTCAGCCTCCTCGGGACGTGCCGGCGCAGCCGCGTCACGCCACAGCGTGTCTGCGAAGATCCGAATGGATCCTCCGGCCGTTCGCACGTACTCGACCTTACCTGCGGAAATCCAGTTGTAGATCGTGCGTCGGCTCACTCCGACTGCTTCACACGCCTTCATAATCGAAAGGGTCTGGCGGTCCATATAACTCTCACAGGCCTCCTGGTGACGGCCGTTGTTAGTTGGTCACTGCGAGCCACTTGGCCCGCCGCACTGCTTCATTCGCTGTATCGGTCGCTCCCGACTGATCGTTAGGTTTGCGCTGTGTCAAGATATTGGCACCTTGCAAAACCCGGGTACCGCGCCCCACCTGCTTATCGTCGATGACGAGGCCACGCTACGCGGGCTGATGGCGGAGCGCCTGGCCGAACGCGGCTTCGAGGTCGTTCAGGCCGACAGCGGCGAACGGGCGCTGGAGCTGCTCGAGCAGTTCGCCTTCGATATCGTCATCACCGACCTGCGCCTGCCGGGCATCGACGGCTCCCGGGTCATCGAGGCTGCGCGGGACCGGTATCCCAGCATCGTTGCGATCGTCATTACTGGTTTCGGCACGGTGAAGGACGCAGTTGATGCCATCAAGCGGGGAGCGTCGGATTTCGTCGCCAAACCGTTCCAGTTCGACGAACTGCTCCATGTGCTCCAGAACGCACTGGAACAGCGGCGTCTGCGTTCGGAAAATGCCTACCTTCGATCCCAGCTCGAGGAGCGGTATCAGTTTGGCGGGATCCTGGGGCGCAGCCGGCCGATGCAGAAGCTCTTTCACCTGCTCGAGACAGTTGCTCGCTCGAACAGCACGATTCTGATTACTGGAGAGACCGGGACCGGTAAAGAAGTCGTCGCGCGGGCCATTCACCACAACAGCGCGCGGCGCACCCATCGTTTCGTCGCCCTGAATTGCAGTGCGATTCCGGAAACACTTCTCGAAGCGGAGTTGTTCGGTCACGTTCGTGGTGCGTTCACCGGCGCTGTCGGCGCGCGTCAGGGCCGTTTCGAGCAGGCGCACAAGGGCACACTGTTCCTCGACGAAGTAGGAACGATGAGCAGTGCGCTGCAGACCAAGCTCTTGCGCGCGTTGCAGGAGCGCGAGTTCGAGCGAGTCGGTGACAGCCAAACGATCAAGGTGGATGTTCGCGTGATCGCGGCGACGAACTCCGACCTTGCGAAGATGGTCGCTGAGGGTTCTTTCCGAGAGGACCTCTACTACCGCCTCCACGTGATTCCGGTGCAATTGCCTCCGCTGCGTGATCGTCGCGAAGACATTCCGGTACTCGCGCAACATTTCCTGGAGAAGTTCTCTCCGACTTCCGCGATGCAAGTCTCGCAGGATGGAATGCGCGCACTCATGGCGTACCCGTGGCCGGGGAACGTGCGTCAGCTGGAGAACGCTGTCGAACGAGCCGTTGCGCTCAGTGCCGGACGGCTGCAAATCGAGTTGACGGATCTGCCTGCGGAAGTACACGTCGCGCCGCCGTCGACGCAGGCGCCGTTTGTCGAACTTCCAGATGACGGGCTCGATCTCCCTGGCTACCTCGCGGCGATTGAGCGTGATTTGATCCAACGCTCACTCGATCGCACCGGCGGAAACCGAAATCGTGCCGCTGAACTTCTTCACATCAAGCGGACGACGCTCGTCGAGAAACTCAAGAGATTCGGACAGCAGTAACCAATGCCGCCACGATTTTCGTACTGGACGATCCTCGCCGGAGGATTACCGACATCGTTTCGCTCGGCCGAGCGCGACGAGCTTTTGCCCACGCTCCATCGCTTGAAGGAACGGCATCCAGATGCGGAGTTGAGGTGGTTCCAGCGCGGGAAGCTGTGGACATCTCCCGAGGAGGCGCAAGCCGCCTTTGAAAGACCTGCGGAACCGCGGGGGCGCGATTGGCGACCCGGTGGAGTGCATCGCGATCCACGGGAGCCGTTCAAGAAGCAAAAGCGGGAGCGTAACCAGGCTCGTCGTCAGCAGCGGTTCGATCGGAAGCATGGCGGGCCAACAGAGCAGTCGGCAGACCGTCCGAGACACAAGCCAGACGGACCTCCGCGAACCGACCGCCCACCAACAGACCGCCCGCGCGCCAACTACCCGCGCAGTGATCGTCCGCGTACCGATCGTCCGCCTGGTGATCGTCCCTGGAAAGATCGGCCGCGCGCCGATCGCCCGCCCGGTGATCGTCCTTGGAAAGATCGGCCACGTGCCGATCGTCCGCCCAGTGATCGTCCTTGGAAAGATCGGCCACGCGCCGATCGCCCGCCCGGTGATCGTCCCTGGAAAGATCGGCCACGCGCCGATCGCCCACCCGGTGATCGTCCTTGGAAAGATCGGCCACGCGCCGATCGTCCGCCCGGTGATCGTCCCTGGAAAGATCGGCCACGCGCCGATCGTCCGCCCGATGATCGACCACGGAGTGATAGACCGCGGACTGATCGACCAAAGTCCGATCGACCGCCTGCCTCGGGTCCGAAGGACCGGCGCCCAAGTCCGAAGCCGCCGTTTAAGGGAGGCCGGCGGCGATGATTCTCCACATCGTGTTGTTCAGACCGCGAGCCGGACTCGGAGAGAACCAGCGACAGAGTCTCGCCAAGGCGTTCGCCGACGCCATCGACAACATCGCTTCGATCAAGCGTGCCCGAATCGGGCGGCGCCGGACGCACGGGCGCGCATACGAACAACTCATGCGCGAGGACTACACGCATGCGGCGGTGATCGAATTCGACGATCTCGCCGGCCTGCAAGCGTACCTCGAGCATCCTGCACACGCGGAACTTGGATCTCGCTTCTTTGATTGCTTCGAGCAGGCGTTGATGTACGACTTCGACGTGCAGGACGGGCACGTCGGGTTGAATGCGCTGATCGCGGATGACGCCTGAATGAAAAAGGGGCGACAGAATGTCGCCCCTTTTCTTGAAGCTCAGTGCCTCGCTAGCAGGCCGGCGTATAGACGGACGGCGGTCGATCCTGGCGACGCATCGTTGCCCGTGCCGTGCGATACGGCCCCACAGGCAGGTTGCAGTTCTGCTGATACAAGAACGCGTGGAAGCGTTTGTAGTCAGTCGGCGGCAAGCCAAACACACCGAGCAGCGCGCGATAGCTACCACGCGTGTGTTCGAGCCCTCGGTGAATCAGCGCAGCCAGATCATCACGCGTCAGCTCGTGTGCCTTGAATGGCTGGTGAACGACGGTCCAGAAGTTCTCGCCCGCGATCAGGCGATCCCACAATCGATCGGCGGCTCCAGACCCTCGCTCGAGGCGCCTCGCGGTCGGTACCGATTCCTGATTGAACACGGTGTTGGAACTTGGCGCGGCCGCAACGGTCTCGCGGCTGCCGCGGATTTCCGTTGGAAGATCTTCCGGAGCGATCGGTCGATCCCATTCGCGCACGACGAGACGCTCGGCGAGATTCTTCAACTCGCGAACATTTCCTGGCCAAGCGTACGCGCTCAGCACCTGCTCTGCCTCGGACGTCAACTCGGGGCAATGGAGGCGATGCGTTTCGCTGGCCTTGCGGAGGTAGTGACGCAACAACATCATCACGTCTTCGGGACGCTCGCGAAGCGGCGGTACGTGAATCTGGATGATGTTGAGGCGGAAGTACAGATCTTCGCGGAAGACACCCTGATCGATACGCTCACGCAGATTGCGGTTCGTCGCCGTGATGAGGCGGACGTCGGACCGGCCAGTCACGCCGTCGACACCGATCGTCTGGATCTCGCCCGTCTCCGCAAATCGCAGGAGAACAGCCTGCATCCTCAGGCTCATCTCCCCGAGTTCGTCGAGGAACAGCGTCCCTCGATCAGCCTGGCGAACCAGACCCGGCTTGTCGCGATACGCGCCCGTGAAGCTGCCGCGCGTGTGTCCGAACAATTCCGATTCGAGCAGGGTTTCCGGAATACCACTGCAGTTGACTGCAACAAAACCTCGCGACGATCTCGCGCTGTGTTCGTGGATCAGTCGCGCAACGACTTCCTTCCCGGATCCCGTCTCTCCCAGCACGAGGACCTTGGCGTCCGTTCGAGCAGCGGCCTCGATCTCTCGCCGGAGCGACGTGATCGCGGGGCTCTCGCCAAGGAGCAGGGGAAGATTGCGGGGTGTTCGGGGTGAGGATAATGTCGACATCTCAAATGACTCCGTTATCTCAGATAAGCAGGAGGGAATAAGTCTGCCTTTTTGAAGCGACTAAGGTCAACGGTAAAGTCCGCTAAAGTCGTGTCAAAGATCACACTTCTGCGCTAAAACCACGTATCGAGCGACAATTACTGGAGTCAACGACCTTTGGGCGTGTGAGCGAACACCTGATTCTGCATGAGTTTGCACGATTTCTCTCACGCCACAGCTGGCCCGCGTTCCAATGTTTCTCAGGAACCTGAGGACGGGCCGGATTCAGGAAGGTACTAGAAATTTGAGCAGCGTCAAAGCTGCTGGATGCCGTGAAAAGTCGGAAAGGTCTTAGGCAGGCAGAACACTGCCGTCGCTGGCAGCGGTGCTGACGCGATTCTTACCCGCCTTCTTGGCGTGGTAAAGGGCTCGGTCAGCCCGCTCGATCAGGTCACGGGCGGTCACACCGGGCGGCGAGACGGCAACGCCGATGCTCGCCGTCACGCTGAGGTCGGACAATTCGGATTCGCTTCTTTGATACGCCTCCACTCGCTGGCGTATCCGTTCCGCGATTGTTCCTGCGCTTTCCGCCGTCCCGCCCGGCATCATCACGGCGAACTCCTCACCGCCAAATCGGGTGCAGACGTCGAAGATGCGGACCGAGCGACGAAGAATCTCTGAGATGTCACGGATCACGAGATCGCCCGCGACGTGCCCGAAACGATCGTTGATGCTCTTGAAACCGTCGAGATCGACCATCAGCAGCGCGACAGACGTCAATTGACGAATCGCACGCTGGAGTTCTTCGTCGAGGCGCGCCTGGAAATACCTCCGGTTAAACAGTCCGCTGACCGGATCGATCACCGCGGCTTGTGCATACGCCTGTGCCTCTCGCCAGACACGCTCTCGACCGAGCGCGAGAGCCGCAGGAGCCAGGAGCACTGCGAGAGCGTTGAGATCGTCGGGGGTGTATGGGCCAGGCGTCAGGCGATCGGTGAGTGAGACGACACCCAGGGATTCTGCACCGGCGACGATGGGTACGGCAGCAAAAGATCCGGTTCGATATCGAGATCGACGCCGGTCCAATCCTGGCGTGGCCGTGACATCTGGAACGAGCAACGGCATCCTCGAGACGTGCACCGCACCGATGACGCCGCTGCCGGCTGGAATTCGAAGATGCTCCACCAGCGCACGTGGATAACCGTGCGTGGCGACAATCGATAGCTCGCCATCAGCGGCGGCCACAGCCAATGAAGCCATCCCGCTGGGCACTGCCTGCACGACGTGATGTAGGACAACTTCTCCCACGGCCGCAAGCCCTGATGTATCTGCGAGCGCGCGAGTCAGATGCTGGGAGATCGCATCGATGCCACGCGCCGGCGAGTCCGCCTCGCGATCGCTGAAGAAGAAACTGCGGGCGAGATCTCGAAAGACGAGCGCGCAGGGCGTCCAGTCGCCTTCGAGGATCAGGATGACGGGGGGATCGGGTTGACTCGCGAGGCTGACGAGCGTCCAGTCTCGATCGCTGGTTCGCCATAACTCCACTCGCAGGCCCGGAGTGGCGCTCATGCGATCGAAGGGATGCGGTCCCGCGTCGGCGGGAACGGCGATCTGGGGTTCGACGGCTGATTCAGCGGCGAGGACCCACGTTCGCCCTCGCTTGCCTGCGACCGCAACCTTCGCGCGGATGATATTGCCGATCAGAGTGACAAGGTCGCGCAGAAAATCCTGCGGGCGATCTGCGGAGGTGACCTTTTCACGTACTTCGAGCAGGGCACGACGCTGTTCGCGGCTCAGGCGTCGGCTGCATGGCCCGGGCTCATCGGCCGACACAATGCGATGAAATCCTCCGGCGGGAAGATAATCGTTCCCTCTCTGGGAATCGCTGCTCACGAAGCTCCCTGGGTTTTATCGATATTCCCTTGTAACACTGCCAGACAGATAGTTGCCGCTCTCACGTCCGGTTGAGGTGGCAACAACCGTGCCCTCGGGCCCGAAACTGGCCTGATTCTCACCTTTTCACTGAAGGCTTGTCCTGTGAGTCAGCGGCTGGATGGCGTGACGATCCGGACGCACGTCGCAAGCGATCGAGGCCTTGGATTATGCACAAACCCAAGACCTCCGTGGTCGCTGCTGTGGGGAGCCCGGATACGTACTAGCGGTATTCCTTGAACGGAATCTGGCAGTCGTGCTTCCGGAGGAAGTTGAGGAATCGCTTGTAGTCGCGAGCCTCCATGTTGAAGAGCCGCGCGACAATCTTATAGTTGCCCCGCGCTTCCTCGAGTCCTCGACGCACGACCTCGCGCACGTTCGCGCGAGTGATTTCTCTGTCCATGAACAGCGGATACACGGCAGTCCAGAAGGACTCGTGTTGTTCGATCATCCGCTTGTAGAGGTCGTCGGCAACGGTTCGCCGACGCTCACGCTTCGGGCGCAGAAGCACCGCGTCGTACGCCCTGATTTCGGATGACAGGTGTTCGACACCAATCGTCGAACCGCTCACCGTGACGACGAGGCGCTCGATCACGTTCTCGAGCTCGCGCACGTTGCCCGGCCAGGAGTAATCCGTGAGCGCTTTCATCGCCTCGGGCGTGATGGTCGAAATCGATGAACGTCCGGCGGCGGTGAACTGCGTCAGGAACTGGCTGGCGAGGACCGGGATATCTTCGCGGCGATCGCGCAGCGGCGGCACCACGATGTGGATGACGTTGAGACGGTAGAAGAGATCTTCTCTGAACGTCCCCTGCTTGATCATGTCTCGCAGGTCACGGTTGGTGGCTGCGATCACGCGGACATTGACAATGCGGCCGCTTCCGTCGGCTCCGACCTTCTGCAATTCACCGGTCTCGAGGAAGCGCAGAAGGAGACCCTGCATCCGCAGCGTCATCTCACCGACTTCGTCCAGGAAGATCGTGCCCATGTGGGCGGTCTCGAGCTTTCCTGGCTTATCGCGGTAGGCGCCGGTGAAGCTACCCTTCACGTGACCGAACAACTCGGACTCGAGAAGCGTTTCGGGAAGGCCAGCGCAGTTGACCGGAGCGAAGACATGGCTGGCTCGTGGTCCGCGCGAGTGAATCGCGCGCGCCACGATTTCCTTACCGACTCCGCTCTCTCCAGTGATCAGAACCTTTGCGTCGGATCGCGCGACGCGGTCGATCTCCTGCTCGAGCGCCGTCACCTCGGCGCTGCGGCCGGTTAGTTGGACATGAGAACGCGGACGTATCGCGCCGATCGGGCTGACCCGAGAGCTGCTTTCAGCGACACCATCAATCATTGTTCATGAACCGTTCAATGAGCTGCCGGTGTTCCAACGTCATCCCAACAAATGTGGCTCCGATCCGATACCCGGACCCTGCATCCGACCCTGAGGTTACGCGTCGAACCTGAATGTCTGCCAGAAACGGCGCCCCGGCCAACGTAAAGCGGAGGCTTCCGCGGGAGCCCGGATTGAGCAACCGCGGAGACTGCAGGAGTACTCCTGCCGTACTGATGTCGAGTACCCGCACGCTCATGTTCGCTGGCAGGTTCGCGAATTCCTCGCTGACCTGGTGGCGTGGGACTCGTCGCCGTTCCTCCATCCGCTCCTCTGTAGCTTGCCGAACCTCGCGCGGCTGACACTGCGTCGTGCCGCACTCTGCGAGGGCTTCCGCCTCGAAGTGCAAGCGAGTCGCCAAGCTGCGGTAGACGTTTGTCTACCAAAACAAGGCTATGCGTTTCAATGACTTATGGGTCTGTCTTAGGAGACTTTCGCGCGAGGATCGGTCCTCAGAAAGTCTGGGCGAATCTGGGCTAAGACTCTCAGCAGGGAAGACTTTTGCTTCCGCTGGCCCCTCCCTGAGACCCTCCCTAGACCTGCGGCCAATCCGTCGCCCGTGCGAGGGCTGGCGGAATGGAAAGGAACTCCACGCCGACGAGATAGCGAATCGGCTCGTCTGGTCCGGACACTCGACGGATGTGACGCACTCGCGCATCGACCGTGACCTCGCGCCCCTCGAGCTTCAAGTGCAGCGGTTGCACTGATTCCGGAGGCATTGGTACGGGCGAGGTGATGAGCGCACCGTCGCGGCTGATGTTGACCACGCGCGCTGGCTCGGTCAGTTCGAGTGTCGCCCAAAGAGCGCCGACGACTTCCAGTCGCACGCGAGAACGCCGATCCCCGAGCGCCATCAGCGGTTCACTCCGTGAGGAGAATCAGAAGCTCGCCTTCGCCGTGTTCCAGCGAGAGCATCTTCGCGAGCGTCCTGAACGATACCATCCACTGTATCTTGCCCGGGATTCCGCGCGGCCACACCAACGAGGATTGACTCGTAGCCCGGGTCTCCCCCAACAACTGCTCTCAGGCGCTCCGCGATGCTCTTCGCCTGCTCGGCGCCCGTGTCGATCATCAGCAGGCCGATCTCTCCCTCACCAAGCAACCCCGCCAGATCGGATGCGCGCATCTGCGCGCGGATTCCCGCGACCCAGCGTTGCGTCGATCCAGGCAGCGACGCAGCATCGCGAATGAGGAGCACGACGACAGCAATCGGCGCTCCCCGCTCGAGCGCTTCACGCGCAGACCGTTGGAGAATTTCTGTGAAACCGCGAGGCGCTGACCGCCGTTCGCGACGCTTGCGCGATCCACCGAGGGCCGCAGGCGCCCATGCGTCAAACATGGTCGCCACCACACTTGCAGCTGCGTGATCCCTCGGCGTGAACTGCAAGCTTTCATTGCGCCCCAGCGAAACGGTCGTAGTGTAATGCCGTTCCGATCGTTTGACGAGCGCAAGTCGGAATGCATTTGTGTCGGCATCGACATCGGTCGCGCCAGCCGGTGACGTGACCCGCAGTGCCGGGACGCCGGTTGTCGATTCGATCGCCAACGTCGCTGCGGCAGCGCCCAGTGCAGTACGCAAGTCCTCGAGCGCGCGCATCGCCTGCGTCTCCGGCGCATCGACGCTCGCAAGACTCGCAGCAACCGTCTTCGTAATTCGCGAACTGAACGAGCTCGTCGACAGCGACAACGCCAGATCGAGCAACGCAACATAGGCGCCGATGCGCTGCAGATCGTAAGCGCCGATCTCTCCCGTAAACACCATCAGCCACGAACGTCCATCGCTGTTCTTGAAGCGACGCACGAACACGTCGTCGTTGACGGGCAGACCAAATCGATCGAGATGCCCCTGCGGCAAGCGAACGAGATCCGTCGAGTCAGGCAATCCCACCGACGGAATGACCGCCGGCCGTTCGCCTTTCTTCGTCCCAGGCAAGGTCACGTCGCGAGCAAACACACCGGCTGTCGTCTCGACGTATCCGGTGACCTCGATGTCGTGCCACACGGCGATCGCTTCACCAAACAGTCGGATCAACTCTCTGTCCGATTCGCGATTGGACGCTTGTCCGAGGAGTTGCGCAAGCGGTGCAACACGGTTCAAGCCGCTCGACGGAAACGCGGGAGGGCTCAGGAGGTGCGCATCGACTGCTGCCTTCAGCCACGACGCGACGAGCTCGAGTTGCGAGCGCGAGGCTCCTGCATCCTGACGCGAGGGATTCACGCGTCCGATCAGGAGCGCACCGCACGCGTTGCGTTCGGTGATAACTGGAACACAAATGATTTGCAGTCCGCCGAGATCGAGTGCCTGGGACGCACGTTCCCTGAGTGACGCACCAATCGCCGTCAGCAGAGCGCCCTCACCATGCTCCAACATCGCCGAGAGCCTTGCCGCCTGCTCACCTGACGTCGGGAGCAGCACGGACGGACGGCTGTCCACGAGGAGGAGGTCGACCTTCAGCCGTCGACGCAACTCCAGCAACCAGTCCCACGACCGGTCACGAACAGCGATTTCGAACGACGAGGGTTCCTGGGCCACGAGTGACGGGTTCTCGGTGTTCGACATGAGTGTCGATTCCCGCAGAACCGCACGGGAACAATCACCTGGCTCCTGCAAGCTGGCCGCCAGCCGTCGTGCCGGATCTAATTCCAAACGCTCGATTAACGACGGCATTAGGCCCCGATCGCTCCGACGAAAGACGCCTGTCGTGGAGACAAACCGCGGGCGCCGCGGTCAGGGTAGCTCAGCTATGCGTCTGACGCAAACCTTGATCGGGTAATCGATGCCCCGTACGATTTTGTGCGACTTAGTGCGGACCGGACTTGCGCTCGAGTCTCTCTTTCACAAGAGTCACGAGGTTGGACGGTGAGATCGGCTTGACGACGTAGTCCGCGCCCGCGCGACGGGCCTCGGCTTCGAGCACTTCGTCGTGGAACCCAGTCACTATAATGGTCGGAATCGGCTGGGGACTCAGGAGCAACAGCTGTAGTCCGTTAAAGCCCCCAAGGCGCAGATCGGCGATAACCAGATCCGGGCTCTCCGTGGCCGCTGCGTGGCGACCTTCCTGATATGTACTCGTCGCGATCACATCGTGACCGGCAAGCTTCAGGAATTCTCGATACCCGGTCCTGGTTGCATCGTCGTCCTCGACGATAAGAATCTTCGCCATGAGCGCCTCTCGACCTCGGCCGCAAGGGGAAATGGGCTGAGGACTACTCGCTGGCCGATAATAGGCCGATTAGGTTGAGGAGATCACACTGAAGTCGCGTGTGGCTTCAGATTTTCTGCAATTGCACGGTTTCCTTGGTCCCCTGCGGTGCCACTGCGAGAACGCTCAATTGAGGATTGCGGAACATCTGCGAATTTTAGTGCAATCTATCATCTAAACGCGGCAACACCGAATTACGGTTCAACCGGCAGACGGGTTGCACCTTTACACACTTTATGAGCGACTCGCTCCCAGACCCCGACGACGAAATCGTCGTGAAGCTTCCCGAAGAAGCTTCGTTGGACGATCTGATCGCCGGTCTGGAGGCGACATGGCAGACTGCCACTCCTCCAAAGGCGGCAGCGCCGGAACCACCCCCTCCACCGCCTGTGGAAGAGCCGCTTCCTCCGCCGCCTCCTCCGCCGGCCCAACGCGAGGAGCGGAGAGGCGCAGCGCGTCGAGAACCCCACGAGTTCAAGGCTGAATTGCGCCTGGCTGTCGCGGGCTTCCCGATGCGGCTCGTGAATCTATCGGCGACGGGGCTATTGGCCGAAACCAATCAAAGATTGTGTCCCGGCCGAACCGTTGACGTTTTCCTTCGTTATGGTGGCGTTCGCAAGGTTCTCCGTGCCACGGTCATTCGATCGTCGATGCACGCAGTCGCGCCGAATCCAGTGTTTCGCGCGGCACTGCAATTCGAAGACACCTTAGCCTTGCAGGACGCAGACCTATGAGCTTGATGCCGTCGCTTTGTGCGGCCCTCGAACGTGCCGGTGGGGACCGTTTGGTTATGAGGGCCGGCGAACGGCCACATGTGTTGGCGGGCGAGCGTCGTCATGACGTTGCCTCTGCGGTGCTGTCGATCAACGCCGTGGAAGCGCTCGCGGAACAGATCCTCTCGTCCTCAGCGCGACATGAGTTGGCGGCGAATGGATCCGTCAGCGAACCGGTCACGTCGCCCTCCTTCCCTCGTCCGCTGACGGCGAGAGCGGAGCGCGTCGGTGATGATTTCTGCATCGAGCTGATCGTATCGACGGCGCCTGCTGAGGCTGCTGCACCTGCTG
>Ga0315912_10003502_pt1 | contig 15549 bp, 17 predicted proteins | sample VfabasoilMG_FD_204469 | JGI IMG/M metagenome (GOLD analysis project Ga0315912, IMG submission 204469) | Garden soil microbial communities collected in Santa Monica, California, United States - V. faba soil | ecosystem: Environmental > Terrestrial > Soil > Garden | place: USA: California... | reverse complement strand
CCATGCCTTCGACCAGCGTGTTCGACCGGCAGCCCGAGAACTATCGGGCCGAGGTGCTGCCGAAAGGATTGCCGCGCGTCGCCGTCGAGGCGGGCGTCACCGATTTCTGGCGCAAGTACGTGGGCGCGGTTGACGACCCGAAGGGTGCCGTAGTCGGCATCGACCGCTTCGGCGAATCGGCGCCGGCGGGAGAATTGTTCAAGCACTTCGGCTTCACGCCGGAGAATGTCGCCAAAGCAGTCAGGAGCGTAGTCACATGACCATCAAGGTAGCCATCAACGGCTTCGGCCGCATCGGCCGCAACATTCTGCGGGCTTTCCACGAAAGTTCGAAGAAGCATGATCTGCAGTTTGTCGCCATCAATGATCTCGGCGATGCGAAGACCAACGCGCACCTGTTGAAGTACGACACCGCGCACGGCCGCTTCAAGGGCACGGTGGACGTCAGCGGCAATACCCTTAAGGTCAATGGCCAGGACATCCAGGTGGTCGCAGAACGCGATCCGTCCAAGCTGCCCTGGAAATCGCTCGGCGTGGACATCGTGCTGGAGTGCACCGGCCTGTTCACCAGCAAGGCGAAGGCGGGGGCGCACATCAATGCCGGCGCGAAGAAGGTGATCATCTCCGCGCCCGGCGACAAGGACGTGGACCGCACCGTGGTGTTCGGCGTCAACCACAAGGAATTGAAGGGCTCGGACACGGTGATCTCGAATGCGTCCTGCACCACCAATTGCCTCGCGCCCCTGGTGAAGGCGCTGGATGACCGCATCGGCGTGGTCTCGGGCCTGATGACCACCGTGCACGCCTACACCAACGACCAGGTGCTGACCGACGTCTATCACTCGGACCTGCGGCGCGCGCGCTCGGCCAGCATGAACATGATCCCGACCAAGACCGGCGCGGCCGCCGCGGTCGGCCTGGTGCTGCCGCACCTGAACGGCAAGCTGGACGGCTACGCCATCCGCGTGCCGACCATCAATGTGTCGGTGGTGGACCTGACCTTCGTCGCCAAGAAATCGACGACCGCCGAAGAAGTGAACGCAGCGCTCAAGCAGGCCTCGGAAGGGGATCTCAAGGGCATCCTCGAGTACACCACCGAGCCGCTGGTCTCGTCCGACTTCAACCACAACCCGGCCAGCTCCATCGTCGATTCCCTGCTGACCAAGGTGTCCGGCGGCACGCTGGTGAAGGTGGCGAGCTGGTACGACAACGAGTGGGGCTTCTCCAACCGGATGCTGGACGTTACCGCCGCTCTGCACGCGGCGAAGTAATGAAGTTCAAGCGGCTCGCGGATCAGGACCTCCGCGGCAAGCGGGTCCTCATCCGCGCCGACCTGAACGTGCCCCAGGACGCCTGGGGCAACATCACCGACGACACGCGCATCCGCGCCTCCGTGCCTGGCATCCGCATGGCGCTGGAGAAAGGCGCGGCGGTGATGGTGACCTCGCACCTCGGACGGCCCAAGGAAGGGGTTTTCGACGCGAAGGATTCGCTCGCGCCCATTGCTAAGAAACTTGCCGACATCCTGACGATGCACGTTCCGCTGGCGCGCGACTGGCTGGACGGCGTCGACGTCAAGCCGGGCCAGGTCGTCCTGCTGGAGAACTGCCGCTTCAACGTCGGCGAGAAGGCCGACGACGAGGCGCTGTCGAAGAAAATCGCCGCGCTCTGCGACGTCTACGTCAACGACGCCTTCGGCACCGCGCACCGCGCGGAGGCGACCACGCACGGCGTGGCGCGCTTCGCCAAAGTCGCGTGCGCGGGACCGTTGATGGCGGCGGAGCTGGATGCGCTCGGCCGCGCGCTCGCGGAGCCGAAGCGCCCGTTGGTCGCCATCGTCGCCGGCTCGAAGGTGTCGACCAAGCTCACCATCCTCGCGGCGCTGGCGAAGAAGGTGGACCGGCTCATCGTCGGCGGCGGGATCCTGAATACCTTCCTGCAGGCGAAGGGTTTCCCGGTCGGCAAGTCGCTGGCGGAGGCGGGCCTGGTCGAGGAGGCGAAGAAGATCATGGCGGCCACCGACGTGCCGCTGCCCGAGGATGTGGTGGTAGCGGGCGAAATGTCGGCGCGCGCGCGCGAATCGGTCACCGGCGCAAGCGGCGTGGCGGCCGACGACATGATTCTCGATATCGGTCCGAAAAGCGCGGCGGCGCTCGCCGCCATCCTGGCCAAGGCGGGCACCATCGTCTGGAACGGGCCGGTCGGCGTGTTCGAGATCGACCAGTTCGCCAAGGGCACGGAAACGGTCGCGCGCGCGATCGCCAGCTCCAAGGCGTTTTCCATCGCCGGCGGCGGCGACACCATCGCGGCGATCAACAAGTTCGGCGTCGCCGGCGGGATCGACTACATTTCGACCGCGGGCGGCGCGTTCCTGGAATTCCTCGAAGGGAAAACCTTGCCCGCCGTCGCCGCGCTAGAGGCGCGCGCCGCCGACTAGCGCCGTCCGAGCATGCGCGCGAGCGTCGCGTCGCGCACCGCGAAGTGGTGCCAAAGCGCTGCGCCCGCGTGTGCGATGGACAGCACGAGCAGCGTGTTGCTCAGGATTTCGTGCGCTTCCTTGACGGCCTTGCGGTAGGGCGCAAGCCACGAAAACAAATCCGGCAATGGGACTCCGAGGAGCGCGACAGCTTCGCCCTTTGCCTGCAGCGCGGCCAGCCCGGACAGCGGAACCAGCAGCAGCAGCACGTAGAGCGCGGCTTTGGTCGCGCCCGCGATCCGCTTCGCCCACCGGGCGGCATCAAGTTCCGCGACCGGGTGCAGCCAGCGCCAGGGCAATCGCGCAACCAGCAGCACTAGCGCCAACAGGCCGGTTTGGTAGTGAAGAAGCGCGACGCCGCGCCGGCCTTCGCCGCCTTTGGGGAAAAGTTCCTTCATCTCCATCAGCGCCCAGGCAAGCAGGACCAGCGCGGCGGCCAGCCAGTGCAGCAGGCGGGTGACGCGATCATAGGGCGGCGCAGCAGGCGTGGTCATCGCAATACTCGCGGTCAGCGTACTCCCGCGGGCGCGCGGCCCACTGACGCAGATCAAATCAGGCGGCCGATCGGTCCCGTTCGGCGAGAATTTCAGGCAGGCCGGCGATTTCGTCGGGTACCGCGACTTCGTCGCGATCCTCCCGCGTGAGGGACGCGAGCGTGCGCGCCACGACACCTTCCTGCGGCATGGTCACGCCGTAAAAGAGCGGCTTGTCGCCGTGGAACACCGCGAGCGTCGGGAAGTTTTCAATGTCGATGTCGCCGACCAGCGCGCTGTCGTCCTCGACGTCCAGCCACACGAATTTGGCGCCGGCATTCGCCGCGGCGAGCTTGTCGAAGGTGCCGCGGAATTCGGTGCAGGTCTTGCACCAGGTGGCGCACAGGCAGGCGACGAGGAGTCCGTTCTGCTGCGCTGGTTCGTTCATAACGCGATGATACACTTGGACAAATGCTCCGCAGCACGAAGATCGTCGCCACCCTCGGGCCCGCTTCCTCCGAGCCCGCCATGCTCGAGCGCATGGTGCGCTCCGGCGTGGACGTGGTGCGACTGAATTTCTCGCATGGCACCGCGGACGACCATCTCGCGCGCGCCACGCTGGTGAAGGAGATCTCGCGCAAGACCGGCCGCACCGTCGGCATCATGTGCGACCTGCAGGGCCCCAAGATCCGCGTCGGCAAGTTCAAGGACGGCAAGGTCAACCTGGCCAAGGGACAGAAGTTCATCCTGGATGCCACTTGCGAGCTGGGCGACGGCGAGCGCGTCGGCCTGGATTACAAGGAACTGCCGCGCGACGTCGCCGCGGGCGCGGTGCTGCTGCTGGACGACGGCAAGATCGTGCTCGATGTCGCCGAGGTGAAGGGCGAGGAAGTGCACACCACGGTGCGCCACGGCGGCGTGCTGTCCAACAACAAGGGCATCAATCGGCAGGGCGGCGGGCTCACCGCGCCGGCACTCACGCCCAAGGACATCGAGGACATCCGCACCGCGGCGAAGATCAACGCCGACTATCTCGCGGTGTCGTTCCCGAAATCCGGCGCCGACATGTATATGGCGAGGGAGCTGCTGCGTGCCTCGGGCGGCAAGGCATTCCTGATCGCCAAGATCGAGCGCGCCGAGGCGGTCACCACGGCCGCGCTGCTCGACATCATGAAGGCCTGCGACGGCATCATGGTGGCGCGCGGCGACCTGGCGGTCGAGGTCGGCGACGCCTCGGTGCCGGCACTGCAGAAGAAGATGATCCGCCTGGCGCGCGAGAACAACAAGCTCACCATCACCGCGACGCAGATGATGGAGTCGATGATCGCCAGCCCGGTGCCGACGCGCGCCGAGGTTTCCGACGTCGCCAACGCCGTGCTGGACGGCACCGACGCGGTGATGCTGTCCGCCGAGTCGGCCAGCGGCAAATACCCGGTCGAAGCAATCGAGGCGATGGACCGAATCTGCATCGAGGCCGAGCAGACGCAGCCGGTGCAGCTGGAGCAGGAGTTCCTCAACCGCGTGTTCACGCGCGTCGACCAGTCCATCGCCATGGCCGGCCTGTTCACCGCCTTCCACCTCAAGGTCAAGGCGATCGCCACGCTCACCGAGTCGGGCTCGACCGCGCTGTGGATGTCGCGCCTGAACTGCGGCGTGCCGATCTACGCGCTCACCTCGCAGACGGCGACGCGCTACCGCTGCGCGCTGTTGCGGGACGTCTATCCGCTGATGGTGAAGTACGTCGGCCACGACCGCGAAGAACTGCTCTCGGAGGCCGAGAAGGTCCTGGTGGAGAACGGCGTGGTCAAGAAAGGCGACCTGATCGTGCTCACCATCGGCGAGCCGATCGGCAAGTCCGGCGGCACCAACACCATGAAAATCGTCAAAGTCGGCGAGCACCACAAAACCTGAAGGAGGGAACCATGGCTGGCATCACCCCGAAAGCGCCCAATCACGCCAACCTGCCGCCGCTCGCGAGCCGCTTCGTCGACGTGGCCGCGCTGCCCTGGGAGAAGACCGTGTATCCCGGCGTGGAGGCGAAGACGCTGCTGGTGGACCGGGCCTCGGGCCTGCTCACCGTGTTCCTGAAGATGGCGCCGGGCGCCAAGCTGCCCGACCACGAGCACGTGCTGATCGAGCAGACCTACCTGCTCGAAGGCACGCTGGTGTGCGGCGAAGGCACGGTCACGGCCGGCCAGTTCGTCTGGCGCCCGGCCGGCAGCCGCCACGAAGCCTGGGCGGGACCGCAGGGCAACCTGTCGATCGCCATGTTCCAGATCCCGAACCGTTTCTACGGGGCCGACGGCAAGGAGAGCGACTTCCTCGGCAACGACTGGGACAAGAACTGGGGCGAGGCCTTCCGCCGCCACGAAGAAGCGAGCGTCTAGCGTCCTTCGTACAGGTCGCGCCCGCGCACCAGGGCGCGGATTTTGCCGTCGGCGATATTGCGCTTCAGCATCCAGAAGCCGCAATCCGGGTGGATGTATTTCACCCGGCCCCTGCCAAGAACCTTTTCCGCGCGCTCGATGGCGCGCGCGATCGCGTCCGCGCTCTCGACCTCGGTGCGCTTGATGTCCACCACGCCCAGGCCGAAGCCGATGTCGCGCCGCAGTCCCTTGAACACCGCCAGTTCCTCGGTCGGCCGGTGCGCAACTTCCATGACGATGTGGTCCGCCTTCAGCGCGTTCAGGTAGTCCATCAGCTTTTCCCAGCCGCCTTTCTGGATGCTCTGCCCGCCGTAGTTGCCGAAGCACAGGTGCACGGCCGCCTTTGATTTCTTCGGCACCGCCTTGAGGACCTTGTTGATGGTCTCGGCGGCCCACTGCCATTCGCCGGGATGGCCCGGCAGGTTGGCCTCGTCCACCTGGATCACGTCCGCGTCGAGGTGCTTCACCTGCGCGGCCAGCACGTCGGCGATCGCATGCGCGAGCTTCTCGGGGCTGCGGTAGTGCAGGTCATGAAGCGTCTTCGCGAGCATGTGCGGGCCGGTCAGCGTGAACTTGAGCGGCCGGCTGGCAAGGCGCCTCGCGCGCGCGCAGGCGAGCGACAGGTTGAGCGTGCCGGCGGATACCGGGCCCTCGACCACGCCGGGCGGCTTGGCGCGAAAGCGCATGCCGGCGCCTTTCGAATACGCGAGCCATTCCGAAAAGCCGATCTCGCTGCGGATGCCCTGCATCGGCCGCGTGAAGTACTCGATCATGCCGTTGGTCTCGGGGTGGTTCAGGTCGAAGCGGTAGAGCTCGCCGTCGCAGACCAGGTCGATGCCGGCGGCCTCCTGCGTATGCAGCACCACGCGCATCGCGTCCTCCAGCGCCTGCTCGGAGGGCGCGGCCGCGAGCCAGTCGGGCAGCGGGTAGGAACCGACAACGGTGGTTTTTATTTTCGGCGCTTTCATGGCGGTGATTATAATTCACCGGATGGTTAAAACTTTCGCGGATGTCGGCGGGCTCGAAGAGTTCATGACGCGGCCTTCGCCGGCGCTGGCCGCGGATCTCGCGCGCGCCCCCGGCGACATTCTGGTCCTCGGCGTCGGCGGCAAAATGGGCCCGACGCTGGCTCGCATGGCGAAACGCGCGCTCCCCGACCGGCGCGTGATCGGCGTGGCGCGCTTCTCCGAGAAAGGCCTGCGCGAAAAGCTTGAGGCACAGGGCGTCGAGTGCATCGCCTGCGACCTGCTCGACCGAGCCGCGCTGGAGCGCCTGCCGCGCGCACCGAACCTGGTCTTCATGGCAGGGCACAAGTTCGGCGCGGCCGGGAATGCCGCCTTTACCTGGGCGATGAACGTGCGCGTTCCCTACCTGGTGGCGGATACCTTCCGCGAATCCCGCAGCGTGGTGTTCTCCACCGCCTGCGTCTATCCGTTCGCCGAGGTCACGGGCGCGGGCGCCCCGGAGGGCACGCCGACGCTGCCGCCGCCCGGCGACTACGCGGCCTCCTGCGTCGGCCGCGAAAAAGCGTTCGAGTACGGCTCGCTGACGCACGGCACGCCGGGCCGCCTGGTGCGCCTCGAGTACGCGATCGACATGCGCTACGGCGTGCTGCACGACGTGGCGGCCAAAGTGTTCGCCGGCCAGCCGGTCGACGTGACCATGGGCCATGTCAACGTCATCTGGCAGGGCGAGGCGAACGAACAGGCCCTGCGCCTGCTGGCGCACTGCACCTCGCCGACCTCGCCGCTGAACGTGAGCGGGCCGGAGGTGGTGAGCGTGCGCTGGCTGGCGCAGGAATTCGGCAAGCGCTTCGGCAAGAAGGCGGAAATCACCGGCAAGGAAGCGCCGACCGCCTGGCTGGTGGATTCGCGCGCGGCGCAGGCGCTGCTCGGGCCGGCGCAGGTGTCGCTGGCGCAGATGATCGACTGGCAGGCGGACTGGATCGTGCGCGGCATGCCCGGCCTGGGCAAGCCCACGCACTTCGAGACGCGTGACGGCAAGTACTGACCGTAGTGAACACGCGCTGGACGACCGGCATCTCGCCGGCTGCCTGGCGCTGTCGAAATCCGCGCACTGGAACCAGAACGAAGCCGACTGGCGCGTGATGCTCGCCATCGGGCGCGGCTGGGGCATCACGCTGGGCGACGGCACGCTCGCCGCCTCGACCGTCGTGCTTCCCTATGGCGGCAAGTTCGCCTGGGTCAGCATGGTGCTGGTGCTGCCAGAGCAGCGCCGCAAGGGCTACGCCACCCAGCTGTTGAAAACGGCCCTGCGGGAAAACACGCGCATGGGCCTCACCTCCATCCTGGACGCCACGCCCGCCGGGCACGACGTCTACCTGCAGGAAGGCTTCCAGGACCGCTGGGGCTTCAAGCGCTACGCGCTCTCCGCGCCCAAGGCCGGCTTCATGCCGGTGGCGGATGTGCGACCGCTGCAGCCGAAGGACTGGGCGCCGCTGCTCGCGCTGGACGCGGCGGCTTTCGGTGCGAGCCGCGAGCGCCTGCTGCGCAACCTGGCCAGCCGCCTGCCCGCCGCGGCGCTGGTCGTCGAGCGCGAAGGCGCGCTGGCGGGATTCGTGCTGGGGCGGGAAGGGCGCGAGGCGAACCAGGTCGGGCCGCTGGTGGCCCGCGACGAGGAAGCGGCGCTGGTCCTCCTGAATGCGGCGCTCGCGGGCGTGCGCGCGCCCATCTACGTGGACATCGCCGATCATGCGCCCGCACTTCAGGCCTGGGCGCAGGCGAGGGGATTCGCCTTCCAGCGGCCCTTCACGCGCATGGTGCACGGCGAAGGCGCCGGCCCGGCGCCAGGCGAAGCCGGGCTGGTGTTCTGCCCGGCCGGCCCGGAACTCGGCTAGTTACTTCGTCATCTTGACCGAACGGTCAAGAAACTCGTTGGTGTAAGTCGTCTTCACGTCGAAGGGCTTGTCGATGCCCACGTAGTCGCGCACCAGCTCGTAGTCGGCCTTCATGCGGTTGTCGTCGTGGATGCCGAGCGCGACTTCGCGCGAGAACTTGTCGCTCATCAGCACTTCCACCAGCTGCCAATTCACGAGTTCGTTGTCGAAACTGAGCGCGCCGTTGGCGTCGATCAGCGCCTGCACGCAGGGCTTCGGGTCCTTCACGCAGGCGGCGAACGCGCGCTGCGAAACCTTGACGAACTTGTCGATCACCGGCTTGTTCTTCGACAGGAACTCCGCGTTGACGATCACCGAGTTGCCGTAGGGATTGAGCCCGACCTCGCGCCAGGCGAGGAAGCCCATGTCGGCGCCGAGTTCCCTCTGGAACACGTGGTGGATGTTGTAGAACGAGGTGGTGACGTCGATCGACTTCGCCTTCAGCGCCGAGAGCTTCGAATTGGCGTCGATGTTCACCCAGGTGACGGACTTCGGATCGATGCCGTTCGCCTTGGCGAGCGCCGGCCACATCACGCGCGCGCCGTCGCCGGCCGGGTTGCCGATCTTCTTGCCCGGGAAATCCTTGATGCTCTTGATGCCGGAGCTCTTCAGCCAGTACATGCCCTGCGGCGAATTGGCGTAGACGTTGAACACGCCGACCGTGTCGGCGCCCTTGCCCTTGGCCACCAGCACGCCGCCCATGTCGGCGAGGCCGATCGGGTTGGCGCCGGCGCCGACCTTCTGCGTGGCGAGCGCCGAGCCCTTGCCCGGCTCCAGGTTCAGGTCGATGCCTTCCTTCGCGTACCAACCCTGCTTCTTGGCGAAATAGTAGGGCGCGTGGTCGCCGCCCGGCACCCAGTTGAGGATGAAGTCGAGTTTTTGCTGGGCCGCTGCGGGAACGGAAATGGACGCGAGCGCGGCGGCGATAAGAAATCTACGCATGAGGCCTCCTCATTTCAGAAGTCGCGATGTTACCATCCAGTAACCACCTGGTTAACATGCACCGATCCCAGCTGCCCGTCGAAACGCTCGCGCTGTTGCGGCGCGGCACCGTCATTCCCGCCCACCCGCTGGCGCTGGACGCGCAGCGGCGCCTGGACCCGCGGCGCCAGCGCGCGCTGACGCGCTACTACCTGGACGCAGGCTCGGGCGGGCTGGCGGTCGGCGTGCACGCCACGCAATTCGCGATCCGCGAACGCGGCATGTACGAACCCGTGCTCAAGCTGGCCGCCGAGGAGGCACGATCCTGGTGCAAGCGCCCGCTGGTGATGATCGCCGGACTGTCGGGCAGGACCGCGCAGGCGAAGCAGGAAGCCGGCATCGCGCTCAAGCACGGCTATCACGCCGGCATGCTGTCCCTCGCGCCCATGAAAGGGGCGTCGGTCGACGAACTGGTCGAGCATTGCGCGGCGGTGGCCGCGGCGATTCCGCTGGTCGGGTTCTACCTGCAGACCGCGGTGGGCGGCATCGCGCTGCCGGCGGAATTCTGGCGGCGCTTCTGCGGGATCGACAACGTCATCGCCGTGAAGATGGCGCCGTTCAACCGCTACCGCACGCTGGACGTGGTGAAGGGGCTGGTCGCCGCGCGCGCGGAAGACCGCGTCACGCTCTACACCGGCAACGACGACCACATCGTGCTCGACCTGCTGAGCCCGTTCGCGGTGATGCGCGGGAAAGAGGAAGTGCGCGTGCGCATCAAGGGCGGCCTGCTTGGCCACTGGAGCGTGTGGACCAAAGGCGCGGTGGACCTGCTGGAACGACTGCACAGGGAAAAGCCGTCGGAAGACCTCCTCGCGCTCGACTCCAAGGTCACCGACGCCAACAGCGCCTTCTTCGACGTCGCGCACGATTTCGCCGGCTGCATCCCCGGCTGCCACGAAGTGCTGCGGCGGCAGGGCCTGCTGGAGGGCACCTGGTGCCTGGATCCGCAGGAAGTCCTCTCGCCCGGGCAGGCGCAGGAGATCGACCGCGTCTACGCCGCCTATCCCGACATGAACGACGACGCCTTCGTTCGGGAGAATTTGACCCGGTGGTTGAGTTGAACCTCGAAGAATACAAATTCAAGGGGCATACGACAGTCCCCGGCGTATTCACCGCCGCCGAGATGGATGCTGCGATCGAGGACATCGGCCGCTGGGGCGAGGAGTTCCTGCGCGAACTGCCCGCAGACCAGCGTCGCTGGTACCTGGATGGCGGCGTGAAAGCGCGCGATGTCCTGCGCAAGCTCGACAACCCGCACCATCACCGCGAGTCGATCCGCGCGCTCGCGCGCGACACGCGCCTGGTGTCGCTGGTGGAAGGCGCGATCGGCCAGGGCGTGTCGGTCTACTTCAGCCAGATTTTCTTCAAGCCGCCCGAGGGCGGCGGCCCGAAGCCGCCGCACCAGGACAATTTCTATTTCGGCCCGCGCGACCCGCAGGCGCTGATTACCGCCTGGGTCGCCTTCGACGATGCCACGGTGGAAAACGGCTGCATGTTCTTCGGCGAAGGATCTCAGTTGCGTCCCCTAATTGCGCACGTCGCTCCGGCAGATGAGCCATTCAATCTGCAGATTCCTGCGGAGTCCGCCACCTTCGCGATGACGGCCGCGCCGGTGCCCAAGGGCGGGGTATCGTTCCACCATGGCGGCGTGCTGCACCAGTCCGGCCCGAACCACTCGCAGCGCTGGCGCCGCGCCTGCGCGCTGCACTACGTGCGCAACGACAACGCCTTCGTCAGCCCGGCGCTGCCCTATGACGCCGCCATGTTCCTGAGGGTGACGTGACCGACGCGAGGCGGGAAACTACGCGCCGCATCGTGCTGGCGATACTCGCGCACCTTGCCCTGCTGCTGGCCTGGTACCTGTTCGTCGCGCTCGGCAACGTGCCGAAGTTCGTCATGCCCTCGCCGGTGGACACGCTGAACGCGCTGCTGCAGCCCAACTACAGCTGGTGGACCAATATCTCGGTCACCGCCACGGAGATCTTCGGCGGCTACTTCCTCGCGCTGGTGGTTGGCGTCGCGCTGGCGCTGCTGTTCAGCTGGTCGAAGGCGCTGGAGGCGTTCTTCATGCCGCTGCTGGTGTCGCTCAACATGATCCCGAAGGTGGCGCTCGGGCCGCTGATCATCGTCTGGTTCAAGTACGGCGTGTTCCCGAACACGCTGATGGCGTTCTCGATCTGCGTGTTCCCGATCCTGCTCACCACCGCGCGCGGCCTGCGCGAGGTGGAGCCCGAGCTGCTCGACCTGGTGAATGCGCTCAAGGGCTCGCGCTGGCAGCTGTTCACCAAGATCCAGCTGCCGGGCGCGCTGCCCTACATCTTTTCCGGCATGAAGGTGGCGGCCATCCTGGCGGTGGCGGGCGCGATCGTCGGCGAATTCCTCGGCTCGGACAAGGGGCTGGGCTACCTGATGCTGCAGGTGCAGGTGACGCTGGATACGCCGGCGATGTTCATGGCGGTGATCCTGATCACGCTGCTGGGCATGCTGCTCTACGGCATGGTGCTAGGGCTAGAAAAACTCCTGGTGGTCAAGGATGCTCGTGTCTCCTGAGCCTTTCATTCGGCTGCGGGGCGTCAGCAAGACCTACCGCCTCGGCAAGAAAGCGCACTTGGCGGTGTCGGACGCGACATTCGACGTCATGCCCGGGGAACTGGTGTCGCTGGTCGGGCCCTCGGGCTGCGGCAAGTCGACACTGCTGAAAATCCTCGCCGGGCTGCACCCGCACGACGGGGGCGAGCTGAAGATGGGTTCGGCGACGCATTCCTTCGACCCCGCGCGCGACGTCGGCATGGTGTTCCAGGCGCCGCTGCTGCTGAAGTGGCGCCGCATCCTGGAAAACGTGCTGCTGCCGGCTGAAATCCTCGGCCTGGACATGAAGGAGGCGGAAGGCCGCGCGCGCGAGCTGCTCAAGCTCGTGGGCCTGGCGGGTTACGAGGAAAAGTATCCCTACGAGCTCTCGGGCGGCATGCAGCAGCGCGCGGCGATCGCGCGCTCCCTCGTGCACGACCCCAAGCTGGTGCTGATGGACGAACCGTTCGGCGCGCTGGATGCGCTCACGCGCGAAAAGATGAACCTGGAGCTGCTGCGCATCTGGAAGGAGGCCGGCAAGACCATCGTGTTCGTCACGCACGGCATCTCGGAAGCGGTGTTCCTCGGCAGCCGCGTGGTGGTGCTCACCGCGGGGCCGGCGCGCATGGCCGACAATTTCGAGATCGACCTGCCGCATCCGAGGACGCTGGACATCAAGACCCACGAGCATTTCGGCGAGTACACGCGCCGCATCTACAAGCTGCTGGGGATGGAATGAAGTCCAAAGGGAGAGATCCCGAGAAGAACCGCAACGGCATCCTCGCCGCGGCGCTGGAGGAGTTCGCGCGCTACGGCCTGGGCGGCGCGCGCGTGGACCGCATCGCCGCGCGCGCCGGCGCCAACAAGCGCATGCTGTACTACTACTACGGCAACAAGGAGGACCTGTTCCTCGCGGTGCTGGAGTCGCGCTATGCGCACATCCGGCGCGCCGAGCTCGGGCTGCGCCTGGGCGCGCTCGATCCGGCTGAAGGCATCCGCCGCCTGATCGCCTTCACCTGGGACTACTACCTGAAGCACCCGGAATTCCTCACGCTGCTCAACAGCGAGAACCTGCACCGCGGCCGCCACATCCGCCGCTCGCGCCAGATCGCCGCCATGCACTCGCCGCTGATCGCCACCCTGCGCGACCTGCTCGAGCGCGGCGCGCGCGGCGGCAGTTTCCGCCGCGGCGTCGATCCGGTGCAGCTCTACATATCGATTGCCGGCCTGGGCTATTTTTACCTGGGCAACCGGCATACGCTGTCGACCATCTTCGAGCGCGACCTGCTGGCCGCGCGCAGCAAATCCGAGCGCCTGAAGCACATGACGGAGCTCGTCCTGGGGTACCTGTCGAAATGAACGAGGGAGGAAATGCCATGAGAGTCCTGAAAATCGCGGTCGCGGCCGCTGCTTTGGCCGCCGCTTTTTCGGCGCAGGCGCAGTGGAAGCCCGCCAAGCCGATCAACATCATCGTGCCCTGGGCGGCGGGCGGCGCGACCGACCAGGTCACCCGCGTCGCCGCGGGCGAGCTGGAGGAGGCGCTGGGCGCGAAGATCGTCATCATCAACCAGCCCGGCGGCGCCGGCTCGATCGGCACCATGAACGCGATGAACGCGACCAAGGACGGCTACACCTGGACCGCGGGCGCGCCCAAGCAGCTCGGCACCTACCCGGTGCTGGGCCTGGCGGGCACCAAGCTCTCCGACTTCCACCTGTTCGTGTCGGTGACGCAGGTGCCGATCGTCAGCGTGAACCCCGCCTCGCCTTACCAGACGTTCGACCAGCTGCTGGCGGCGATGAAATCCAATCCGGGCATCACCGTGGCGACCGCCGGCAACACCTCCAGCGGCCACATTGCGATGGAGGCGATCGTGAAGGCCACCGGCGTGAAGTACCGCCACGTCACCTATGACGGCGGCAATCCGGCGGTAATCGCCACCGTCGGCGGCGAGACGCAGGTGACCACGCAGCTCGCGAGCGAGCAGGCCGAGATGATCAAGGGCAAGCGCCTGCGGCCGCTGGCGGTGGTGGGCTCGAAGCCGCTGGAAATCGAGGGCTTCGGCACCATCCCGCCGATCACCAACTGGGTGAAGAACGTGCCCTCGGTGGACACGGCGTTTGGCATCGCGATCCCGAAAGGCGTGCCGGCCGAAGTCGCGGCCACAGTGGAGAAGGCCTGGAATGACAAGATCAGCAAATCGGACAAGCTCAAGGCCTATGCCAAGGCACGCTCCGTGCTGTTCACGCCGATGGCCGGCAAGGCGGCCTACGACGCGGTCTGGCCGACGGTGATCACCGATTCCTGGATCATCAACGACGCGGGCATGGCCAAGGTTTCGCCCGAGAAGCTGGGCTTCCCCAAGCCGTGACGCAGCGGCCGGACCGGCTCTTTGGCGCGGGCTGGCTCGCGCTGGGGGCCGTGGTGCTGGTGGCGTCCTGGCGCATGGATCGCCTGGAGAGCCAGCACATCAATCCCTGGTCGGCACCCGGCCTGCTGCCCGGATTGCTGGGCGCGCTGATGGTTTTCTTCGGCGCGGCGCTGATGCTGCGCCGGCCGTTTGCCGCGGGCGGCGACGCCGCGCGTGCCGCGCCCGCGGGCCGCACCTGGCTGGCGATCGTGCTGTGCGTGGGCTTCGCCGCGGGCCTGCTCGGGCACGGCCTGCCGTTCTGGCTTACCGCGGCGGGCTTCATGTTCGTCGCCATCCTCTCTTTCCGCTGGCTCGACCGGGAAGCGGGCGCCGCGTTGGGGCGGCTTGCGCTCGAGTCGGCCGCGATCGCGCTGTGCGCGAGCGCGGTGGTGAGCGCGTTGTTCCAGGAAGTGTTCCTGATCCGCCTGCCCTAGACGATGGAAGGCCTGGGACTGCTGGCGCATTCGCTGCAGGGGTTGTTCGGCCCCTGGCAGATTGCCTATGCGCTGGGCGCGACGCTCGTCGGCATCGTCATCGGCATCCTGCCCGGCCTGTCGGCGACGCTGGGCATCGCGCTCATGACCACGCTCACGGTGAAGATGCCGCACACCGACGCGATCCTGGTGCTGGTCTGCGTCTACGTGGGCGCGATTTACGGCGGCAGCCGCACCGGCATCCTGCTCAACATCCCCGGCACGGCCGCCAACGCGGCGGCGACCCTGGACGGGCACGAGCTCGCCAAGCAGGGACGCGCGGGCCGCGCCATGGGCATCGCCACCACGGGCTCGGTCGCGGGCTCCCTGTTCGGCGTGCTGTGCCTGGCGATGCTGACGCCGCTGCTGTCGGAAGTGGCGCTCAAGTTCCAGGCCTTCGAGTTCTTCTGGCTCGCGCTGCTGGGCGTGCTCATGTCCGGCAGCCTCACCGGCAGCGATCCGCTCAAGGGCTGGCTCATGGGTTTCCTCGGCATGCTGACCGCCCAGGTGGGCCTGGACGGCATCCACGCGCAGGAGCGCTTCACCTTCGGCTCGAGCGAACTCACGGGCGGCATCGCGCTGATTCCGGCGCTGGTGGGCGCCTTCGGTTTCGCCGAGATACTGCTGGTGATGTCGGAGCCGGCGAAGAAAGCGGCGATCAACGCCGTGGACTCGATCCTGCCGCGCATCGGCGACGTGCTGCGGTACTGGAAGACGATCCTGCGCTCGGGCGCGATCGGCGTGTTCATCGGCATCCTGCCCGGCGTGGGCGAGGACATGGGCGCCTGGACCTCGTATGCGGCCGCCAAGCGCTTCTCGCCCGAGCGCGACCAGTTCGGCAAGGGCTCG
>Ga0315912_10003501_pt1 | contig 15550 bp, 11 predicted proteins | sample VfabasoilMG_FD_204469 | JGI IMG/M metagenome (GOLD analysis project Ga0315912, IMG submission 204469) | Garden soil microbial communities collected in Santa Monica, California, United States - V. faba soil | ecosystem: Environmental > Terrestrial > Soil > Garden | place: USA: California... | reverse complement strand
GCAGATCCTCAGTCGCAGAAAGAAAAACAATCCGATCCTGATCGGCGAACCCGGTGTGGGAAAAACGGCAATCGCCGAAGGCCTTGCCCTGCGGATCATTCAAAAGAAGGTTTCAAGAGTATTGTTCGGAAAGCGCGTTGTTACCCTCGACCTGGCATCGCTGGTTGCCGGCACCAAATACAGGGGCCAGTTTGAAGAGCGCATGAAAGCCGTGATGAACGAGTTGGAAAAATCTCCGGATGTAATTCTGTTTATCGACGAACTACATACCATTGTCGGCGCCGGTGGTGCGTCAGGCTCACTCGACGCATCGAACATGTTCAAGCCCGCGCTCGCACGCGGCGAGATACAATGCATTGGCGCAACCACCCTGGACGAATACAGGCAGTACATTGAAAAGGACGGCGCGCTTGCCCGTCGCTTCCAGATGGTGATGGTGGACTCGACCTCCGTTGAGGAAACGATCCAGATCCTTGACAACATCAAGGAAAAATACGAAGACCACCATCATGTGACCTATACCAAAGAGGCGATAGACGCCTGCGTGAAGCTCTCGGACCGCTACATCAGTGACCGCTTCCTTCCGGACAAGGCCATCGACGTGCTGGACGAAGCTGGTGCGCGGGTACACATCAATAACATTCACGTGCCTGAAGACATTGTGAAACTCGAGGAGGCCATCGAGGACGTGAAGAAAGAAAAGAACCGCGTTGTAAAAAGCCAGAAGTACGAGGAAGCCGCTCAATTACGCGACCGTGAAAAGAAACTGATTGAACAGCTTGACGTAGCCAAGGCGCGCTGGGAAGAAAAAACCCGAACCGAAAAGTACACAGTAACAGAAGACAATGTCGCCGACGTGATCGGCATGATGACGGGCATTCCCGCCAACCGCATCGCGCAGAAAGAAAGCAACAAGCTGCTGGGCATGGGCACTTCTCTAAGCGGGAAAGTGATTGGTCAGGAAGAAGCGATCGGTAAGCTGACAAAAGCGATTCAAAGAACCCGCGTTGGGTTGAAAGATCCGAGGAAACCAATCGGCTCATTCATTTTCCTTGGACCTACGGGCGTGGGCAAGACGGAACTCGCAAAGGTTCTGGCTAACTACCTCTTTGACAAGGAAGACGCCCTGGTGAGAATCGACATGAGTGAATACATGGAGAAGTTCTCGGTATCACGACTCGTCGGCGCGCCTCCCGGCTATGTGGGCTACGAAGAAGGCGGCCAGTTGACGGAGAAGGTTCGTCGCAAACCATACTCGGTCGTGTTGCTGGATGAAATAGAGAAGGCACACCCTGACGTGTTCAATATTCTCCTGCAGGTGCTTGATGACGGTATCCTCACCGATGGCCTGGGCCGTCGTGTAGACTTCCGGAATACCATTATTATCATGACGTCAAACATCGGCGTCAGGGATCTCAAGGATTTTGGAAGTGGAATTGGCTTTGCGTCGAAGGCGAAGCAGCTGAGTGAAGAGGAGAACATGAAGGCAACGATCCAGAACGCGCTGAAGCGCGCATTCAGCCCTGAGTTCCTCAACCGCCTTGATGATGTGATCGTGTTCAACTCGTTGAAGCGCGAAGACATTCACAAGATCATCGACATCACGCTGGGCAAACTCTTCACCAGGATCATCGCACTTGGATACCAGATCGAGCTCACCGACAAGGCGAAGGATTTCCTGGCGGAAAAAGGCTATGATCAGCAGTTTGGCGCACGACCCTTGAACAGGGCCATACAGAAGTACCTCGAAGACCCTGTCGCCGAAGAGATACTGAAGGGTGAGGTGGACGAAGGGACGGTGATTACAGCCGACCACGATGGCAAGGCAGACGCGCTTACGCTGACCACCAAGAAGAAGAAAGCTTCGAAAGAGAAAAAAGAATAACTCTCCCCCTAATGGAAAAAGAAAGGCGGCCTTGACTCAGGGCCGCCTTTTTGTTTGGAGCATTACAGATCATTCATCGACGGGAATCAGGTACGAGACCTTCAGACTTAATGAGCAAAACTTTCCATTCGGCATCCCATCCCCATAGTCAAAGTCTCCGTCGGGAGCTTGTGGCGTGGGTGCAAAGCGATCACGGATCCCCCATTGAAACTCGGTGCCAACCTGCATGACGCCAACGCCTGGCATGCGGAAGTTCACACCTGCTTGAAGTGGAATGAGATAATTCCACTTGTTCATTTCTTCATACAAGTCCACTTGCGTCGAAGTGCTGCCGGAAGTCTGCGTGAAATGTCTCTCCATTGACGCCTTAAGAACTCGTCGCGTTGTGAACCCCGTACCGCCGTAGATGTTGAATCTCTCCGCAGAGAATAGTCGATAGCTCCCCATCGCTGTGGCTTCTATCCAAGAGTATTTCCACACGAACTTGGCGTCAAATCCGGCAGGCAGTATATACGTGTGCGATGCATTTCTCTCCACAAAGCCGCCAAGTTGTGCCGTGAGGTTAAGCCTGGGCGACAACGAATACTGAGCCAGTGCGGCTGCGCTCCACCCGCCTTTCGGTTGTGCCCCCGGTCCGTCCATTTCTGGAGACCTGGCGACGCTTAGGTTCATCCCCAGCGAAGCACCAACGAGCAACTCGTGCTCCTGACCAAAGCCGTCAGGGCCACCGAGCAAGCACGCCACAATCAGAATCCACGGTTTCATGAAACGAGAGCAGGAACAATTTACCACATCTCGGGCAATTCAAACTACGGATCCCGCGCAGGCAAACTCATCAGGGAATTGCACGAACCCGGTGGAATTCTCTACTTTTGTCACCCAGTCCAAACGTTCTTATACATGCTGAACAGGCGAATGCTCCGGATCAAAGTGATGCAAAACCTGTTTGCCTATGAGCAGTGTAAGGAAGCAAATTATCTGCTGTCGATCAGCCAGATCGAATCAGACTTTCTGCCAGACCTGAACTCAATGGAGGTTCAGGACAAGCCCGCGCTGGCAAAAAAGCAACGGGCCGCCGTCCAACTCTTTGAGAAGAAATTCAAGAACAAGGACGTAGAGCCAAGTGAGGAGCCTGCCATAAACAAGTCCGTGGTCGGCGGGCTTGAACTCTACAAGACTCAAACAAAAAAGGATCTCAGCTTCCTCGCCAAGAACATGGTGACCGAGGTTGAAAAACTGTCGTTCTACTACCATTCCGTAATGGGGCTGCTGGTTGCTTTTGGAGAACTGGCGGCGGCCGACAAGAAAGTAAACCACACCAATTTCATCAAGAACCCGTGGGTCAAGGCCTTCACAGATAACCCTGAACTCAAAAAGGAATTGACCAAGGGTGCAGGTTGGCAAACAAGGATGGACAAGGTGCGGCCCTGGTTCCGTGATGTCCTGAAAGCCGACACGGCCTACGTCGAATTCATTGAATCGAAGAAGCCGGATCTGGAACAGCACAAGGCGATCATTAAGCACATATGCCGCAAGCTCATCATTGCCGGCACCATCAATGCGTGGTATGAGGAAGAGGACCTTCGCTGGGCCGAAGACCGCGAGATAATCAAAGGGCTTGTGGACAAGACCATTAAATCCTATGATGAAACAACCGGGGCTGTCGAGATCCAGAAGCTTTCACTGGATTGGGAGGATGACAAGAATTTCATCTCCCACCTGTTCGACCGCACCGTGAAGCTCGCACCCGAACATAGAAAACTGATCGCGGCCAACACCAAAAACTGGGAAGTTGATCGTCTTCCCCTTACCGACCGCGTGATCCTGGAAATGGCGATCGCGGAAATGATCGAGTTTCCGAACGTGCCTGTCAAGGTATCCATCAACGAGTATATAGAACTTACCAAGGAGTACAGCACTCCCAAGAGCCGCCAGTTCGTCAATGGCATACTTGACGTAATCTCAAAAGAGCTGATCAGCAAAGGTGTAGTCAAGAAGAGCGGACGTGGACTGATCGACAATAAGTAGAAAGGCCAAGGTCCTGCATCGGACATTTTTTTTATCTTTGACATCCTAATCGACCGAACTATGGGCAAAAAAGGAAGCAACGCACTGATCGCATTCCTCGCCGGCGCGACAGTGGGCACCATCCTGGGTATTCTATATGCTCCGGACAAAGGAATCAACACGCGTGAGAAGCTCTCCTTCCGCCTCGACAAGTACAAGAAGGTGCTGGAGGACTTCCTCGACGACCTCGTGAGCGGCAAGGAAACTGCGCTGACCACTGAAGCAAAATCTCAGGGGCAGAAAGTCGTGTCGGCCGCCAAGGACAAGGCAGAGCGGCTTCTGGAAGACGTTGACGAACTGCTCGCTCAGATTCGCGGAGACAAAAAGAGTTAAAGAATTGTTAAACAACCCACCCCCGACGAAGGCGTGGCGTAATTTTGCCCAATAACTGAACCTGATTATGAACACCGTATCAAGACTTCTCATGGGGTTGGTGCTTGCAGCGGCGCTGGTAAGCTGCCGCGACAAGGCCGCTGAAAAGAGAATTGCTGAGCTCGAAGCTCGCCTCAACTCACTGGAAGGCAATAAAGCAGCGACACCGGCTGCACCGACAACGGAAACCGCGGCTGCGGCGCCAGAGACCAAACCGGAGGGCCCCCTGCCCACGCTCGACTTTGAACGGGTCGACTATGACTTTGGCACCATCAAGGAAGGCCAGAAAGTAAACTACACCTACAAGTTCAAGAATAACGGCGCCGCCCCGCTGATCATTCAGTCGGTTCAGCCCTCTTGCGGCTGCACGGCGCCCGACTGGACAAAGGATCCCATTTCCCCCGGTGCCTCCGGCTTTGTGAAGGTTGAGTTCGATTCAAACGGCAAGTCGGGCATGCAAAACAAAATGGTGACGGTTACCGCCAACACCTGGCCCAAGCAAATGAAGCTGAACTTCAAGGCCATGGTGACTCCGAAGCCTACAGGCGCAGACGGACCAACCAATTAATCTTTCCGCTATCAATTCATAGCCCGCGGATTTCACGATCCGCGGGTTATCTTTGCCTCCTGTCAATCAAAAAATAATTCAACACAACGATGTACGCACTTCTTCTCCAGGCACAGCAAACCGGATCACAATGGACCTCCATGATTTTCATGGGACTCATCATCGTTGTCTTCTACTTTTTCATGATCCGTCCTCAGCAAAAAAAAGCCAAAGACCAAAAGAAGTTCGTCAGTGAACTGAAGGCAGGCGACAAAGTGGTGACTGTAGGCGGCGCGCACGGACGTGTGGCCGAGCTCGAAGATGATACCGTCGTCCTTGAGTTCGAAAGAGGCGTTCGCATACGTTACTCAAAGACTGCCGTTTCCATGGAGAGCACCAAGGCGGCAAGTCCTCCCAAGAAGGCGTAGGAATTTCAGACACCGAATCCGGCAGTCCTTCGCAGCGCAAGGCTTTTTGCAATTGCGAAGCTGGAGAAACCATATCGAAGGTGCCCTTCCACAGGAAGGCGGTACAAGATAAATCCTCCCTGGTTCGCTAACTTTGAGCGTACCCTGCCATGAATGTATTCAGGTCGATCGTAACGCTGTTTCATTTCAACCGCACCAACTGGAAAGCGGTGGCACTGTGTCTTGCTGCAGCATCTGTATTCTGGTTCTTTAATGCGCTCAACAGGACCTATTCGACGAACATCAGGTTCCCGATGCAATTTGAGTTCGACCAGCAGAAGTTCGCCGCTGCACAGCCGCTGCCGACCAACATCCTGATCAATGTAAGCGGCAATGGCTGGGATCTTTTCCGCAAGTACTTTGGTGTGCGGGTTCCCGTTCTTACCATACCACTGGAACGCCCTGCTGAAACAAGGAGGATCGTGGCCAGCACACTCCCTTCAGTTCTGACCCCGCAGGTCGGCAGCCTTAACATAAACTTCGTCGCGCAGGACACCATACGCCTGAGGATCGAAAACCGCATCTCGAGAAAATTCCGGTTGAAGGCTGACGACGACTGGGTGACGTACAAAGACAACCTTGGGCGCATCAGCCCGATTGTAATCTCGCCCGACACCGTTGAACTCAACGGTCCCCAGAGTGTGTTGTCAGGCCTTGCCGACACGCTGGTGCTCGCTCTTCGCGTCGCGCGCGTCGACAAGAATTTCCGCGAACAAGTAGAGGTAGACCTGCAGGAACAGCAATTTGTAAAGCGCAATCCACCAGTTGTGGAAGTACACTTTGAGGTAGGCGAGATCGCCACAATTGAACGGCCCGTACGTTTGCGCACGGACAAGTTCCCATGGGGAATAGTGGCCGGAAGAGACAGTGTTAATTACAGGTTCCGGATACCTGTAAAGTATCGTGAGCAGTTTCAATCAGCTAATCTGTATGCGATCCTTGACATCAACGGCCTGAGGAAAGGTGACAGCAGGTCGTTCATGCCTTCCATCGTCGGTGTCCCTGAATATGCTCAAGTCGCAGGCGTTGACTCCGTTCGCGTGAAGCGCTATTGATGTATGCGGCGTCCATTGCAAGTCGGAGTGACAGGCGGCATTGGCTCGGGCAAGAGCCTGGTATGCAGGATATTTGCTACACTGGGTGTGCCCGTATACGATTCCGACAGCCGGGCGAAAATATTAATGACCACTGACGGAATACTGACCGATCAGATCAAGAAAGAATTCGGAACCTTGTCTTACAATGCGGATGGTGCGCTCAACCGGAAGTTCATCGCCGGGTTGGTGTTTCAGGACGACAACAAAAGACAAAACCTAAACCGCCTTGTTCATCCGCGCGTCGCAATCGACTACAAAGGATGGGTTGACTTACAGTCGTTCGCATACATAGTGAGGGAGGCCGCATTACTGGTGGAAACGGGCAGCTACAAGGACCTGGACAAGACAATTGTGGTGACAGCACCAGATTCTGTGCGGGTACAGCGGGTACTGGAGCGGGACACACACCGGACTGAAAAGGAGATCCGGGACATTATAAATAGTCAAATGTCACAGGAGGAGAAAGCGGGAAAGGCAGACTACGTGATTGTTAATGACGGCCAACAGCCCATATTGCCGCAGGTACTCGCCCTGCACCGGCTATTCCTCGGCTGAGAACTAAAATTAAGTTTTTGCGATTTAGGTAGGTAGAATGAAAAAACAGATCATCACAGGGAGTATTGTCGTCGTAATCATTGTCCTCCTGGCACTCCCCAAAATCGGGTGGTTCAGCGACAAGAACGATGGAGGCGACGCGCAGGGAAGTCCCGGTCCACAGCGGAGCGCTTTGCTCCCGGTTGAAGCCCTCGTATTGCGCCCAAGCCGCCTTGACCATAAACTGATCGTCACTGGCTCCGTGCTGGCAAACGAATCGCTCGAACTAAAAAGTGAGATCTCCGGCAAGATCACCAGCATCGCCTTTAATGAAGGGTCGAAGGTCAAGAAGGGCAGCGTGCTTGTCCGCATAAACGACGAAGAAGTCCGGGCACAACTCCTGAAAGAAAAATACAATCAGAAGCTCAACGAGGACAACGAGTTCCGGCAGCGCAAACTGCTGGAGAAAGATGCGATCAGCCAGGAAGAGTATGACAACGCACTCAATCGACTTAATACAACAAGGGCAGATGTAAGGGTTCTGGAAGCACAACTGGCAAAAACCCAGATCGAGGCACCGTTCGATGGAATCATCGGGCTGCGCTACATCAGCGAAGGCGCATACATCTCTCCCAATACAATCATCGCCACTCTGTATAATAACTCACCGGCCAAGATCGAGTTTGCAATTCCCAGCCGGTATAGCAGTCTGGTTAGCACCGGAAAGGCTATCCACTTTCGCCTGGAAAGCGATACCACGCCCCACGACGGCAAGGTGTATGCGATAGAGCCACGGATCGATCCTGAAACAAGAACACTCAAACTCCGTGCTTTGTCGGACAATACCGACGGAGCATTGCTGCCTGGACAATTCGTGGAGCTTCAACTGATCCTCGGAACGTCGCTCGACGCCTTGTTGATTCCCACGGAGGCAGTGGTGCCTGAACAGAGTGGGAAGAAAGTCTTCGTGCTGGAGAACGGAAAGGTGCGCGAAGCCAGGATCGAAACCGGTATAAGAACGGACGTCAGTCTTGAAGTGCTCACGGGACTTAAGCCGAGCGATACTGTGCTCACCACAGGTATCCTCCAGCTCAGGCCGGGAATGGCCGTTCAGATTACCAAGATCAACTGATCGCTTAACTGAAGATCATGGCAAGCCTATCAACCGTCAGTATCAATCGACCAGTCCTCGCCATCGTAATGTCGCTGGTGATCGTGCTGTTTGGCTTCATTGGGTTTACATTTCTCGGGATTCGTGAGTTTCCAAGCGTCGACCCGCCTATTATCACTGTTGGCACAACTTATATCGGCGCGAATGCAGATGTAATAGAGTCCCAGATAACCGAGCCCCTCGAGGAAGCCATTAACGGTGTACCCGGCATTCGCACGATCACGTCCATCAGCCGCGAAGGCCGCAGCAACATAACTGTTGAATTTGAACTGGGTGTAAGCATCGAGGCTGCTGCCAACGATGTTCGCGACAAGGTCTCCGGCGCGCTTCAGCGCCTGCCACCGGATGTCGATCCACCCGTTGTTGAAAAAGCGGACGCAGATTCGAGCCCCATAATTTTCATGACGGTTAACTCAGAGAAACGCGACCTCCTCGAGTTATCGCGTATCGCAGAGCTAATGTTCAAGGAGAGACTTCAAACTATACCGGGCGTAAGCTCCGTACAGATATGGGGTCAGCGCAGGTACTCCATGAGATTGTGGATGGATCCCATCAAACTTGCGTCACTCAAGCTTGCTCCGTCCGATATCCTGCAGGCACTGAACCGGGAGAACGTCGAACTCCCTTCCGGACGTGTCGAAGGACAAAATACCGAGCTGACTGTGCGCACAATGGGGCGGCTTACAACAGAAGATGACTTCAACAACCTGATAGTCAAGGAAGAAGACGACAACCTGGTAAGGTTCTCCGACATCGGTTATGCCAAACTTGGACCCGAAAACGACCGCACGATCCTGCGCCGTGACGGCTCGCCCGCCGTGGCCCTTGCAATTGTCGCTCAACCAGGTGCAAACAACATCGACATTGCAAACAGGCTTTATTCGCGCATTGATCAAATCAAGCGCGACTTGCCGCCGGATGTAAGCTACACGATGAGTTACGACTCCACGCAGTACATCAGGGCGTCAATCTCCGAAGTGGAGGAAACGATAATTATCGCATTCACACTGGTGCTGTCAATTATCTTCCTCTTCCTCCGCGACTGGCGAACAACGGTAATACCGATCGCGACAATTCCAATATCACTTATCGGTGCATTCTTCGTGATGTACCTGCTCGGCTTTACAATCAACGTACTGACGCTGCTGGGCATCGTGCTTGCAATCGGAATCGTGGTCGACGATGCAATCGTCGTTCTTGAGAACATCTACGTGAAGATCGAGGAGGGAGAAAAGCCCCACGAGGCGGCTCGCAAAGGATCTGTTGAAATCTATTTTGCCGTTATCTCCACCACGGTTTCCGTCGTGGCTGTGTTCCTTCCGGTTATATTCCTTCAGGGTCTTACCGGACGGCTTTTCCGTGAATTCGGACTTGTCGTAGCCAGCGCGGTTGCTATTTCCGCCTTTGTATCCCTGACGCTCACACCCATGATGTGCGCCAAAATCCTGAAGAACCGGCCCGTACAGCCCTGGCTTTACAGGAAGACAGAGCCCTTTTTTAAAGCGCTGACGGCGGCCTATTCTGGCGCGCTCAGAAGCTTCATGCAAAAGAGATGGCTTGCGTTCGTGGTCGTGCTGGTCTCCGGTGTGATGATTTACGTGCTGGGGCTGACGATTCCCTCTGAGCTGGCGCCACTTGAAGACAGGAGCGAATACAGACTGCAGGCACAGGCGCCCGAGGGCGCAACATTTGAGTACATGGACAACTATGTGAAAGAGATCACGGACTTTGTCATGAGGGAGAATCCGGACGACATCGCCGGACGCGTAAGCGTTACGGCTCCCGGTTTTGGTAATGCCGGTGTTAACTCTGGATTTGTTCGTGTAATCCTCAACAGTCCTGCGGAGCGACAAAAGACACAACAACAGATCGTGGACGAGATCACGATGAAAGCGCGCCAATTCACCGGCATCAGGACATTTGTGACACAGGCCCAAACCATCGGAGACCGTCGTGGCGGATTTCCTGTTCAGTTCGTTATTCAGGCTGCCGACATCGACAAATTGAAAGTTGCGCTGCCTGCTTTCATGGCCAAGGCCTCGGAAAGTCCCAAGTTTGCATTCGTGGACCTGGACCTCAAGTTCACAAAACCTGAAATCAACATCTCCATCAACCGCGACAAGGCACGCAATCTCGGGGTGAACGTCTTTGACATCGCACAGACCCTGCAACTCGGGCTGAGCGGTTCAAGGTTCGGCAACTTCATCATGGATGGAAAGCAATATCAAATAATCGGGCAGGTGGAGCGAAGCAACAGGAATGAGCCGCTGGATCTGAAAACACTTTACGTAAAGAACCGCCGCGGCGAACTGATCCAGCTGGACAACCTCGTTACCATGGAGGAGCTGAGCAGTCCTCCCCAGCTTTATCGTTTCAATCGCTATTCCTCCGCCAAGGTCCAGGCGCAGCTCGCCAAGGGAGTAGCCCTTGGAGAAGGAATCAAGGAGATGCAGAGAATTGCAGATGAAGTGCTGGATGAGTCGTACACGACAAGCCTTGACGGCGCTTCACGCGAATTTGCGGAAAGTTCCTCAAGCATTTACCTGGCATTCTTTATTGCACTGGCAATCATTTACCTGGTGCTTGCAGGGCAGTTCGAAAGCTTTCGCGATCCGCTCGTCATCATGTTCACTGTGCCGCTGGCGCTTGCCGGCGCTCTCTTGTCTCTCTGGTACTTCAACCAGACATTGAACGTGTTCAGCCAGATTGGAATCATCATGCTGATCGGACTTGTTACCAAGAACGGCATTTTGATTGTCGAGTTTGCGAATCAACGCAAGGAACACGGCAAGGGCCTCCTGGACTCAGCGATTGAAGCCGCCGAGTCCCGCTTCAGGCCTATCATCATGACAAGCTTTGCAACCATCCTTGGCATATTGCCGATTGCGCTTGCCCTGGGCGCGGGTTCTGAAAGCAGAGTGTCGATGGGTATCGCCGTTATCGGCGGAATGTTGTTCGCTACCATCCTCACACTCTTTGTGATACCGGCGATCTACACATACCTCTCTTCAAAGGAGGCACGGGCTGCCATTGAATAACGTCTGACGTACATGAAACGATCTTTGTTCATCTCTGCCATAATACTCTTGTTTTGCTGCGGACAGTTGGCCGCTCAGGATACGCTCAGTCTTGCCCGGGCGATCTCGATCGGCATGAAGAACAACTTTGACATTCAGATTGAACACGAGAACATCAGCATCGCGGAGAACAACAACAATTGGGGCCAGGCGGGCGCCTTGCCCACGGTCAACCTGAACATAAACAGCACCAACAACATCACGCAAAGGAAGCCTGCCAATCCCTTTGCCGTGCCCGGCAGGAGTATATCCAACAGCATTCCCGGCCAGCTGGATGTTCAGTTTGTGCTCTTTGATGGCTTTCTGATCCGTCTTACCAAGCAACGACTGGAGCAACTTGAAAACCTGAGTTACGGCAATGCGGCATTCGTGATGGAGTCGGTGGTGCAGTCGATCATCCTCGGATACTACCAGGTGCTGCAGGAACAGGAAAGGCTCAAGGTGCTTGAAGTGACTCAAACATTGTCAAAGGAGCGCTATACTTATGTCAAACTTCGCAAGCAACTGGGCGGTGCCATCACCTTCGATGTACTGCAGGAGCAAAACAACTACCTCACCGACTCCGCCAATGTTCTCCGGCAGCAGATAGCGCTCAAGCAGTCGCGCCGGGAACTGAACCTGCTTTTAAGCGAAAATATCAACAAGGACTTCAGGCTGGTTGACTCGCTCGTCCACGAGTCGCAGACGTATCAGTATGATGACCTTCGGGCCAAGATGGTAAGTTCAAACACCAACCTTCAGAACCAGTTTATCAACCAGGAGATATTAAGAAACACGACCAGAGGTCTTCAATCCAACGTGTATCCCTCCCTGTTGTTCAACCTGGGCGTGACTGGAAGCCTCGACCAGCTCAATGCGAAGTTCCGTCCCGTGGAGGGCGGCGTCCCCGTGAAGAATCTCGTGGGTTATGTTCAGGACAACCAGGACTACCCTGTTATCAACACGACGTACGCGCCGCAGTACATGACGCAGAACGGAAATTCATATGGAACTTACGGCAATTTGTCGCTCCGGTGGACCTTGTTCCAGGGCGGGCAGATAAAACGTTCGATAGAGAACGCGCGCGTTCAGGAGAAGATCGGACAACTCAACACGGACCAGCTCAAATTGTCTCTTGAGAATGATCTCGCATCCGCCTTCGATCTTTACAATCTGCGTCAACAACTTGTCGCCATTACACAAACGAAGCTGAGTGCTGCAGAATTAAACCTTTCACTGGCGAATGAGCGCTACAAGAACGGCGCCCTAAGCGCAATTGACCTTCGCATCGTTCAGGAAAACTATCGGAACGCGGCGTTGGAGAATTTCCTTGCGATCTACACGAGCATCGAGAGTCGTGTGACGCTGGTGAGATTGACAGGGGGATTGATTGATAAGGCGCAGATAAGGAAGTAAGTCTGGTTTCCGGTCGCCTGGTTCCGGTCGCCGGAAACTGGAATCCGGAACCGGATCACGACTCCACCACTTCCCTCATCGTAATCCAGAAGTTATTGTAGCCCTCACCGATCTGGATGTTCAACTGGCCGATCGCCAGCATTTCAAGGATTGCCAGGAAGTTGAAGATGAGCGCAACGCGCGTGAGACCAGCCTCAAACAGCTCTGTAAATGCGATGCGGCCTTTCGTCGTTAACACGTTTTGGATGAATTCTTTTTGTCCCTCGACAGTGTAGGGATACTGGATCACCTGGTGAACGGGCCTGTTCTTCTCCTCTTCGTGTCTTTTCATCACCTTCTCGAACACGGTCAGGAGCTTGTACATGTCCAGATCCTGCAGTTCTGCTTCTACATTGGAAAGTTCGGCGAGGTGGCGAAGCTCCTTCACAATATTTCCGCGCTTCTCCTTGTACAGCTCCCCTTCCTCCATTTTGTGGAGATCCTCAATCACCGACTTGTACTTCTTGTACTCCATCAGGTGTCGCATGAGTTCTTCGCGCGGGTCGATCTCGTTGCCGGCCTCATCAAGCTGCGGGCGCGGCAGTAAAAGCTTCGACTTAATTCGCATCAGCGTCGCGGCGACAAGAATGAATTCACTTGCCACCTCAATGTTCAGCGTCTCCAGGTGATGGAGATAGTCGAGAAAGTCGTTGGTGATGCGGGAGATCGGAATGTCCGTAATATCGAGTTCGTCCCTCTCAATAAAGAAAAGGAGCAGATCAAAAGGCCCTTCGAAATGGGGCAGGCGAATTTCAAAATTGTCGTTCACGGCACTCGTTGATAGCTGCAAAAATATTCAAATCCGGGGTTTGAACTGTGTTTGCCTGATTCTTATAATTCACATGAATTCAAACAGAAACCATGAATTGTTCAAAATCCCGGTCCGGGTGCGTTAAAACGTCAACACGTCAACACATCAACACGTTAGCACATTTTCAGTAGCTTTGCGCGTGTCTCCCGCGCGATTCATGCGGGACGCTCCACTTAGCAGATGCTGATCACTCCAGGAAAACTGCTGGCAAAAATCAATAGCCCTGCCGACCTGAAAGGGCTGGACCCGGTTCAGTTGGTTCAGTTGTGCGACGAGTTGCGCCAGTTTATCATCGACAATGTGTCGGTTTACGGAGGCCACTTCGGTGCCAGCCTGGGCGTGGTTGAACTCACTGTCGCGCTGCACGCAGTTTTTAACGCCCCATACGACCAGATTGTGTGGGATGTGGGTCACCAGGCGTACGGGCACAAGATTCTGACGGGTCGCCGCGACACATTCCATACGAATCGCACTTACAAGGGTCTGTCGGGGTTTCCGAAAATGTCGGAAAGCGAATTTGATGCATTTGGTGTCGGCCACTCGTCAACGTCCGTATCTGCGGCACTCGGAATGGCAACCGCGTCGCAATATCTTGGACTTGGCGACAAGCAGCATGTCGCCATTATCGGTGACGGCGCTCTTACTGGAGGTATCGCGTTCGAAGGGTTGAACCACGCGGGAGTTTCAGACAGCAATATCCTCATCATTCTCAACGACAACTGCATGTCGATTGATCCGAATGTGGGGGCGTTGAAAGACTACCTGACTGACATCACGACATCGCGGACTTATAACAAGCTGAAGGACGACGTCTGGAATTTGCTCGGCAAGCTTTCGAGCTTCGGCAAGAACGCCCAGGAAATCGTATCGAAGATCGAAAACGGCATCAAGGCTGCACTACTCACACAGAGTAATCTGTTCGAAGCGCTTAACCTCAGATATTTTGGGCCTGTCGACGGCCACGATGTCAATCACCTTGTTTCGGTGATGAATGATCTGAAGAATATCAAGGGGCCGAAAATTCTGCATTGCATCACTGTAAAAGGCAAGGGCTTCGGCCCGGCCGAAAAGGGCAACGCAACGACGTGGCACGCGCCGGGCACGTTCGACAAGATCACGGGCGAGATACACAAGAAAACTTCCGACAGGCCTCAACCGCCGAAGTACCAGGATGTGTTTGGTCATACCCTGGTTGAACTGGCGATGAAGAATGAAAAAGTGATGGGAATTACGCCCGCTATGCCCTCGGGTTCTTCGATGAATGTGATGATGAAGGAGATGCCGGAACGCGCATTCGATGTGGGAATTGCCGAGCAGCATGCAGTAACATTTTCGGCGGGGCTCGCAACGCAAGGATTGATACCGTTTTGTAACATCTACAGTTCTTTCATGCAGCGTGCCTACGACCAGGTGATTCACGATGTGTGCATCCAGAATCTCCCGGTCAACTTTTGCCTCGATCGCGCCGGGCTGGCAGGAGCAGATGGCCCCACGCATCACGGCGCTTACGACATCGCATACTTCCGTTGCCTCCCAAACATGGTCGTGGCGGCACCTATGGATGAATCAGAGTTGAGAAACCTGATGTTCACTGCACAGTTGCCGCGCAAGACGACTGCCATCTCTATCCGGTATCCCCGCGGCCAGGGCGTACTTGCTGAATGGCGCACACCGATGAAAGAGATACCCATCGGAACTGGCAGGAAAATTACCGACGGCGAAGACGTAGCTATACTTACTCTGGGGCATGTCGGAAACCTCGCCGTTGAGGCCTGTGCGCGGTTGGCAAAACAAAACCTGAGGCCCGCACATTACGACATGAGATTTGCCAAGCCGCTGGATGAAGCGATGCTGCACGAGATCTTCACCTCATTCAGGAAAATAATTACTGTGGAGGACGGAAGCGTACAAGGCGGATTTGGGAGTGCAGTGCTGGAGTTCATGGCGGACCATGGCTACCATGCCGAGGTCAAGAGACTCGGGATCCCGGACAGGGTCATCGAACATGGCGAGCAATCGGAGTTGTATACTGAATGTCATTACGATGCCAGTGCGATCGAGCAGTCCGTTATCCGCATGCTTGACTCT
>Ga0315912_10003500_pt1 | contig 15553 bp, 12 predicted proteins | sample VfabasoilMG_FD_204469 | JGI IMG/M metagenome (GOLD analysis project Ga0315912, IMG submission 204469) | Garden soil microbial communities collected in Santa Monica, California, United States - V. faba soil | ecosystem: Environmental > Terrestrial > Soil > Garden | place: USA: California... | reverse complement strand
CATCTTCGACGCGGGCGCGATGGTCGAGCAGCCCTTCGCCAACGGTCGCGGGAGCGTGCTGCTCGGCGGTCGCTACGGCTACACGCAAGCCATCTTGTCCTTGGTCGCGCCCGACTACGGGCTCAATTACTGGGACTACCAAGCGCGCATCGCCTATCGCCTCAACGCGAAGGATTCCGTGTCCGCGTTCGCGTTCGGCGCGCTGGATCAACTGAGCAACGAGCGGCTCGGTCACAAGCTGTTCGACACCCAGTTCCATCGCCTCGATTTGCGTTGGGATCGCCACACCGAGCAGAGCCACGTGCGCACGGCGCTCACGCTCGGCACCGACCACGTGCTGAACGGCCAAGAAAACAACTCTCGCTCGGGTGGCGAACTGCGCGACAGCACTCTGCGCCTGCGTGTCGAAGCCAATCAGCGCCTCAACCCCAAACTGCGTCTGCGCGGCGGTGCCGACGCGGGCGCCGCCAACGTCAAAACCGAAATCGACAGCTGGGGCCCGGTCAGCGTGGCCCAGCCTGCACGCGTCGACTACAACGCCGGGGCCTATGCGGATGCCATTTGGCGCCCCGCGCGCGCCGCGGAAATCGTGCCCGGCCTGCGCTTGGATTTCGCGCGCGCGCGGCTGAAAAATCACCTGTACGTGGAGCCGCGCCTGGGCACGCGCTTGCGCGTGGCGCAGGGCATTTCCTGGGTCTCCGCCTTTGGCGTCGCGCACCAGCTGCCCACGCAATCGGTGCGCGTGCCGGGCCGCACTCCCAACGGCCTCGAGCTTTCGGAACAGGAATCCTGGCAAGTCACGTCCGGAGTCGAGTTCCTGTTGCCGGCCAGCATGCTCGGCAAAGTCAGCTTGTTCCACGCCTGGGTCGACGCCCTAGACGCGGATGTCACGGGTCGCAGCTACGGCGCGGAGTTCTTCGTGCGCCGCAACTTCAGCGAACGCCTGGGCGGCTTCGTCTCGTACACGCTCTCGCGCACGACCTACACGCAGCTGAGAGAGACCTACCAAGCCGAATTCGATCGCCCGCATATCCTATCCGTCGTGCTCGGCTACGACCTCGGACGCGGCTTTCGCTTGGGCGCCCGCTCACTATACGAATCGGGCCGGCGCTATGCCGTTGCTTGCCCCACACCCGACTGCGGCCCCGGCGACCCGCAGGCCCCGCGCCCGTACCTCGAGATGGGCCGCACCCACGGCTTTTTCCGCCTGGATTTCCGCTTCGAAAAGCGCTGGCAGCTCGCCGGAGGCCGCTGGATCTCCGGCACCTTCGAATGGTTCAACGCCACCCTCTCCACCGAGGCCGACAGCATCTATTGGGATCCCGTGCATGGCGGCATCATCACGGAAGACCGCAGCCCGCTCACCCTACCGAGCATCGGAGTCGAAGCCGGGTTTTAGGGTTGCCCCGCTCTCAATCGAGAGGAGAGCACGGCTCGACGCTCAGGGCGTTTGGAAGGCGGCCGCCGGCGCGGTCAGGTACAGCGCGACCAAACACATCTCGTTCTTGGTGCCCCAGCCGGGCTGAACCGGATCGCTCACGCTCGTGGTGTCGTAGTCACAGGTGATTTTGAACAGCGTCTGCGCGTCGAGCGCGCGCGGCTGGGTATAGAAATACATGCGCTGCCAGTAAAAGTCCCAGTTTTTGACGTCCAGCCCGCATGCTTCATTGCCTGCTGTCGATACCTGCAGTCGATACTTCCGGCCGAGCTGATGCATGTGTGGCGCGACACCATTGAGCTGAAGGTCGGGCAGGTTCGCCAGCCCGAAGTCCGCGAGCGTCTGACTCCAATCGTATTTTACGGACGGCTTGCCGGGCGCAAGCTGCACGGGTGTGGGGTCGCCCAGGCTATCCAACAAGGGATCATTGACCACGAAAATGCCGACGCGTTCCACGTTGTCCGCGAGCCGCAGCTTGATCGTGGTTTGATCGCTTTGCCCGACCAACGACATGTCGTGCATGTTGTAGTGAACTTGGATCACGATCTTGTCGCTGGGCTTGAGCGGCACACCGCTATTGACAGGGTACTCCACGACGCCTTGTCCCGGCCCCCAAATCACCGGTATGGCGGCGACATTCACGCCGGGGCCGGCCATGCTGAAGCACGACCAGCCTTCGCGATCCGGCGTCTGTGCGTGCAAGCGAGCCATCAATTCTCCGTTCGTGAGGTTGGGCTCATCTCTGAGCGCCGCCTTTTCGCTCGGATCGACGACTAAGCCGAGCACGTGGTGAATCATCGCGTCATTGCCGGGCGTGACCTCGTAGCCAGTAATGAATTTTTGCGCGCTCACGCCCGAGTCGAGCAAGAAGCAGCGGTATTCATCGGAGGCACTGAGCCGTCCCCCTTGGATGACGGGCGTGAAGTTCGGCGATCGATAGGGCGTACTCGCGGCGAGCGAGGGCTTGGGCGGGACCTCGAGCGCGCGCGGCTTGCCCTCCTTGGCACCTTGCTCGGCCCAGTTGGAAAATTTGGCGATCTCATCGTCACTGAGCGAAAGTGAGCCGGAGAATTCGCCGCAAGTGCCATCAGAGGTGGCTGACCAGGGCGGCATCCTGCGCGCGACCGTCTCATCTGCGATGCTCGCCGCGTTCGCTTTCGCCGTTTGGTAATCGTCCAAGCGGATGGGGCCGATGCCTCCTTCCTGATGGCATTGCAAGCAGTGCTCCTGAACGATGGGCGCGATGTCGTCGTAATAGGTCAGCGCTGAACCGCTCTGGCTTGCCGTCGGATCCGGCTCATCACTGCCACAGCCTAGGTTCAGCGCGACGACACAGAGTGAAGCGACCGTTCGACTGATGTTCATGTGCACCTCCTGAGGCCCGCCATCCCAGAGGTTCTTTAAAGCACTTCTTCGGACACCACGCGTGCATAAACGAGACGCTGCGCGCCACCCGCGAGATCCGCTAGGTCGAAGTCGCCCGCGGTCCCTACACCCACGGGGGTGCCTGAAGGAGTGTCTACCCGAACGGCGGAATCATTGACTTCCTTGCCACTCGGGCGCTGAACCTTGGCCTTCACGCTGAAGATCACGCGCAGCCCCTTGGCGCCGGGCGGCAGACGCACGTGCTTACTGGCAGCGAGCCGACGAAAAGCCGTCAGCGCACCGTGCCACTCCGACGCCGTACCGCCGACCAGCTCGACGCTCGCAAAGCTGCCATCGGCCGAGACCGTCGCGCGAAAGATCGCCTCACCGCGCTGCGGCCCTTCCGCGCGCACGGCGCTGCTCAGCGAACCGAGCAATGCGTTGCCCCGCGCCAGACCGCGCTGCACGTCACCCGCCGACAAAGCGGCGTCGAGCTGCCGCTGCACAGTCGACTTGCGCGCGCGCGGCCCCAACTCAGCTGCCGGAGCAGGGGCAGGCTGGGCCGGACCCGGGTCGTGCAAAAAGAAACGACCGTCGAGACCGAGATCGATCTTACGAGCCGGCGCGGCGTCAGCCACTGCTGCGGAGTCTGCGACGACCGGCGCGGCGAGCGCATCCCCTTCGGTTGCCGCTTCTGGCGCCGCCTCGAGCACGGCACTCGCGACCTTCGCGGGCGAACTCGCCGCGTGAGCCGCGGGCGCAGCGTGCGCGGGTTCACTCTGAGGCGCAGCCGGTTCAGCTGGCGCTACCGGATCCGCCGGCACTTCATCGACCGCATACTCGGCGACCTCGAGCGTCGGATTCGGCAGCTGCGCTTTGGCCTTCAACGCGGCTGAATCGGGCCGCGGCCGCACGCGCAGCGTGAGCGCCAAGCCGTGTAGGGCAATGGCACCCAACAGGGCGTAGGAGAAGCGCGGCACGGCGCAGTGTGAGCCGGGTTGGAAGAACGAGCAAGCGTCAGGGCTGCCCCGCCGGTATACGCCGCGATACGGCCCGGCGTGCTCGCTTCGCTGCGCTCGCCGGGGGCCCGCCCGACGCCGGCTACGCCGGACGTGGGGGCCCCACGGCAAAAGCTCGTTGCGGCTTCAGAACCAGGGGGAGTGAATGAATGAAAAGTGGTTGCTCGAGGAGACTCGAATTCCGCAGCGGCTCCGAAATTCCGCGCAGCGCAACATCAACAGCAATCTTCCGCAGGGTTAGAGTGCAAATCATCCCCGGCTGAGACGTTGTCGCGCGCCGCCGATGATTGACACCCCAATACGCGCGGGATACTCCCGCGCTGACGGAGATCGAGAGATGCGAAAGTTTGCACCGGCTGGGATCGCGTTGGGGCTTTCGTTGACACTCGGCTGCGGCAGTACCGACTCGGCGTCCAACAACTCGACAGGCGGCGCGCCGAGCGGTGCCGGTAGTAGTGCGAGTGCGGGCGCAGGCGCAGGAGCAGGCGCGGGCGGCAGCGCAACCAGCGCGGCCGGCAGCGGCAGCAGCGCCGGCGGTTCGCGCGCGGGCAGCGGTGGCTCGAGCGCGGGCAGCGGCGGCAGCAGCGCGGGCAGCGGCGGCAGCAGCGCGGGCGGCAGCAACTCGGACCCGGGCCCACTGACGACGCCCCTCGACTTCTGCCGTGCATGGACCGGCGCGCAGTGCGCTCGCATCTTCGAATGCAACCCCGAGCAAGCGGCAAAGATTGGCACGCTCGAAGACTGCAAGACCGCCCTGGCCGGTGAATTTTGCGCCGATGGCGATCTGTGCCCGGGCGGCTACGATGCTGCCATAGCCATGACCTGCGTGAGCGCGGTCAGGACCAATGCCTGCGGGGCGTCGCTGCCCAGCATTTGCTACGATTCGTGCCTGTAGCGGCCACTCACGGCACGACCGCGATGCCCGTCAATGCGCCGCTGCCCGTGAGCAAATCACGCGCGCCGCTGCCGTCCAAGTTCGCGCGGCCGACGCGGCCGCTTGCGCCGCTCGTGTAGTAAACGTGCCCGCGCTCGAGATCGAGCGTCACGCCGATCGCCTCGCGCACGCCGCGCACCAGAATTTCCCGATCGCTGCGGGTGGCCGCGGTCTTGCCGCTCGGGATCTCGATCGCTGCGCGGTTGATCGTGTCGTCGCCGCGATCGCTCCAGTACAGGTGCCCACCCGCGACATCCACGTCCAAATCGACGGGCTCCGGCAGACCGGCGAATAGCACTTCGATGTCTGTGCGCGTGCTATCCGTCTCGCCATTGGGCATGTGCAGATGCGCGCGGCGAATCGAGCCGACCTTGCCATTGTCGGGCCCCTTTTGCGTCCAGTAAACGAAGCCGTGCGTGAGGTCGAGCGCCAGCCCGACACACCAGTTTGCGGCGTCTTTGCGCGCGCCATCGCCGGTGGCGACGGTCACCAGCGTCTCCAGGCCGGAACCGTCCGTGGCGGCGCGTTGGATGCGCATGCCTTCGCGATCGGACCAATAGAGCTTCTGGCCGGCGGGATCGAGCCGGAGTTGTTTCGGCGTGTAAGTGAGGCCCGCGGCCACGATCGTGGTGACCTTGCTGCCATCGAGCTCCGCGCGTCGCAGCGAGCCATCGTTATCGGCGGGCACACCCATCGTGGTCCAGAACAGGTGGCCACCCGCGACGTCGACCGCGATACCGTCCGGCCCCTTTCCCGCTGAGCTCACCAACGTGCGCGCGCTCGGCTGGTCTTCGTCGAAGGCGAGCACGCTGCCCTGAACATCGAGATAGAAGACACGGCGCGCGGCACTGGAGCTCGAACCGCTCGCGCCCGCGCTGGCCGAACCATTGCCCGCAAGTGAATTCGACGCGCCCGCCGAGCTCACGCCGCCTGAATGAGCAGCGCCAGCCGAGTCAGCACCGCCAGCACTCGCGTTGCCCGAATTCGCGCCACCTAGGTGCGCTGCGCCCGCAAGGCCCGAATTGTCGTCCTCACCCGCGTTGCCACCAGCTGGATGCGCCCCCGAGCCGACGCGCGGATTCGCGCTCGAACACGCCCACGCGAGCGAGCACGCGAAAACGACAGCAAACGCGCCAGATGAAGCTCGTCTGGATCGCAACATCAGGAACTCCCGGGTTGCGGCTCAACGATAGCTCGGGCGCGGCCCACGGTCGACGCCGCCACGCGCAATCATCGCCATCACGTGGCACGGCTGCATCGAGCGGCAGCGTCACGATGCAGGAATCGGCGTGGATTGGAAGATGATTCCATTCCACGAAGATCTTGCCCGCTGGCACGGATTGCCCCGCCCCCACCGATCACGCTACAAGGCGCGCATGTACGGGGTCGTTTTGTTCGTCCACTCGTGGACCCGCTGGCTGGTGCTCGCGGCTGGAATCGCAACGCTCGTGGTCGCCATTCGCGGGCGCTCGACCGGTCGACCGTGGTCCGACTCGGATCAACGGCTGACGCGCGGGTTCGTGTCGGCTTTGGACCTGCAGGCGACGCTCGGGCTTCTGCTGTACTTCGTGCTCAGCCCGATCGTGCCCAGGACGATGAGCGAGTTCAAAGCCTCGATGCACGTCAGCGCGCTGCGCTTCTTCGCCATCGAACACAGCACGATGATGGTCCTAGCGCTGATCGCAGCACACGTGACCATCGTGTCCGCGAAGCGCGCGGCCAGCGCGCGGGCGCGGCAAGGGCGAGTGGCGATTGGCGTCGCACTCACCCTGCTGCTGATCTTGTCGTCCGTGCCCTGGCCCGGGATGGCCGCGGCGCGCCCGCTTTTTCGATTTTGAGCGGCCGCAGCTCAGTGCTTCAAGTGCTGACGGTGCCGCTCTTGTAACGCAAGGTAGTCTTGTTGGCTCAGACCCAATGATTTGGTGAGCTGCCTCAGCATGTTCGTTTCGGCGAGCGTAAGCGACTCGTCCGCGGCGGCGAGCTCGACCATGGCGCCGAGCACCTCACGCCTCAGATCCTCATCGCCCAGCTCGAGCAGAGCGCGCGCAAAACGGGGCGTCTCGACGCTCGAGATTTCCACGATGTGTTCGCGCAGAGTCTTGCAGATGGCGTCGACGCCGCTCTGTGTCATGCCTTGCACCCGCAGCAGCTCGGCGCGCACTCGCGCCTCTTCCGTGGAGGAATAGTCGCGATCCGCATAGGCCACGGTCCCTAGCAGCCCGGCGATGCTCGTGACCACGGTGATGGTCTCGGCGTCCGCATCCGGGAGTTCACGCTCGATACTGGCGCGCAGCGCCCCACCAGCCGACGCATCTTGTTGCGCACCGAGCGACTTGAGCCAACGACCGAACATTTTTTGGCTTATAGCAAGCCGAACCGCGCTCGCCACTGCCAAGAGCTGCGTTGGCTGCGCATTTTCACCAAAATGCTCCGCAAGCGCGGCGCTGACATCGTTACGCCGCTCGCCGACGCCTGAACCGTCGAGCTTGCGGCCCGCCTTCGCTCAGTCCGCGGGAGTTTCGGCCGCGTACACGCGCAGTGCCAGCGGCAAGATCGCTGCCTTGGCCTCGGCGCTCAGCGCGCTGTCGATGCGCCCGCCATCGTGGCGCTCGAGCACGAGGTGCTCGACGAGCCCGCCGCCACTCGGACGCGCACGGTACGAGGAGATATCGAGTCCGAGCGCGAACAGCGCGCGCTGTACGGAGCCAATCAGCGGGGAACAGGAGCGTTGCCCGATTTCGACGGCCACCAGATCGGGGCCTTGCTGCTCGAAGCGAACTTGGGGATCGGTGATCACGGGGAGTTCCAGCCTACGGGGAGAGAGTGACTGATTGGGGAAGGCACACCAACTTTTCGGTGACCTGTGGGTACCGTTATTAGCGACCAACCACGCGGGAACATAAGGCTAGACGCGTACTTAGCTAAGGACCCGAGGTGTTGGCGACGATGTGCGACTCTATCTGTCTCCCGACGCAGGCGGTATTCGCCAGGGGCATCCGCACATGCCGGGACCCTCAGCGGCGCGCGGTCACATAGAAGAAGTCGCGCGTCGAAGCGCGCCCGAGGTACTCATCGGGTTGGTACAACAAGCCGCGCACGGCGCCGATGGCGTTGAGCGTGCTGCCCTCACCCTCGCGGTACAACAGAAAGCGGGGAAAGGAAAAGTTGACGTCCAGCTGCGCGACGTTGCGCGCACCCACGTGTTGCATGCCGAGCGCCAACGCACGCGCAGTAGTCGCGTTGCTGATGCCGACGAACAGCGTGCGCGCGTCCGCGGAGAGCCCGACCGCCGATCGGCGGATCACGGTTTTGCCTTCCAAGGTCGCGCCCCAGTTGCGGGAATCCGCCGTACGCAGCCCCGGGTGCAATTCACCCTCGTGCAACATGCAGCCCGGCGTTTGACGCCACCAGCTGAGTTCACCGCTGCCAGAGAGAGTGGACCAAGGTGCGATACGCAGGGTGCCGTCGTTCGCAGCCGCGAACGTGCACGACTGCGCCTTGGGCGCGAGCAACTCGGCACCATCGACCATCATGCCGAATTGACCGTGTTCGGCCTTGAACCCGCCGTTGAACGCCGCCACCAGCTCTGCGCGATCGGAATCTGGGATCACGCCCGGGCGCGCCACACCGGGCAAGGGCTCGGCGCTCTTGGGCTCCACGCTACCAGCCACCGCGTGCACGCTGAGCTTGGACAGATCGAGCGCGAACACGAACAGCTCGGCGTACACTCGCTCGCTGTCCGGGTGGACAATTGTCCGGTAGATGGCGCCGCGCTCGCCCGTCCGCGCGGACACAGGCTGCCAGGTGCCGTCTTCCGCACTCGCCGTCGCGGGATACAGCGCTCCGACTGCGCGCGGCGCCACGGCTTCGCGTACAACCTTCGCCGCCACCGGAGCCGGTTCAGCCACGCTGACCAGGAGCTCGCTGGGCGTCGCTTCGCTCAAACTGCGAGCTTTGCCGTTGCTGACGGCTTGCTGCACGCGATCCTCGACGCCCGCGACGGTTTCTTCCAGCTGCGTCACGCGCTCACTACCGAGCAGGGAGCGCAGTTCATCGGCAACCATCGGACCGAACCAGGGCACGTGCCGCACCGCAAGCCAGGCCGCGCACAGGCCAGCAGCGCCGAGCAGCGTGAGCGAGAGCAGAAAGCGCGATGCCGGGCGCGTGGGCACGCTGGATGCCGCCCAACCGCCGAGCGCGTTCAATGCATCGTGAGCAGGTGGAACGAGAGACGAGAGGGTTGAAGGAATCGTGCGGATGGACAGGGTAAAGCTCCTGCCCGACGCTATTGCAGCCGGCGTGCCACACGCACCGTTCAGCTCGGCTGAAAGCCTACGACCGGCTGCCCCCGGCAATTCCTCGGATTTTCGCCAAAAGTGCGCACTACGCCGGCCACCCAGCCCCTGTTACGCGAAACCGGTTGCGGCGTAACACGCACGAAGCTGTGGACGCTCGACCACGCCCTGTGCGCACCCGTGACGGCGCGATCAGTGTCGGCTCAAAGCGGCGTTTTGAGCTCCGCTCAGGTGGCGCACGACCTGGGCGCGGCTAGACGCGCAACCTCCATCCACGCTACGAAGGCGGGCAATTCAGATTCTGTACAGCAAAGGGAAATGGCGACGATGACGAGTGTTCAAGGAGTGTGCGCGGCATTTTTTCTACTGACGGCCAGCATCGGTTGCCGCGATGAGAGCCCTCCGCCGCACACGAGCGCCGACGCCATGCCGGCACGAGCAGCGGCAGCTGCGCCCGCAGCAACCGCGTCCGCGGCACCCGTGGCAGCACCAGCTGCAGCTGCCCCAGTCGCCACACCAGCAGCCGCCCCGGTTGCGACCGCTGCAAGCCCTTCGAAAGTCGAGGATCGCCTGCTCGTGGTCGCGCCGCAGGACCTGTACAACGTGGCCGCGCCGCCGAGCGCAGAGCTTTCGCTGCGAGAACTTTCGCGACTCATCCAGACCGCGGAGGATATCGGCGTTCACACCGGCTACTATCGCAATGGCTGTCAATCGCGAGCTCATGCCGTGTGGGCGGCATTGCCAGCGGATGTTCGCGCCAAGGTAGGCAAGATTTGGCTGTTCCAGCCCTCGGCTTACGCGCCAATCCTCAAGCAGCGCTCCATTCGTCACCCCGAGGACCCGGTCATTACCTGGGACTTCCACGTAGCGCTGAGCTTCAAAGCCAACGGCGTGGAGCGCATTCTCGATCTCGCGCTGGGCAAGGATCCCCTCACTTCCGATCAATGGCTGAGCAGCTTCGACGCGCCGAGCAGGTCTCTTTTGATCAGAACCGACGGCAAATATTACTCCTACAATTCGAACGGTAAGGCGCTCGACAACTTCTATGAATACGTCGGGGATGCTTGCAAACAATCGTGGATGATTGACGACGTTGCCTTCGACAAGGTCGGTGCGCGGCTCTTGGCCAAGCCGGAGGCGTGCCCGTCGCTGGCCGCGCTGTCGAGCAATGCGGTCGGCGCCAAGAGCGAGCTCCAAGCCGCAACCTATGCCACGAAGCATCCCGAAGCGGGTTGTGCGACGCTCAAACAGCTGTTCCTGAGCGAGCGAGTGCGAATCACGGGCCTCGTAGACAAGTGGGCGCGCCCCAATGGCTGCTTGCTCACGGCACCGTGAGCGCGCTGATAGGTGGCACGATGAATCGCCCAGGCGTGAAATAGGCAAACGTCGCCCGCGCGCAAAGCAATGCGCATGGCGTCGGGCATGGCCGCGCTCGTGCGCTCGGGCCCCTTGCGGAGTAGCCGTGCTCTCGAAAAAACTCTACGCGCTGGCTTCGAATGGTACTCGTCGTGGTCTCCTCGCGCCGCGGGGCGGCGTTTCGTGAGCCGACGATCAGTGGACAGCGCGGGCGGCTGATCCGAGCCCGTGCAGCGGTGTCAGGGGAAACGGGCCCTGCCCATGCGGGCCCGCGAGCACCATAACGGAAAGCTTTCCTGCGATCTGGAACGTGGCTAGAGCCAGCGCGACGCCAAAATAGCGGACCGGCGTCAGATCCGCGCCAACGTCCGTTGCTCGAGCTGTTGCTCGAACGCACCGCGCGGCCTCGGGTGCGGCCAGCAGCGAGGCGCGAGCCTGCTGATAGCTCTCGCCGGTTTCGGCCATCCGCGCGCGCGCCGCGCGCCAGAGTTGCTTGTTTCCGTGTCGGTTTCCCATCGCTTGTCCAGACGATCCTCAAGCTCGATCCTGATGTCGACCGGCACCGACGGGGAACGAACCCAGAATCACCTCTTCAAGACCGACTCACCGAAGGGCTGGGCCCTCTTCGCGCTTTTCGCGCCGTGCCGGCGGCTCGCGAAGCGCAGGGCTCGGACAGCCCGCGAGAATTATTCTCGACGCCTGGGCTGCCGTCAAGGCTCCGCCCGCGCTCAGAGCGAGACAGGGATGACGAAGGTGCTGACGCTTCTTGCCGGGGCCGTGACGTTCGCGAACGAGCCGCCGCTGGGCTCGCTGCCCAGGTTAGCGAGATTCTCGCTGGCGGAGGTGCGGTAGCTGGAAACGCTGCCCAAAGTGCCGGCCTCGAGCTGAATTGCAAACGTAGTATCGACCAAGCCGCGGTTGACGGCCACCAGCGTGAGTTGAGTGCTGCCTGCATCCCTGAAAGCGGCCAGCAGCAGGTCGTTGTTCACGCGGCCCGGGGCCTCCAGCCGCACGAACCCTGGGCGAATGAAGCGACTGAACTGGCCCAGCGCCCACAGGCTCTTGTTCGGGACACCCGCACTGTCGACCAAATCGTTGTACCACCAGTGAATGTACGCGTTCACGTTGGCTGCGGTCAGATCGGCTTGGATCAGACTCGCCAAAATGAGTGCCGTCGAAAGCGGAGTCTCACCGACGAAGGCGCTCGTGTTCCACTCCGTGAGCCAGACCTTCTTACCGGCCGCGGTTGAGTTGCTGAGCGGCTTGGGCGAATAGCTCGAGAGGTTCCAGGGGCCGAAGTCGTATTGATGGGCGCCCACGATGCCGATCAGTGGCGCAATGTTGCCGTCCGCGAGGCTCGGCAAGATCAGCGCTTCGTTGAAGCTCGAGGCTTCTGGCGCCATGATCGTGAGCTTGGGAAGCGCGCTGAAGACGCCCTTCTTTTCGAACTCAGCGCGCAGCACGACCAAGAAATTGCGAAACTGTGCCGCGGACCAGTCTGCCGACTCGTATTGCACCTGGAAGTTGGGCTCGTTCTGCAGCGAGAGTGCCGAAAGCGGCACGCCCATTTTGCTCGCGAAGCCGAGCGCGTAGTCGGCGAGCACATCCGCGTAGTCCTGATAGTGTGCCGGATCCAAGTAGCCCCCCACCTCGGGCGCGTTCACATAGTCGGCGACACCGAGCTTCCAGCGCGAGGTCTCGTTGTTCGGGGGCGTCCAGGGCGTGCTGATATACGTTGGCACCTGGTAATCCGAGTTGCCGTTCAAAGTGGCGATCAGTTTGCGCGTGGCGACGAGATCCCAGTTGTCCCAGTTCAACTTGAAGACCTTGTACGCGTTGGCATCGCTGCCTACGGTCGTGAAATCGTAGTTGCCGGCGCCCATGAAGTTGTCGTTGTGGGTCGGACTTTCTCGAAACGGGATGCGGTTCCTCAGGATCGAAAGACCTGCGCCTTTGCTGATGCTGAAGAAAGCATCCAGCCGCGCGCTCGGTGGAATCACGCCCCAGGCAGTGGCCACGCCGAAGCCATCGATTGCCTGGCGCGCGGTACGGTAGCTCACCTGGACCACGGTCTCTGCAGGGCTGCCACCTTGCGACGGCCCCGAACCACCGGTGCCGGCCGCACCCCCGGCGTTCAAGGCGGGCGCACCAGCGTCACTCGAGACCGCCGCGCCGCCGTCACCGGCAGCTCCGCCCTCACCTATGCTGTCGCCACCGTTCCCACTCGTGCCTCCATCGCGGTTCGCTTCGCCAGCTACGGGGGCTCCCACCTCACCGCCTGTGTTTGCGTTGGCACGGTTGCGCGGCTTCGGCGCGTCGATGCAAGCAACACATAGGACAAATGACGTCAGAAGTGAGCAACACCAGGCGGCCTGGTGCGTGTGTCGGAAATGAGAACGGGGTGAATGATTCTGCACGAAGGTCGTCGCTTGGGCTTGTAGTCAACACGACGCTTTCGCCATTGAATTAAGGGGCGGTCACGTGCATGGCTGGCTTCCCATCAGCTGATTGGTCGCGAGGCGCGCGTCCGATGCCGGCGTACATTGACCGATAGCGTTGGCAGCAGTGCCGGCTTGCCCACCGTGTCGACCCGCAGGGGTGGACCCGCGTGGCTGCGAGCGACCCAATCTGAGTCGAACAGGCCGCGCAAAAAAGTCCCGTTAGGCCCGGGCATCCGCTGCCCCGACCGCGAGCGCTGCGCGAGCACTTCAAAATGACCATTGCTCCACGCCCGTTCAAAGGCGGACGCTCAGGGGAATGGCGGACGCAGCCGGAGTTCTCAGCAGCGGACTCGAACGAAATATTGCTGGGTACGCCTTACGCCGCGTGTTGTGCTCCGCGCGTGGCGCATTCGTGTACGAAGCGCTCGAACTCGAGCGCAAAGCGCAGGTCACGCTGGTCACCGTGCCAGTTCCCGAAACCGCTGCTCTGCCCAACCTAGCTTGGCTCAACGAGGGACACTTCACGTGCTTCCCGCGCATCGAAAAGGTCATCCGCGGCGACAGTGAAGTCCGTCTGGTGCTAGCAGCCTTCGCGGGCGAAAGCGTGGCACGAGTATTGGCCCGCGATGGGCCATTCGCGCCGGGCGCAGCCGCGCGGCTACTCTTGCAATTGCTGCGTGATTTCGAGGAGGCAGGCGACGCGCGAGAGCTTCACCGCGCGCTCGGGGCTACCCTAGATTGGCTGCTGCTGCGGCGGGACGACCACGATGAGTGGCAATGCTACGTTCCACCGCTCGGCCTGCTCGAAGCTTCGCCCCTCGAACACGAGGCCGAGAGTCCCGCGCCGAGCGAAATGGAGCTACTGGGCATGCTGCTCGGCATGCTCGTGGGCCAGGCGAACATCGTTGCCACGCCAGACCTGGCAGCGCTGATCGAGCGCTTGTTCGAGCAGCGTCCAGAACGCAAGTTCGAAGGCCGGCGTGAGTTGATGACGGCGCTAGCGCCGCTCACGCGTAACCTCAGTGGCTCCGCGCCCATCCTCGACGCGCCTCCTCGCTTCAATGAGGAGGTACAGGTCACCGTTTTTCGACCCAAGGCGATCGTCATCGGACGCTGGTATCGGCTGCTCGCATTCGTGCATCTCGCCGAGCGCCGCCCCGGCGAAGATTCGCTCGACCCGATCGCCGAAGTGCGACGAATCGCCCAGGCCGCGCTAGGCGAGCAAATCGCCGCCTACCGCTCAGCGACGGAAGACTCGCTCGCGGGCTTGCCCGAAGGCGGCCAAATCAATTTGGTGCCCGAGGTCGACGGCGTCGAATTCAATCCACCGTCGCGCAGCTTCGCCTGGCACTCCGATGTTCATGACGAGTCCTTCCAGTTGCGCGCCAAGTCCGGCGGCATCGGGTCTACCCTGCGCGGGCGTTTGAGCGCTTACCTCGGCACGGTGCTGCTCGCCGAGGTCGGCATGGCCTTCAAGCTACAGAGCAGCGAAGCCGCGGACGCTGGCCCGTTCGCGGCCGAGCGTGGCAAGGCCTACCGCAAGATCTTCGCTTCGTATTCGCACGCCGACGCGCGCATCGTCTCGGACTTCGAAGCAGTGGTGAGCGCGTTCGGCGATCGCTACCTGATCGACGTCAAAGACTTGCGCGCGGGCGAGACCTGGAGCGAAGCGCTCGCGCGTCTGATCGATCAAGCCGACGTGTTTCAACTGTTTTGGTCGAAGCGATCCATGAGCTCCGAATTCTGTCGACGCGAATGGGAGTACGCGTTGGAGAAAGGCGTCAGCATTCGTCCCGTATATTGGGAACGCCCCATGCCCGACCCTCCCAAGGCGCTGAAGGGCCTTCATTTTGCAGCCTTTGGCGGAACTGGCAGCCCCGACAGCCCCGACATCGCCGAGCCGCCGAGCCGCCGAGAGCGCGCGCCCGATTCGGCTCCGAAGGCGGCGAACATCGCTCGCAAACTGCTCGGGCCAGTGGTGGCACTCTCGGCCCTGGTGCTTTGGGTTGGTCTGCATCGCAGCGGCCTTTCGCCGATGGCGTCGGCTCCTCGTATCGACCCGCTGACGCCGCCCGCTGGCGCAACGCCGCCCGCTCAATCGCCAGAGGTCGAAGCAATTCGCCCCCAAGACCCCGAACTCCGTGCGCGCGATCGGTCACGACCCGACGAAGCCAGAGGTGGCGGAGGGATTGCGCCTGGAATTCTGAGCCCGTGTGACTGCCCGCCGGGCGATCCGCTGTGCGACTGTCCATCGCGCTCGAGTCCCGTTCGCTCTCCCGCGAGCTCGCCTCTGAGGCGCTTGCGTCTTGGAGGACGGGGCCCAGCCTTGGCTGCTCGGACCTGTTTCGTCGAGGGCGTCGCGAATGCACCGCTCTATCCGCAGCTGTCAGGGCCACTGAACACCGAGGCTCGCTGCGTCGGCCGCAACTTGGCCAGCTATCAGCTCAGTGACCTCCCGCCACAGCAAGCAAGGATTGCCAGCAACCTCGGCTGCGCATTGGTCGTGCTCCACGAGTGCGGCTCGCCGAGAAACTCGCTAAAGCTGACCAAGTAAGGCCAAGCGCAGCTAGGTTTTGCGCCACGCGGCGATTGTTTGCTCCCAATTTTGCCCGTCGAAGTGGGCGACCTCGAACAGCTCGAGCAGGTCATCGTCCAAGCAGCGCAGGTTCACGCTGATCTTATCGGGCTGTGAGCGGGGTCGACCG
>Ga0315912_10003499_pt1 | contig 15555 bp, 19 predicted proteins | sample VfabasoilMG_FD_204469 | JGI IMG/M metagenome (GOLD analysis project Ga0315912, IMG submission 204469) | Garden soil microbial communities collected in Santa Monica, California, United States - V. faba soil | ecosystem: Environmental > Terrestrial > Soil > Garden | place: USA: California... | reverse complement strand
GGAGGACGACTGGCAGCGCGTGCTGGACGTAAACCTGACCGGCGTGTTCCTCACCTGCCAGCACGCCGGACGGCGCATGGTGGCGCAGAAGTCCGGCCTCATCATCGCCACCAGTTCGATCTACGGCCTGACCGCGGGCGCCAACCGCGCCGCCTACACCGCCACCAAGGCCGCCGTCGCCAACCTGGTGCGCACCCTGGCGATCGAATGGGGCCCCCACAATGTCCGCGTCAACGCCGTCTCCCCCGGCTATGTGGAGACGGACATGATGATGGCCCTGATCCAGCGCGGCACCCTGAACCAGGACAAGATGAAGGCCCGCACCCCCCTGCCCCGCCTGGGCAAGCCGCAGGACATTGCCGCCATGTGCGCGTTCCTGGCATCTCCCGGCGCCTCCTGGATCAACGGCGCCGTCATCCCGGTGGACGGCGGCTGGATGGCCAATGGCGGGCCGGAGTAGTTCCGCGATGTTCAGTCACGTCATGGTCGGCAGCAACGACATCGACCGGTCGCGGAGGTTCTATGACGCGCTGTTCGCGGTGCTGGGCGCTCCGCCGGGCACGGAGGAGCAGAAGGGCCGGTTGATCTACGTGCACAACCGCGGCCGCTTCATGGTCAAGCGGCCGATCGACGGCAAGGCGGCCACCCATGCCAATGGCGGCACCATCGGCTTCACCATGGCCAGTCCGGAACAGGCCATCGCTTGGCATCGGGCCGGCGTCGAAAACGGCGGCATGTCTATCGAAGACCCGCCAGGCCCCCGCGAGGCCGGCGCCGGCGAGATCTTCCTCGCCTACCTGCGCGACCCGGATGGCAACAAGCTTTGCGGCGTCTGCCGGCAACCCCCGGGCTGATGGTCCACGCCCCTCTCCCGCACGTGGGAGAGGGGTGGGGTGAGGGTGTCTTACCGAACCGCCAGCAACTCCACGTCAAACACCAACGTCGCGTTCGGCGGGATCACCCCACCCGCGCCGCGCGCGCCATAGCCCAGCTCCGGCGGAATGGTCAGCGTCCGCTGCCCGCCCACCTTCATGCCCGCGACACCCTGGTCCCACCCGGCGATCACCCGCCCGGCGCCCAGCGGAAACTCGAACGGCTGGCCGCGATCTCGGGAGCTGTCGAACTTCTTGCCCTTGTTGTCCGGCGCCGACGCATCGAACAGCCAGCCGGTGTAGTGCACGGAAACGGTCTTGCCGGCGACGGCCTCCGCCCCGGTGCCAACCTTGTGATCAGTCATCCTCGGTCCTTTCGAATTTTGCGCGAGTGCCGGCCCCAAGGCCGCCAAAGCCAGCGCGGAAAACAGCAGGGATCGGCGAAGCAGCGCCATCGGTGTCCTCGTCGGTGTCAGTGCATCCGTCTTCGCTTGTTCCGACCCCGCCGGCAAGCCCGGTTCACACGACCGGTATGACGATTGGTCTCCGCCGGGCACGAGGGGACCTGTATCCGGCACACCGGCAGACCCGGTCGCCTTGGGTGCGGCGCAGGCAGTGTCGCAGCGCCCGAATAGCAGGAGGGACCCCGTGGACCCGGCAATTCTACTCATCTGGCTGGCAATCGGCGCCATCGCCGGCTGGCTCGCGGGAATGATCGTGGATGGCGGTGGCTTCGGCCTGATCGGCAACATCGTCATCGGCATCGTCGGCGCCATCATCGCGGGTGCCCTACTGCCGGCGATCGGCATCGTCATGTCCGCCGGCGTCGTCGGCGCCATCATTTCCGCCGCGATCGGCGCCTGCGTCCTGCTGATCGCCGTGCGCATCGCGCGACGCTGATTTCACCGTGAATTATATTGGGCCGTCGCAATCAGGCACTGATCGCCCCCGCAGACACGTGATCGTGTGCATCGCAAAAGTTCCGACACCTGCTGACAAGGGCTATTCCAGGTCATGCCAGACTGGATGGACGACCCCGAGTAATGCCTTTCAACCCGTTGCGCTGGATATCCGGATTGCGGGCGACCGGATCGGACACGACCCAAAAAGTGTTCGCCATCGGCTCCAACAAGACAGGGACCACCTCCCTGAAGGAAGCCCTGCGGCTCATGGGGCTCCATGTTGCGCCGCAATATCCGGCGGAGCTGCTGGCTGAACGCGCCTGGCGGGGTGATCTGCGCCCGCTGGCACGCTTCATCCGCCGCTACGACGCGTTCAAGGACGTGCCGTTCTCCAACCGGGATGTCTATGCCCGGGTCGATTCCCTATTCCCCGGCAGTAAGTTCATCCTCACCATCCGCGAGCCGGAATCCTGGTTCAACTCCATCAGCCGCTATCACGCCAAGCTGATGGGGTTCGACGACCCCGGCCAGATTACGCCGGAAGCAATGCGTGCCTTCACCTACTGCTATCCCGGCTATTGGGCACACAACGCGGAAGTGAACTGGCTGCAACGGCCCACCGGCGCGGGCGGCAACGCGACCGACTGGTCCCTCCTCTACGACAAGGACCACTACATCCGCACCTACCAGGACCGGAACGACGCCATTATCCGCCATTTTGATGGACGTCCGGACGACCTTCTGGTGATCGACGTGACCCGCGAGACCGATACCGCACGCCTCGCCGACTTCCTGGGCCGGCGGGGTTCCCCTAACGTCCACATGCCGTGGCTCAACGCCACCTGATCCCCTCCCGCGCGGACGAAGGAACCCGAGAAATGCCCTACGGCCACCTCATCAACTACGACGAAGCCGCCCCCGAAGCACAGGCCGTGATGGACGACATCAAGGCCAAGCGCGGCGTGCCGGACGTGAACAACGCCTGGAAGGCGATGGCCCGCCACCCCGCGGTGATGCGCCGCTTCTGGGAACGCGCCCAGCAGGTCATGCAACCCGGCGCGCTGGACGCGAAGACGAAGGAACTCATCTACCTCGCCGTCTCCGTAGCCAATGGCTGCCACTACTGCACCGCGTCGCACACACATTTCGCCAAGGTGAAGGGCATAACGGAGGAGCAACTGGCCGAGATGGTGGAAATCGTCGGCCTGGCCCTGGAAGGCAACAGCTACGCCACCTTCTACGGGCAGGACGTGGACCCGGCCCTGAAGGGCTGAGCGACTCCGGAAGGGGGTGGTGTCCGCCACTCCCCTGGACGGCCCGTAACATCCGAAATTACCATGCCCGCCTGGCCGCGAATCGGCGCCGCAGGAGGGACATAAGCGCATGAACATCATCCAATCGATCGCCGCGTCCTGGACAGGGCGGATCGGCCTGGTTCTTCTCGTCATCGCGGCCCTGCTCACCGCCTATGCCAGTTCCTCCGGCCTGCCGTCCCGCTCCAGCCTGTCCACGGTGGAGGGCCGCGTGATGGAAGCCACCCAGATCACCCACACCAAGGGAAGGCGTGGCCAGGCGGCCAGCGTCACCTCTGTGGATTTCCAACTCGCCATCCAGGCGCCAGGCAGCACGGACACGGTGAAGCTCACCATCCCATCCAACGAAATCACGCGCGCCCAGGTCACCGCCCTGATCAATGAGCGGGTCCGCGCCGAGTATGACGGGGAGCGCGACGTCTACGCCCTCTCCTCCGGCGGCAAGGAGGTGATCACCTACGATGCGTCCTGGAACAAGCGCGCCACCGCCATCCAGGTCTGGGCGGAGCGTGGCAAGCTGTTCTTTGGCCTGGCGATTCCCCTGGTCCTCATCGGCTGGCCGCTCGGCGCCCGCAAGCGCCGCAAGCAGGCGGCGACTGCGGGTTGAGCCACAGCTTGCCTCGCCTAGCCGACCTAGGCTAGTTTCCCTAAAATTCTACGCCGCCAGCGGCGCTCCATCCCGGGCGCCGGCGGCGCGCGCCGCACGCAGCAGGGTCGCATCGAACGTCACCAGCACCGCCTCCCGACGCAGCGCCAGTTCCAGGTAGGCGGCATCCGCCAGCCCAAGGCCATAGTCGCGTGCCATCCGCGCCGTCTCCCCCCAGGCGCGCGCGCTGGTTTCCGCATCCACCCGGACCGGCAGCAAGGAAAGCGCTTTCATCGCCGCTTCGCGCGCCGCGGTGGCCAGCAGGCCGCGCCGTTCGGCCGCCAGCAGCCCGTTGCCCACCTCCAGGTGCCAGTTCCCCGGCACATCCGCGCCCCGGTCCACGACGCCCAACAGCACCCGCCGTGCCGCATCGGACCGCGCGCCGGGCAGCAGCGCCGTCAACGGCACGGACGCATCGATCACCAGTCCGAAATTTTCCGCCATCAGGGCGCCTCCTCGCGCAATGCGCGGATATCAACCTGGTTCATCCGCACCCCCCGCGCCGCCAGCCCCTCGCGCATCGCGGTCAGCGTCTCCACCGCCTGCCGGGCGGCCCGCCGCCCCGGCCCCGGCCCTGCGGGCACCAGCCGCGCCACCGCCACGCCGTGGCGCGTGATCTCAACCACCTCGCCGCGCCCCACCCGGTCCAGCAGGGCGAAAAACCCGGTCTTCGCCGTGTTCGCGGCCACCCGCGCCACCTGGGCCGTCGCTTCATCCGTTTCCATGAAAATAATCCTTCAACCGGTCGTCTGACAGGTCGTATTTTCGCCGAAACCGAAATATTTGGCAATCCCCCACCTTGCCACCCCTTCCCACCCCTGCTACACGCCCGCCGCCGGCCGATCTCGGCACCCAACGCAACTGTCACGGAACCAAGCCTCGTGGCCTCCTCCACCACGACCACCTCTTCGTCCGGCGGCCTCGCCGGGCGCTATGCGGCAGCCCTGTATGCCCATGCCGAGGACGAGAACGCGCTTGACGCGACCGTTCAGGAAATGACTTCCCTGGGCCAGTTGATCGACCAAAGCGCCGACTTCCGCCGCCTGATCGAATCGCCGCTGATCGATATTGCCCAGGCCACCAAGGCGGTCACCGCCGTGCTGGAAGGCCAAGGTTTCGGCAAGATCGTGCGCGACTTCGCCGGCGTCATCGCCGCAAACCGCCGCCTGCGCGCCCTGCCCTCCATTGTCGGTGCCTTCGCCGCCCTGGTGGCGGACAAGCGCGGCATCGTCACCGCCCATGTCGAATCCGCCCACCCGCTCTCGGACCTGCAGCGCCAGCAGATGCGCGCCCGCCTGATCGAGGCCGGATACGGCAATGTCAACATCGTTGAGAAGGTGGACCCCACCCTTCTCGGCGGCCTGGTCGTGAAGATCGGCGCCCGCCTCTACGACACCTCGCTCAAATCCCGCCTCCAGCGGCTACAATACGCCATGAAGGGCGCCGCCTAGCGGCCCGGTGCCGGTGCCTGTTTCCAGGCACCGGCTGAATCGGCCCGCTCAATCATAGAGGTGCGTGCTCCGGCACGAACCTTCACCCAACGACTAGCCGGAGCACGCACATGGACATCCGCCCCGCCGAGATTTCCGAGATCCTCAAGAAGCAGATCGCTTCCTTCGACACCGAGGCCAATGTGGCCGAGACCGGCCAGGTCCTCTCCGTCGGCGACGGCATCGCCCGCGTCTTCGGCCTGCAGAACGTCATGGCCGGTGAGATGGTGGAGTTCCCCGCCTCCGGCCTGCGCGGCATGGCGCTGAACCTGGAAACCGACAACGTCGGCGTCGTTATCTTTGGTGACGACCGAGTCATCCGCGAAGGCGACACCGTCGCCCGCACCGGCACCATCGTGGACGTGCCGGTCGGCAACGGCCTGCTCGGCCGCGTAGTCGACGGTCTCGGCAACCCGATCGACGGCAAGGGCCCGATCACGGACGCCACTCGCCAGCGCGTGGAAGTAAAGGCTCCGGGCATCATTCCCCGCAAGTCGGTGCACGAACCCGTGCAGACCGGCCTGAAGGCGATCGATGCGCTGATCCCCATCGGCCGCGGCCAGCGCGAACTGATCATCGGCGACCGCCAGACCGGCAAGACCGCCGTCATCCTGGACACCATCATCAACCAGAAGGCCGCCAACGCCGGCACGGACGAGAGCAAGAAGCTCTATTGCATCTATGTCGCCGTCGGCCAGAAGCGTTCCACCGTGGCGCAGCTGGTGCGCACGCTGGAGGAGAACGGCGCGATGGACTACTCCATCGTCGTCGCCGCCACCGCGTCCGACCCGGCGCCGATGCAGTTCCTGGCGCCGTACACCGGCTGCACCATGGGCGAGTTCTTCCGCGACAACGGCCGCCACGCGGTCATTTTCTACGATGACCTGTCCAAGCAGGCCGTCGCCTACCGCCAGATGTCGCTGCTGCTGCGCCGCCCGCCGGGACGCGAAGCCTATCCGGGCGACGTGTTCTACCTGCACTCCCGCCTGCTGGAACGCGCCGCGAAGATGAATGACGACCTGGGCGCCGGCTCGCTGACCGCCCTGCCGGTGATCGAGACGCAGGCCGGCGACGTGTCCGCCTACATCCCGACGAACGTGATTTCCATCACCGACGGCCAGATCTTCCTTGAGACGGAACTGTTCTTCCGCGGCATCCGCCCGGCGGTGAACGTCGGCCTGTCCGTCTCCCGCGTCGGTTCCGCCGCGCAGGTGAAGGCGATGAAGCAGGTGGCCGGCCGCATCAAGCTGGAACTCGCCCAGTATCGTGAAATGGCCGCCTTCGCGCAGTTCGCCTCCGACCTGGACGCCTCCACCCAGCAGCTGCTGGCCCGTGGCTCCCGCCTGACGGAACTGCTGAAGCAGCCGCAGTACAGCCCGGTCCCGGTGGAGGAGCAGGTGGTCGCCATTTTCGCCGGCACCAACGGCTACCTGGACCGGATCGAGCTGAACCGCGTCGGCGCCTTCGAAGGCCAACTGCTGACCGAGTTGAAGGCGAAGGCGCCGGACATCCTCGGCGCGATCCGCGACGACCGCGAGATCAAGCCGGAGACGGACAAGAAGCTGCGCGCGTTCCTGGACGGGTTCTCCAAGAGCTTCGTCTGATCCCGCGTATCCCGACCTCAAGCTAAGGCAGAACCATGCCCAGCCTGAAATCCCTGCGTATTCGCATCAACAGTGTGAAGTCGACGCAGAAGATCACCTCGGCCATGAAGATGGTCGCGGCATCCAAGCTGCGTCGCGCGCAGCAGCAGGCCGAAGCCGCCCGCCCCTACGCGGAGCGGATGGAACGCATGCTGGGCGCGCTCGGCGCTTCCGTTGCCTCCTCCCCCACCGCGCCGAAGCTGCTGATTGGCACGGGGGCGGACAAGGTGGCGCTGCTGATCCCCGTCACGGCCGACCGCGGCCTGGCCGGGGCGTTCAACAGCTCCATCGGCCGCGCCGCGCGCACCCTGGCGCGCAAGCTGGAAGCCGAAGGCAAGACGGTGAAAATCCTCCCCGTCGGCCGCAAGGGACGCGACTTCCTGCGCCGCGAACTCGCTTCCCGCATCGTCGGCGACATCAGCTTCGCCGGAAAGAAGCGGCTGGAGTTCGCCGACGCCCAGCAAGTGGCGGACCGCATCACGGCGATGCTTAATGCCGGTGAGATCGACACCTGCACTCTGGTCTATAACCAGTTCAAGTCCGTCATCGCCCAGGTCGTCACCGAACAGCGGCTGATCCCGGCGCCGCTGCCGGATGCCGGCGCGGCCCCTTCCGAGGGCGGCGCGGTGTATGACTACGAGCCGTCCGAGGAAGCGATCCTGGAGCGCCTGCTGCCGCAGAACCTCGCCATCCAGGTCTACCGCTCCCTGCTGGAATCCGCCGCCGGCGAGCACGCCGCGCGCATGACCGCGATGGACAACGCCACGCGCAACGCGGGCGACATGATCAAGCGACTGTCGCAGAACTACAACCGTGCGCGCCAGGCCAACATCACGCGCGAACTCATCGAAATCATCTCCGGCGCCGAAGCCGTCTAGTTTCAGGAGAATCCCAACATGGCAAAGAACAATGTCGGCCGGATCAGCCAGGTGCTGGGCGCGGTGGTGGACGTGCAGTTCGAAGGCGACCTGCCCTTCATCCAGAATGCGCTGACCACCACCAACGGCGAGCAGACCCTGGTCCTCGAAGTGGCGCAGGAACTGGGTGAGCGCACCGTGCGCTGCATCGCGATGGACAGCACGGATGGCCTGGTGCGTGGCCATGAAGTGGTGGACACCGGCGCCCCGATCTCCATGCCCGTCGGCCCCGGCACGCTGGGCCGCATCCTGAACGTGATCGGCGAGCCGATCGACGAGCGCGGCCCGGTGCCGCATTCCAAGACCTACCCGATCCACCGCGAGGCCCCGGCCTTCGAGGAACAGGCCACCGCGGCTGAAATCCTCGTGACGGGCATCAAGGTGGTGGACCTGCTGGCCCCGTACCTGAAGGGCGGCAAGATCGGCCTGTTCGGCGGCGCCGGCGTGGGCAAGACCGTGCTCATCCAGGAACTGATCAACAACATCGCCAAGGCGCATGGTGGCGTGTCGGTCTTCGCCGGGGTGGGTGAGCGCACCCGCGAGGGCAACGATCTGTATCACGAAATGTGCGATGCCGGCGTTATCAAGCTGGGCGAGAACGACACCGAGGGCTCCAAGGTGGCGCTAGTTTATGGCCAGATGAACGAACCGCCGGGTGCGCGCGCGCGCGTGGCGCTGTCCGGCCTGACCGTGGCGGAATACTTCCGCGACGAGGAAGGCCAGGACGTGCTGTTTTTCGTGGACAACATCTTCCGCTTCACCCAGGCCGGCGCCGAAGTGTCCGCGCTGCTGGGCCGCATCCCCTCCGCCGTGGGTTATCAGCCGACGCTGGCCACCGACATGGGCGCGCTGCAGGAACGCATCACTTCCACCAAGAAGGGTTCCATCACCTCGGTGCAGGCCATCTACGTGCCGGCGGACGACCTGACCGACCCGGCGCCCGCCACCTCCTTCGCCCACCTGGACGCGACGACGGTGCTGTCCCGCCAAATCGCGGAACTCGGCATCTACCCGGCCGTGGACCCGCTGGACTCCACCTCCCGCTCGCTCGATCCGCGCATCGTGGGTGAGGATCACTACCAGTGCGCCCGCGACGTGCAGCGCATCCTGCAGACCTACAAGTCCCTGCAGGACATCATCGCCATTCTGGGCATGGACGAGCTTTCGGAAGAAGACAAACTCGTCGTCGCTCGCGCCCGGAAAATCCAGCGCTTCCTGTCCCAGCCGTTCAATGTGGCGGAAGTGTTTACCGGCTTCCCCGGCGTGATCGTGCCGATCGCGGACACGGTGCGCAGCTTCAAGGCGATCTGCGCCGGCGAATACGACCATCTGCCGGAAGCCGCCTTCTACATGGTCGGCACCATCGAGGACGCGGTGAAGAAGGCCGAAACCCTCGCGCAGAACGCCTAAGGGGCAACGCCAATGGCACTGCAACTCGAAATCGTCAGCCCGGAGCGCCTGCTGCTCTCGAAGGCGGTGGAGATGGTTGTCATCCCCGCCGCCGAGGGCGACATGGGTGTGCTGGAACAGCACTCCCCGATGCTGGTCAGCCTGCGCGGCGGCATCATCACCCTGTATGAGGGCGGCAACGCGACGGACCGCCTGTTCGTCGCCGGCGGCTTCGCGGAAGTGACGCCTGAACGCTGCACCGTGCTGGCCAACGAGGCAGTGCCCGTGGGCGAGCTACAGTCTGGCGCTGCCCAGCAGCGCCTGGCGGACGCCACCGCGGCATTCGATTCAGTAGACAAGTTGGACTTGGTGGCGCTGGACACTGCCATGGACAAGTTGCAATCCGCCCGCGCGATGGTGGAGGCGGCCGGCTAGGCCCGGAATATCCTGACAGGAAACATCACCGTGCGCGTCATTGCGAGCGCGGCGAAGCAATAACGGCGGTATGGGTACAGTCAGGATAGTTCGGGCCTGATCCGCTTCCGTAGCGACAAGAAGCCCAACTCGGTGTTGCCGCCGCCGTGGCTTTTTCGCGCCGTGCCAGTTCTACTTCTTGATTACCGTGCTTCCAGTAACGCCGGAATGCGCGGGGGGATCACTGGCCGGGAAGCTGTCCGCCAGTGTCTTGTCATAGTCCTTTTCCGCCGCACGCAATTCATCCCGTGCCTTCTGGTGGAATGCCTCCGGCCCGCCTTGGGGCCGCCCCGCCTTTTCCCACATTTCTCGCGCACATTCCTCGATCCGCGTCTGATCGATAACCGGTCTCGACATGACTACCTCCAATTGTCAGAAAATGAATCAGCTGAAGAACCAGAATGCCACCGCCAGGCCGGCCACGACGACGATCATGGAATTGAGCAGCACGCGCCGCACGATTCCCGGCGTTTCACCCTGCCGGGCCTCCTGCGTCGTCAGTTCGATAGGCTGGTCGGCCATGGTCACCTCCTGGTCCGGTCACGGTGACTATCTGACGTGGGGTCCGGCGCGGGGGGCGCCATGGGATGGGTCTTCACAATCCCTGGAACGGGCGCCATGGCGGCGAAGGCCTTGGTTGTCGGGACGGTTTCCCTCTCGCGCGGTGGCAGGGCCCGCAATATATAGTCCAGACTACACGGCTCCCTTCGCATAGAGGCGCCCGGAAGGTCATGAAGCATTGGCGTATCGAGGATGTCCCCTGGGATCGGTTCGACGCGAGCAAGGTCGATCCCGCCATCGTCCCGCTGGTGAAGGCCGCCGCGATGGTGGAACGCAATGGTGTTGACTACGCCAGCTACCTGAACGGTGTTTTCGCCGACGACCCCGATTTCCGCGCCGCCGCCGATGCCTGGGCGATGGAGGAAGTGCAGCACGGCGACGCGTTGGGCCAGTGGGCAATGCGCGCCGATCCCGGCTGGGACTACGAAGCTGCCTTTGTCCGCTACAAGAACGGCTATCACATCGACACGACGGCCGATGCGTCCCGCCGCGGGTCCCGCACCGGGGAATTGATCGCCCGCTGCATGGTGGAAACCGGCACCTCCAGCTACTACACGGCGCTTGCGGAAGCGACGGCGGAGCCGGTGTTGCAGAAGGTCTGCCGCCAGATCGCGGCCGACGAATTCCGCCACTACAAGCTGTTCTACGACCACATGCGCCGCTATTTGGCGCGGGAAAAGCTGGGTACGCTGGCGCGCCTGCGCATCGCCGCCGGGCGGGTGGGGGAGACGGAGGACGACGAGCTCGCCTTCGCCTGGCATTGCGGCAACGAGCCGGAGGGTACGGCTTTCGACCGTGCCCGCTGTTCCGCGTCCTATCTGGGCCCGGCGATGCAACTCTACAGCTTCCGCCATATCGAGCGGGCCACGGGCATGATGTTCAAGGCCACCGGGCTGAAGCCGCGCAGCCGGTTGTCGGACCTCGCCTCCCGCTTCGCCTGGCGGCTGCTGCGCTGGCGACGGGAGCGGTTCGTCCGCAGCGTTCCGGGGCTGCCGATGCCAGGGAGGGCACCGATTACCACTGTCGATTAGATTAGTTATTAGGCAATTCTGGAAATTTTCGGGAATCTTTCGGGAATCGTCTGGACAACTCCTTATCTTTGCCTAGAAACGCAGCGATCCATGGTCACGGCATTCGCCTAGTGAGTGACCATTTCTGTCATCAAGCTGCCCCGTCCGGCCATCGCGTGGGCGCCAAAACCGGAAAACGGACCGCCCGATGAGGAAAGCCGCCCCAGCCGTGACCCGCAACCTGGCCCGCATGCTGCCGGCGCTGCTGCTGGCCGGACCCGCCGTGGCCGCCGATGCCACACCGAAGGTGGATACCGGCGATACCGCCTGGATGCTGCTGTGCACCTTCCTGGTCATCTTCATGACCATCCCCGGCCTGGCGCTGTTCTACTGCGGCATGGTGCGCAAGAAGAACATCCTCGGCACCATGATGCAGTCCTTCGCCATGTGTGCGCTGGTCAGCGTGGTGTGGTTCGTTGCTGGCTATTCGCTGGCGTTCGGCACCGGCAACGCCTGGATCGGCGATTTCTCCCGCCTGTTCCTGATGGGCATGGGCGAGAATTTCGACAAGCCGTTCACCCTGGGTGCTGGCACGGACGCGGCGGTGGTGACCACGATCCCCGAGTCGGTGTTCCTGCTCTACCAGATGGCCTTCGCCATCATCACCCCTGCGGTGGTCACCGGGGCAGTGGTGGACCGGATGAAGTTCTCCGCCCTGCTGGTGTTCTTCACCCTGTGGTCGCTGTTCATCTACGCGCCGCTGGCGCACTGGGTGTGGAGCCCCTTGGGCTGGCTGAACGCGATGGGCGTGGCCGATTTCGCCGGCGGGACGGTGGTGGAGATCAACGCCGGCGTGTCCGGCCTGGTCTGCGCCCTGATCATCGGCCGCCGCCTGGGCTACGGGCAGGACAACATGGCGCCATACAACCTGGCGCTCGCGGTGATGGGCGCCTCCATGCTGTGGGTGGGATGGTTCGGCTTCAATGCCGGCGGCGCGCTGACAGCGGGCGGCCGCGCGGGCATGGCGGTGCTTGCGACGCAGATGGCCGCCGCCGGTGCCACCCTGGGCTGGCTGCTCGCGGAATGGGCCTGGCGCGGCAAGCCCACGGTGCTGGGTGCCATCTCCGGAGCCATCGGCGGCTTGGTCGCCGTCACCCCCGCCGCCGGCTTCCTGCTGCCGGGCCCGGCGCTGATCCTGGGCGTGCTGGCCGGCGTGATCTGCATGTGGTCCGCCACCACACTGAAATTCGCCCTGCGCTACGACGACAGCCTGGACGCATTCGGCGTGCATGGCGTCGGCGGCTTCATCGGCATGCTGTTCACGGGCCTGTTCGCCTTCGGCCCACTATCCGCGACCGAGGCCCTGCCGGGCGGGCAATATGTCGGCGGGATGAAGCTGTTCGGTGTGCAACTGCTGGCCAGTGTCGTCACCATCGCCTTTACCGCGATCGGCTGCGCCATCCTGCTGAAGATCACGGAGGCCACGGTGGGCCTGCGCGTCACCACGGACGAGGAACGCCAGGGGCTGGACGAGGCGATCCACGGCGAAAGCCTGGGCTAAGGATCGGGGACGGCCGGCCGGGTCGCCACCCGGCCGGGGTCGCGTTAGCCGGGATCAGTGCGGCTCGGTGCCGTTGCCAAGCTTGGAGGCCTGGGCGTCCAGCAGGCTGAGCGCCTTACGAAGCGCGGCGAAGTCAGCCTTGCTCATGCCATCCGCCAGGGCGGCTTCTAGCTTGCGGGTCAGCGGCTCGGCCGCGGCATGGGCGGTGGCGCCCTTGCGGGTAAGGCTGAGCTGGCGGACGCGGCCATCGCGCGTATCAGTCACCTGCTTCACCAGGCCGCGCTGCACGAGGCTGGCAACGGCGCGGCTGACGCGCACCTTGTCCATGTCTGAGGCCACGCTGACCGCGCTGGGGGAAACCGTGCCCTGCTCCGCGATGACGGAAAGCACGCGCCATTCCGCCGGATTCAGTCCGCATTGCGTGTCATACTGATTAGCAAAGAGCTGCGAGACACGTCGGGCTGTCACGCCGAGCTGGTGGGAGAAGGACTCCGCCAGTTTGAGCATCTCCGTCTCGCCGGATCTGGTCGTCTGGTTCATGGTTTGCGTCTCTTTGCAGTTACGGTTTGTGCTTTCAGTGAACCCCGCAGCCCTTGGCAGGCCCGGACCGCCCCAATCTGTGGTGTTCACCTTCTAGTAGATGGGCAAAACGTCGGCAATAACAATATTCGATTAATCGGATAAAATGCCAACCTAATTTCTTTTTTCTCAATATAATCAGTCTGAGCCTTTGAATACAGGGATAAGATGCATCGGGACAAAATTTAGCCCCTGCGCGCCAGGGGCCGTCTTATTCCCCGTGTTGAACAGTTCCCGCTACCTGCGACTGTAACATAACTATTATTTCTATTAATGGTTGAATATCAGACACATAACGGCCCGGCGGACGATGCATGACGGGACGGCGCAGTTGGCGTACAACCTCGCGCATGAAGGTGATCTTCCACTATGCGGCCGGCCGTGACCTCACCACCCGCCTGGAGGCGATACCGGGGCTGAGCATCAGCATATGCCCCGAATCGGACGTGGCGCTGCTCGGCCGCCTGCTGTCGGAGGTGGACGTGCTGTGGCATGTCCTGAAGCCCTGCACCGCGGAGATGATCGCCGCCGCACCGCGCCTGAAGCTGATCCAGAAAATCGGCGTTGGCGTGAATACCATCGCGCTGGAGGCGGCGAAGGCCCGCGGCATACCGGTGTGCAACCTGCCCGGCACGAATTCGCAGGCGGTGGCGGAACTGGCGTTGCTGCTGATGCTCGCCTGTCTGCGCAAGCTGCCGCGCTACGACGCGATGACCCGGGATGGCTCCGCCTGGCGCGCCGATCCGGGGATGCAGGACGGGCTGGGCGAATTGTCAGGCCGTACCGTCGGCCTGGTTGGCTATGGTGCCATCCCGCAAGCGCTCGCGCCGGTGCTGCGGGCGCTTGGTTGCCGGGTGCTCTATACTGCCCGCTCCGCCCGCCCCGACGCCATGGCGGAGTTTCGGCCGCTGGAGGCGCTGCTGGCCGAATCGGACATCGTGTCCCTGCACATTCCGGAAACACCCGAGACACGCGACCTGATCGGTGCGGCAGCGCTTGGGCAGATGAAGCCAGGCGCCATCCTGGTCAACACGGCACGCGGCGGGCTGGTGGACCAGGCGGCACTGGCGGCCGCCCTGCGATCCGGCCAATTGGCGGCGGCGGGGCTGGACGTGTTCGCGCACGAACCGGCGGACCCGTCGGACCCGATCTTCGCGCTGGAGAACGTAGTGGTGACCCCGCATATCGGCTGGTTGACCGGGGGAACCTTCGCCCGCAGCTTCTCCATCGCGGCCGAGAATTGCCGGCGCGTTGCGGCGGGCGAGGACCTGCTGCACCGCGTGGTGTAGGGGATTGCCATGACCGGCCTGCGCCTGATCGCGGACGACCTGACCGGCGCGCTGGACAGCGCGGCGCGGTTGGTGCCCGCATTCGGTCCCATCCCGACATTCCTGGCGGAAGCGCCGGGGGACGCGCCGGTGCACATGGCGCTGGATGCCGCCACCCGGGATGCCGGGCCGGACATCGCGCGCGCCGCCGCGCTGCGGCTGGCACCGTTGCTGGCCGGTGGCGACCCGGGCTTCCGGAAGCTGGACAGCCTGCTGCGCGGCCACGTCGCAATCGAGATCGCCGCCAGCGCCCCGCTGTTCCACAGTGTGATCGTCGCGCCGGCCTTTCCGTACCAGGGCCGCATGACGCGCGGCGGGCGGCAGTATTCGCGCACGGATTCGGGGGAATGGCGCGATACTGGCGTGGATCTCGTGGCGGAACTGGCAGAATTGGGCATCAAGGCCGGTATCTGCCTGCCCGGGCAGGCCGTGCCGCGCGGCGTCAGCCTATGGGATGCCGCCACCGACCCGGAGCTGGACCAGATCGTCAGCGCCGGGCGCGATGTGCGCGGCCAGGTGCTGTGGTGCGGCACCGGCGGCCTCGCGGGCGCGCTGGCGGGGCACCGCTCGGTGCCGCTGCCGCGCCTGCCGCGGCCGTTGCTCGCCCTGGTGGGATCGGACCAGCCTGTCAGCCGGGCTCAGCTGGCGGCACTGGGACGAAGGCACCGGCAGGTCACCGATGCGGCGGAGGCCGGAACCGTCGCGGACCTGCTGCGCGCGCACGGCGACCTCGCCGTCTCCGCCGCCCTCGCGCCCGGCCTTTCCCGCGCCCAGGCGGAACGGGTGATCGTGCCCATGTACACCGACCTGCTGAACGCCCTCTCCCTGCAGGGCATGCACCCCGGCACCCTGTTCGTCACCGGTGGGGCC
>Ga0315912_10003498_pt1 | contig 15557 bp, 12 predicted proteins | sample VfabasoilMG_FD_204469 | JGI IMG/M metagenome (GOLD analysis project Ga0315912, IMG submission 204469) | Garden soil microbial communities collected in Santa Monica, California, United States - V. faba soil | ecosystem: Environmental > Terrestrial > Soil > Garden | place: USA: California... | reverse complement strand
TGGCGACCACTGCCAACGCGGCACCGTCAGTAACGCCCGGTGAGGCGAGGGCAACGGCCGAAGAGGCGTACGTCTTCGGCTTCGCCATCGTCGAGCACTACAAAGCGCTCTGGGCCTACGGCGTCGAGCCCCAGTCTCCCAAGTACGGCGGCATCAACAAGTTCCGCAACGAGACCAAGCTCTACGGTCCGAAGGACACGGCGGTCGTCTCGGCCAACAACGACACTATCTACACGAGCGGCATGATCGACCTGCGCGCGGAACCGGTCGTCCTGCAGGTTCCCGACATTCCCGACCGCTACTACTCGTTCATGCTGGTCGACATGGTGACCGACAACTTCGCCTATGTCGGTTCGCGTGCCACGGGCACGAAGGCCGGTGCGTACGCACTCACCGGTCCCGGCTGGAAGGGCGCCTTGCCCGAAGGAGTGACTCGGATTCCTTCTCCCAGCTGGGTGGCATTCGCCATCGGGCGCACTGGCGTCAGCGGTGATGCGGATCTCCCGAAACTGCGCGACGTGCAGGCGGGATACGAGTTGACGCCGCTGTCGGCGTTCACGGGTAACGCGCCTCCTGCTGCTTCAACGGCGATCCAGTACCCGCCCCGTCTCGAGACGAAGACCGCCAAGGCAGCGGAGTTTTTCAAGCACCTCAATTTCCTCATGCAGCTCCACGTCTTCCCCGCCGTCGAACATCCGTTGTTCCAGAAATTCGCGCGCATCGAGGTGGGCCCGGGCCTGGACTTCGATCCCACCGCGTTTTCTCCTGATGTCATGCGGGCCATCGAAGAGGGCGTCACGGCCGGTCGCGAGAAAGTTAGCCAAGCCGCGGAGAATCTCGGCGCGAAGGTCAATGGCTGGAACCTGTCTCCGGCAAACGCTGGCGAGTTCGGGAACGACTACCTCACGCGTTCGGCAGCCGCGTGGAAATATATCTACGTGAATTCGGCGGTCGAGGCGATGTACCCGACGGCGAATGTCGACGGCAGTGACAAGCAGTTGGATGGCAGCAAGGCACGTTACGTGCTCAAATTCCCGAAGGGTGCGTTGCCACCGGTCAACTATTTCTGGTCGCTCACGCTCTACGATGCGAAGAGCCAAGTGCCCATCGAAAATCCGGTCAATCGCTATTCGATCGGCGACCGGACTCCGGGCATCGTCACCGCAAGCGACGGTTCACTGACAATCTACATTCAGGCCAGCAAGCCGTCCGCGGCGAACGCCGCCAACTGGTTGCCGGCTCCCAAGGCGCCGTTCTACGTGATTCTGCGTGCTTACGGCCCCAAGGCAGAGATGCTCGATGGCACGTACAAGATTCCACCGGTGACGCAAGCGAAGTAAGCCCGATCAGCGTTGGCATGCGCATCGGCAAAGGAGTGCAGCCATGAATATCAGAGTTCTCGTGGTTTCCGCCGGACTTGTGCTGCTCGGTGGCGGCGCCGCACCGGAGGCGAATGCAGACCCGAAGGGTCGCTTGATTTTCCTGGGCTGGACTCGCGATCTGCAGCATTCCGTCTGGTTGTCGGCCGTGCAGCCCGGCGTCTTCGATCTCGTGGACTCCCAGTACAGCCAGACCATCGATTTCTGGACGCAAGAGCGTGCGGGTTTGCGGCTATCGGTGTCATCGCATCGTGAAGAGTACGGTGGCACGCACAACCTGTTCACGCAAATCACCGATCAATATTCGCAGTACGAGAATTTCGTCGACTCCGCGGACCAGTGTCCCTGCCGCCCGTTGCTGCCGAATACATGGCCGCCGATCACGTTGCCACCACCGCCGACGGAGCCTGGATTCCCGGATGGGGGCGTCACGGGCCTCATGCCCACGCTGCCGCCCGGCGTGAATCCACCCATAGCCACGTTGCCGCCGACGGGGGTGATGCCGCAGCTTCCGCCAGTCGAGCGTCCACCTACTGGAGTGATGCCGGGACTTCCGCCAGTCGAGCGTCCGCCTACGGGCGTGATGCCGGGACTTCCGCCAGTCGAGCGTCCGCCTACTGGCGTGATGCCGGGACTTCCGCCAGTCGAGCGTCCACCTACTGGGGTGATGCCGCAGCTTCCCGGCGGAGTGACACCGCCCGTCGGAACACTTCCACCTACCGGCGTGATGCCGCAGCTTCCTGGCGGAGTGACACCGCCCGTCGGAACTCTTCCGCCCACCGGCGTGATGCCGCAGCTTCCTGGCGGAGTGACACCGCCCGTCGGAACACTTCCACCTACCGGCGTGATGCCACAACTTCCTGGCGGAGTGACACCGCCGGTCGGAACACTTCCGCCTACCGGCGTGATGCCGCAGCTCCCCGGCGGGGTGACGCCGCCTGTCGGAACACTTCCGCCGACTGGCGTGATGCCACAACTTCCCGGCGGAGTGACGCCGCCGGTCGGAACTCTTCCGCCCACCGGTGTGATGCCACAACTTCCCGGCGGAGCGGTACCCCCGGTCGGCACGCTTCCCCCGGAAGTGAGGCCACCCGTCGGTCCGCTGCCCCCGGGCGTTCAGCCCGCACCGGGGATGCCGGGAACCGGAGAACGCGTCGGCGCAATCGTTGCCGAAGAAGCCGCACGGCGTCCCGCCAGTCACGGCTGGAACCTGTGGCTCGACAACACCTACTACGACATCTCGGACGATCGCGATGGCGCTTCCGGCGATGGCTCGACCAACGCGTTAACTATTGGAGTCGACAAGGTCGTCCGCCGCGGCATGATCCTGGGATGGATGTTCAGCTGGCAGGATTCCGACACCTCCCGATACGCCGATCAGTCGCGGATCGACTCGGAGGGCTACACCACGGGGCCTTACTTTGCCTGGCAGATCGGCGAACGCTGGATGTTCGACGCCTCGGCGTACTTTGGTGCCAATGACACGAGTCAGCGAATCCTCGTGCTGTCGGGTGGCTACGACTCGAAGAGTTATGGCGCCGCCGCCGGCCTCACGGGCAGTTACTCCTGGGGCGCCACCGCCGTTCGTCCCCGACTCGCGATCAACTGGTCGCGCAACTCGAACGACGCCATGAGTCTGCGCGGCACCTTGGGCGCCATCGATCTGGATATTGTGCTGCCGGAGTCCACGACGAATTTCTCGGCAGCCACCTTGTCGACCGAGTTCGCGCGCTACCTGGGATTCATGCAGAGCGTCCCGACGATGGCTTACCTGGACCTCGAGGCGCAATACGGGCTCGACGACTACGCGGGTGTGAACTCGCTCACGGGAGAACTCACTTCAGCTAAGGAATCGTCGTGGACGGGTCGCGTCAAGCTCGGCGTGCGTATGCTCGTGGCGCAGAAAACCACGCTTACGCTCGCGGGCGGCTACTCGAGCATCGGGCAGGACGATCTCGATATTTCCGAGTGGCGGTTGTACTTGTCGCACAGCTTCTGAAAATCCACCAAAGCCAAAGCCTGCTAGAAACGCGCACGCGCCGACAATCCGTAGGTGCGCGGATCTCCGACGAGGCCAACCACCGCGCCGGAGGCGAAGACTCCCGAGGTGGACTGGGTGATGAAGTACTCCTCATCGAGAAGATTGTTTGCCCACGCCCAAATGCGCCAGCGACCGTCGCGCGTTTCGAGGCCGAGCTGCAGATTCGCCAAACCGTAGGCCTCTTGTTGCGTGTAGTCGGAAAAGTCCAGCTTGTATGCCGCGGTCTGCGTGTACTCGAGATCGGAGAAGATGCGCTGTCCACTCGTGCCCACCGGATGCTCGAAATGGATCGTCGCGGTTGCCGACCACGGTGGCGAGCCCGGCACGCGTTCGCCCGTGAAATCGCAGACCGTGGCATTGACGGTTTCGACCGGGCAGGGCGCGCTGGTGAACGAACTGAAGGAGGCGTCGTTCCAGCCCACCGCCAGCGACAAGTCGAGATTGGGCGCGGGCCGATAGCGGCTCTCGAGCTCCACGCCTCGCGAACGCACCGAGCCCACATTGGTGAGATAGAACGTGTTGCGCACGCGATCGCGGAAACTCGCCTGGTAGTCATCCACCTCCATCCAGAATGCCGCGAGGTTCAATTGCAACCGATCCGCGAGCCACTGCCCCTTCCATCCGAGTTCGAGCGTGTCGGCAATCTCCGGGTCGATCGACGGATCGACGCCTGCGGGAACGATCGCGACATTGATGCCACCGGACTTGGCGCCGCGAGCGAGCGACAGGTAGGTCATCGAATGTTCGTCGATCGTGAATCGCGCGCTCAACAGGCCGGAAACGAAATCCTCGTCGGTCTTCACATCGGTGCTCACGAATCCGCCGAGGCGTTCACGTGCGGCGAGCGCAGCGGTGCTGGTAGCCGGCAACGTCGCGCCCCCCGAGTTGCTGCGTGTGATGCGCGCGGAGCGGCTTTCACTGGTCCAGCGCGCGCCGGCGGTGAGCTCCCACGCGCTCGCCGGTCTCCAAGTTCCCTGGACGAAGGCAGCAAGGCTGTCCGTGCGCGGGTTCGAGTCGATGGTCACGCGAAAGCCGTCGAGCGCGAGCGGCGTCAATCCGGCCGTCATGAAATCTGCGGCGTCCGCTCCGAACAGCGAGTTCGAGTGGCTGTCGAGCTCCTGCAGGTACAGGTACGCGCCGACCATGTAGCCGAAGGCGCCGTTCGACGCGGAGCTCAGACGCAGCTCCTGGCTGAATTGCCGGTGCCGCGAGGAAACGCCGGTTTCCGGAAGAATATCGAGCGCCGAAAAATCTCCGTCGTTCTGTGGCCGGAAGTTCCACTTTCGCCAGGCGCTGATCGAGGTCAGGATTTGATTGCCGAAGCGCACGTCGGCAATCGCGGTGAGGCCCGCTTGCTCGGTGACGACCCGCTGCGCGGCGTCCGCATCGGAGCGCCGCGCGAATGGATCGAACTCGGGTGAGTAGCCGGCGCGCGCACTGCGCTGCAAGAAATTGTCAGGCCGTATCGAGCCGTCGGCCAGGATGATGCCGGGATCAACGAGCAGATAGCCGGGCCCTTCCTCGTCCTGCGAGGAATAGTCGGCAATCAATCGCACGCGGGTGCTGTCAGTCGGTGTCCACAGCAGCTGTGCGCGACCGCCTGCCCGATCGAGCTCACCCAGTTTCCTGTCGAGGGTGGTGTCGGTCACGAATCCGCTGCGGTGGGTGTCGAACGCGGTCAATCGAAATGCCAAACGCTGAGGAATGAGCGGTGCGCTGATTGCGCCGCTCAACTGCGCGTAGTCTTCGTTGCCCGCACTCAACTGCGCCCAGGATTCGAATTCTTCGGCCGGAGGCCGCGTCACGATATTGAGCGCGCCCGCCGTGGTGTTCTTGCCGAACAAGGTGCCCTGCGGACCGCGCAGCAACTCCAAGCGTTCGAGGTCGATGAGGTCGTTGACCGACATCCCCAGGCGGCCTAGATAGACCCCATCGACAAATACGCCGACGCTCGATTCCAGGCCGTCGTTGGCGGGGTTCTTGCCCAGTCCACGGATCACGATGCTGGCCTGGCGCGGCTGCGCGATATCGGTTGCGACATTCGGCATGGAGCGCAGGATTTCCTGTATGCGAGCCGCATTCGCGTCTGCGAGCGCCTCGCCGTCGCGGACGGACATGGAAATGGGGACCTCCTGCGCCTTTTCGTCGCGCTTGCGCGCGCTCACGACGACTTCATCGAGCGCAGGCGATGTCTGTGCGGCAATGTCCGGCGTGTAGGCGCACAGGAGAACGACAGTCGGCAGCAAGAGTTTTGCGGCGTTTGGCGGCAATCCTTGACCCCTGACCAGGCAAGCGCCCAGCCTCCGCGGTTTCGTTACGAGAGCATGCGCGCGCGAGTATCGACGTTTAGTGCGAGTGCGTTCAACGCCGGGTCAATTGCGAAGTGATCAGGCGGGATGCTGGGGCTCAAAAGCATTGCAGTCCTGGAAGGGGAGGGCCGAATTGGCGGGCATTTTGACCGTCCGGCCGCCAAAAGTTGCGATCAAGTGATGGGTATTTCCTGAGGTATGGATATTCGGGTAATTCGAAAAGTCCCTTAGAACCAAGCTCTCCGGGAGCCGGTATGAATCCCTCTCTCCCGCCATCTCTAGAACTCGGCCCATCAGAGACGATGTGGAGCTTTTCACGGATCGCGCAGCCGCTGATTGGCTGCGATTTCCGCTTCAAGTCCTCTCTCCAACGCCTGGTAGCGTGCGTTACCGGCGAGGGGCACCGCATACAGTGGGTCGCGAGTTACGTCCGCCGGGCCGACCATTGGAAACTCGGTAGATAGCTGCTCGAGGATGTGCACTGCCTCATCACCTCTTCCTGCCCACGCCAGCACTCGCGCTGCGAGCGAACGTGAGTAGCGCTCGATCCCCGGGTGAATGTTTTTGGGAGCCATGGCGAGCGCGCGGCGGGCTTCCTGCGCGGCACCGGGCTTATCCCCTGCGAAGAAGGCGCCCTCCGCGGCGAGCATGCGCAGATACCAGGCATTCCATTTCGTGACCGGTTCTCGCGCCACGAAATCGAGCAGCACACGTCCGTCGGTCGCCGCTGCCGCCGTGTCGTTCTCGAGCATTTTTGCCCAGCCATGCAGTTCGGCAACCGGTTTTCGCCCAATCGCCGGAATCGTGAACCCGCCGCGACTGCCCTGCGGCAACATGGTGAGTCCGGATTGCTCGACGAGCGCGGCCAGCTCGTTCAAACGGCGAGAGTACAACAGCAAATCGAAACTTGCGGCCAGGCGCGCCTCGGGCTCTCCCGTGGCTTCAACGTGTTTCACTTCTTTGGCAAAGCGATCGACCTGCCCGGTGAACCCGAATAGCCGCAAACCGTAGGTAGTTCGCCCCGGGTAACGCGCCTCGAATGCGCGCGACAATCGCAATGACTCTTCCGGCCGTCGCGCCGTTTTCAATACCGTGGTCCAATCCGCGGCAATCATTGGATTCGCGGGGTCGAGCGTCGTCGCGCCTTCGTAGTAATCAAGTGCCTCGGCCAATGTTTCGGCTTGAGACAGGGTGCGCGCGAGGCCGAGGCAGACTTCAGGGGCGCGCGGATTGATCTGCTCTGCGGCGCGCAGCATGCGCAGCGCTTTCGGAGTGTCGAATTCGACCAACGACGCGTAGGTCGCTTCGCTCACGAGAAGGGGCGGAGCATCGCCCATCAAACGACGGGCGGCGGCAAGGTCGATGCGCAGTGCGGTGAGGTTCGCCTCGCTGACATCCTGGCTGCTGATGAACATGTTCATGCGCACCCGCGCGCGCTGCAGATGCGCTGCGGCAAACGTGTCGTCGAGAGCGATCGCGCGATCGAGGAGCGCCAGCGCCTTCTGCTGTTCGCGCGGCGAGCGCATTCCCGTGACAGTCTGCATCCCCAGGCGGGCCTTGAGATACAGGTCATAGGCTTCGGGGTCCGCCGGCTGCGGCAGATCGCCGATGTCGCCGGACAGCTTGACCATGAGTTGCGATCCCACCTCTTCGGCCACCGCCGATTGCAGGGTGATGGCGTCGGTAAGCTGCCGGTCGAAGTTTTTCGACCACAGGTTCAGGTCGTTGCGTGCGTCGATCAGGCGCAATACGAGGCGTACCGATTGTCCCTCGCGTCGCACCGAGCCTTCCAGCACGTGGGTGACGTTCAATTCCTGCGCGATGTCGCTCACCGACTTCGGTGCCGCGCGATAAACCATCATCGTCGTGCGGGATATGACCTCGAGGTTGGTGGCGCGATTGGCAATCGCGCTCAGGATTTCCTCGTGCATGCCGTCGGCGAAGAACGCATTGGCCGGATCGGGACTCAGATTCTCGAACGGCAACACGGCCAGTCTGAGCCGCGCTCGTTCCGCGTTTGGGCTGATCGTTTCCACGGACGTGGCAGGGGTGCCCGCCAGGTAAACGGCGAGCAAGATACTGGCGACGATTGCCGCGCAAGCGCTGGTCCAGGCGAGTATCCGTGCACTATCGGCTCCCCGTTTGGACTCCGTCGTCACATCGGGGCGCGGAGCTTCACCGATATAGCGATATCCTCGACGCGGCAAGGTTTCGATGAAACGCGGGGACTCGGCATCGTCCCCGAGCGCCGAGCGCAACCGTCGAACGCCCGAATTGAGATTCGCATCGAAGTCCACGATGGTCTTCGGCCACAGGCGCGTGATGAGCTGCTCTCGTGTCACCACTTCCCCCGGCCGGCCCAGCAGCTCATCCAGGATCTGGAAAGGCAGGTCCTGCAGGCGCACGCGCTTGCCATCGCGCTCGAGCTCTCCCGATTCGCGGTAGAGCGTCCATCCGCCAAAGGTAAGCGTGAGCGGTTTGGTCATGCGAGGCCGCAGAGGATACGTGCGCCAAGGCGTGTCATGAACATTTCAGACAAATGCCAGCCCGCTTTCATGGCTTTCGCGGCCCCAGAGAGCAAGTCTCCGCGCCCGAGAAACGTCCGCGCAGGAATTACTCATGACCGTTCTAGATCGCCGCGCCTTGATGCAGCAACTCTTGCTGATCGGTGCCGCCGCTCCCCTGCTAGGCCGCGCCGCCGCAGCGCACCCAGCTGGATCTGTGCCGCGCATCGGGATGCTGAGCGGCGACTTTCCCACGCACCACGAGGCATTCCTCTCCGAGCTGCGCAGGCAGGGATTCGTCGACCGCGAGAACGTCATCATCGAACATCGCGTTCAACGCACACCCACGGAAGGCCCCGCGCACGCGAAAGAGCTCGCGCGAATGCGGCTGGACTTCATCGTGGTGGCTGCGCTGCCATTTGCACTCATGGTGCGCCGCGAGAACCCCAACATGCCCATGGTGATCACGACCTGCCCGGGCATGATCAGCAATGGCTTCGCGAAAAGCCTCGAGCATCCCGGCGGCATCTACACCGGTCTCGATGAATTGCCGCCGGGCGTGACGACGAAAAGACTTACGCTGCTCAAGATGGCAGTGCCATCGGCCAGACGCGTCGCGCTGCTGTCGACTACGCCAGGCGTCGGTGGGCACGAGGCGCAGCTCGAAGATGCGAAGCGCGCCGCCACGGCGCTAGGCGTCACAGTCAATCCCTATCGCGCCACCAATACGGAGGAGCTGCACCTGGCCCTCGTCGCGATCGTGCGTGACGGCATGGATGCCATGCTGAACTTTCAGGGTGGACTCTCCATATTTCACCGGCAGGCCATCGTCGACTTCGCCGCGGCGCACCGACTGCCGGCAATCTACCAGGCCACCATGTTTGCAGAGGCCGGCGGGCTCATGACCTGGGCACCGGATCTCGTGGAGCAGCAGCGCGTGGCGGCGCGACTGGCAGCACAAATACTGAAAGGTGCGAAACCTGGCGATCTGTCGATCACGCATCCCACCGGCTACGCATTGACGATTCATGCCGGCGCGACAGAGAAGCTAGGCATGCCATTGCCACCGGCGCTGCTGGCGCAGGCGGCGCGAGTCATCGAATAGCCAACGGAGAATGCACCGATTGCGTCGGCCGTCGCGGGGCAATGCCGCATCGCAACCGTCTCCGGGAATTTTTCACATCTTGTGAGTCCGAGGTCGCGCGGCCGGTAGCATCTGCCCGCGCGTCTACCTATTGTCTCGGAGCAGCCTAACCAAGCAGGAGCGCTTCGTGGCCGTTGTCTCGCGGACATCCCAGAACTGGTGCCGACCCGTTCGACGCTACCCGCCGGCGCGCTGCACCTGCCTGAAACCCGATGAGCCGCCGAAGCGGCCGGATCCCGCGATCTACAGCCAGGCCGAGCAGATCTCCCTCGGCCTTGCGCCGACGTGGAATCCGGACGACATCACCACGAATCAGCAGCGGCCGTGGACGCTCCTGGATGAAAGCACCGTGAAGGTGCGCAATCTTTCGCCCAGCGTGAGTGCCGTGAACACGCTCGTGCACCTCTTCACGTCTCCGTTCGGCATCGGAACGCAGCGGACGTTGCTGTCCTCGCAGGTCGTCAACCTCGCACCGGGCGCAGAGGCGACACTGATCTACCCGATGACGGCGGCGCTGCTCGCCGGCGATCCGCGCATCGGCGCCCACGTCGCGATCGAACATCCGCACGACTCGAAGGCGATCAACAATCGCGGATCGCAGACCGTCTTCAGCGTGTTCACGACGGACGTCGGCCGGAATCTGCACTTCGACTTTCCCGTGGTGAACAACTCCGGCTCGGCCCGGCAGATCACGCTGGCCATGTTGCCCAACGCGCTCGGCGCGGCGGTTTCGCCCGCCGTGCACAATTTCGCGCCTTGGGAGCAGATCATCGCGCGCGTGACGGCGCACGTGCCTGCGGGAGTCCACGGAACGCCGGCCACGCCGGTACGCAACGACATCACGGTGATCGGATGGGCGACAGGCGGAGTACTGGTCGACGGTGTCACCTTTGTCGTGCGGGCGGACGACTGATGGCGGCGCTCGTGAAACTCGCGGCGCTGCTGTTCGGCAGGCTCAGCTTCTGCGCGCTCATGGGCGCGATCATCGGCGCGCTCGCCGGGTTCCTGTTCGCGGCGCTGATGGAGGAACACCCGGGGCACGTCTTCACGAACGCGGAATTGCTGCAGATAGCCGTTCCTCTTGCCATCGCGTGCTGGCTGGTGGTGCTGCTGATCGTGGGCGTCTGGCTGCACTACGGGGCGGCCGCGATCGCATGGCCGCTGCTGCTCAATGCTTTCGTCACCGTGCTGCTGACGGTGTGGGCCAACAACCTCATCCAGATGCCCGCGATCGCCGGAATCATCGGCTTGCTCATCGGCATCCTGGTGGGCTCCATCCTCTGTCGGTTCTGCGGGCGTTTACCGCAAGGGACGACTCATGGCTGACGTAAAGCCGCCTTGCGGCCAGCAGAATGCATCGGTCGACACCGACCTGACCACGCTCCTGTTGATCCTCGGCGGCCTCGTCTCCGCGATCTCGCTCATCAAGACCGCGATCACGAACTGGACCGCGCTCTCCAACTGGCTGTTGGCGAACGGCGTCGGCATGGGTATTCCGCTCGCCGCCATCGGCGGCGCGCTGATCGCCTTCACCGTGGTGTTCGTCATCGCCTACAACCGCTGCCGGCCGCGCGAGGGTGTGCAGGCCTGCTCGGCGGGCGTGATCAACGAGATCGTTCCGGCCTACGACAACGGCGTCGATCAGTTCTTCGCCTTCACGGGCATGCACAATCGAATCGACGTCGTGGTGAAGTCCTTCTACTGGCCGCTCGTTCAAAACAACGTGTTCGTGCGCTGTGCGGCCGACGCCGACGGCTCGCCGATGATCGCCGGTTACTACTGGACGAAGGAAGTCTGCGCGGCGGGTCAGGGCGCGATCGTCGGCGGCGCAGTCGGGATCATTCCGGGTGTCCTCGCCGGCGTGGCGCTCGCGGCGTTGATCGGTTGTGCCACGATCATTCTTTGCATCCTGGCGCTCATCGTCGCGGCAATCGTCGCCGCTGCGATCGTCATCGCCGCCGCCGTGATCGGCGGGCAGGTCGGGCGCGCGCTCAGCGAGGAGACCGTGCCTGAGGCCGATGACGTGGCATTGCGTGTGGGCGATTACGTCACCACCAGCGGCAACCTGATGAACATCGAATTCATCGACGGCGCGCGCGGCTACTGGTGGGTTACCGACTCCGCGCTGCACGGTCATTCGAGCGAGGCGGCGCCATACCGCTACATCGATCCCGATACCAACCTCACCGGTGACATGTGTCCTGGTTCTGGTCCAGTCATCACCTGACTCCGGAGCTCATCCCATGAAGATGCATCGCGTTGCCGTCGGCCTGTTGTTCTGCCTGACCGTCATCGGCTGTGAAAAGGGAGGCCCGGTCGGCGTCGAGGAAAGGCAATCGGCTGATTACAAGGTGAAGACCTATTACGACAACGCGAGCGGCAACGTCGAGGTGCTGGTCGCTTCGAACGCCGGCGAGTCCATCGTGGCATTGCCGAGATCGGCGATCCGCCGCGACTCCAGCATCGGAGACGACGAGCTGAGCTGCCTCGGGAAGTGCGCGAAGATCGAGGACCTCGAGGCGCGCTTGAACTGCATACTGCTTTGCCCCGTTTCCAAGAACTGGAACGTGGCGCTGGTGTACGCGCAGAAATAGCCCGGCGCCTTCGGCAGCGCCTCCCGGTCAGTGGGGGTATTTGAGGTGTCTGGTTGACAGGACATGATGTCCTGTATACAAGACATCTGATGGTCTCCACTGCGTTGAAGCCGATTTCATTCCTGGCCACAGGGCTTGTCGCCGGCGCCTTGTTGGCAATCGCTTCGCTGGTGTCGCATGTCCCGACCGGCTGGATTGGGGCCGGCGCACTGATCACCTGGGCCGTCGTTGCACGGCGGCGGTGGACTGCGCTTGAAGCAACGAATGGACTCGAGCCCGGTGCGCCCGAACGCGCCCTCTGGCTGCGACTTGCGGGCACTGCGCTCGTCCTGGGACACCTGGTAACGGCGATCCTGCTGGCGGGAAATGATCTGCGCGTCGGGCAGGGCAATACCCTCGCTGTCGACTCCTGGACGTTGGTGACGGCACAAATAGTTGCAGCGCTGCTGTTTCGCGGCGACAGCAAGGTTCAGGACGAGCGACACGCCGGGATCGCCGCGCGTGGTGTCCGCGTTGGCTACGCCACTCTCATTGCAGTGCTGATTCCTGTCATCGCCTGGCTGGCATTCACACCGCCAGGCGCGCGAGTGGTGCTGTCGCATTTCGTGATTGCCAACGCGCTGATCGCGCTGCTGCTCGTCTCATACGCGGCACTGCTGTTCGTGCAACTCGTCGACTACGCCAGGGACACCTGCAGCGCGGTCGATGACGAACAAACTTCTCCATGACCGGGCAGCTGATCGGCAACAACTTGCGGCGTCTGCGTTTTGACCACGACCAGATGAGCCAGGCGACGCTGGCCCAGATCGTCGGCGTTACGCGGCAGACGATCGTTGCGCTCGAGACGGGCCGCTACGCCCCGTCGCTCGAGCTTGCCATGCGGTTGGCGGCGGTGTTTGGCCGCGGGGTGGATGACCTGTTCCATTGGCTCGATCCCGAAGCCGCGCAAGCACACTACAAACAAGAAAGGTAACCGATGACCAGAATCCATCTCATGCTACTTGCTGCACTGTTACAGAGTTCAGCGGCATTCTCCGCAGACAGCCCGATCGATTTCTATTTTTCAAACGATGCCCTGCTGGAACGGGATGGCGCCGCGGCAATCCAGGAGTGGAACGAGCGGTGTGTGGCGGGAGGCGAGTTCGCAGAGTTCGCCGCCATCTTCGCGCCGGATCTCAAGATGAGCGTCGCCGAGCGCAAAGCCCAATTGGCAAAATTCAATCGAGCCGAAGCTGTTCGTATCGTGACAGAGGCCTGGCGCAAGGCGAACGCGGCGCTGCCCCAGGGGCCGCTGCTCGTCTGCATCGACATGGCCCCGGTCGCTGACGACTTCACGCGCAGTCTCATGGGCGGAATTGCCGCAGTGACCGCTGGAAGAGGGCGCATCATCCTGCGCGTTCATCCGGACGCCGACTGGAAGTCAGTCCTGCCTTACGTTCTCGCCCATGAAATGCATCACAGCTACTGGCTGGAACATCATTTCGATGCCGGCGCGCCGTTCACCCTTGCCGACTACCTGGTTTTCGAAGGACGGGCGGACTATTTTGCTGGAAGGCTGTTCACGCATCGCGCTCCCTGGACCACCGCGCTCGACGCCGACGCCTATTCTTCGACGTGGCTCGCGATGTCAAAGGACCTGGGCACGACGGAGCCGGAGAAGTTGCAGGCCTACATGTTTGGGTCGCAACAAGCCGCCATCCCGATGTGGGCCGGATATAGCGTCGGCTACCGACTCGTGTCGGAACGCATGGCGCAGGAGCCGAGGCTGGATCTGCGAGCAATGACGTCGGCGCCCGCTTCGGCATTCATGCCGAAGAAGTAGTCGTCCTGCCATCCTTATACTTCTCGCCTCGGATGGAGCCGGACTCGATGACCCGCAAACCCACGCGCCGATCTTTTCTCAAGCACGCCGCTCTCTTGCCATTCACAGTCGCCTGGGCGCCGCCTCTGGTTGCCGCGAACGGGCTCACTCCCATCAAGCGCACGGGCGCTGCTCACCTGCGTACCTCGCTGAACGCCTTCTCATTCGTCGAATTGTTGAATGCGCACGCGAAGGATCCGAGCCGGGGCATCGATCTCTTCAAGCTGTGCGACTTCTGCGCCGAGCACGATTTCGATGCCGTCGACCTGACTGGTTACTTCTTTCCGGGTTATCCGCAGGCGCCCGCCGACGACTACATCTTCAGGCTCAAGCGTCACGCGCTCGGTCTCGGCCTGGAGATCAGTGGCACAGGGGTGCGCAACGATTTCACCGCCGGGGCCCGGGCCGTGCGCGACGAAGGCGTGCAACGCGTCAAGACCTGGATCGAAGTCGCGGCCAAGCTCGGTGCGCCGGTGATCCGGGCGTTCGCCGACTCGCAGCCGCCTTTCAAGAACTGGCGAGAGGCTTCCGGCAATGTCAGCCGCGCCGAGGTGGAAGCCTGGATGGCCGATTGCCTGAGGGAGTGCGCGGATCACGGCCAGAAATTCGGCGTCATGGTGGGCGTGCAGAACCACGGCGATTTCATCACCTCGGCCACCGAGCATCTCGGCCTGCTGGAGAGGGTGAACCATTCGTGGTGCGCGGCCCTCGTGGATACCGGCAACTATCTCACCGCAGATCCGTATGCCGACATCGCCCGGGTTACGCCCTTCGCGGTGAATTGGCAGATCAAGGAAAGAATCGGCAACAAACCCGACTCGCCCCTCGTCGACATGCGCAAGCTGGTGACGATCATCCGCGGCGGCGGATATCGCGGCTATCTACCCATCGAGACATTGGCCCAGGGCAGAAAGGACTACGATTCCTTCCTCGCGGTGCCGAAAATGCTCGAAGCCCTGCGCAAGGCCATCGAGGAAACCGCGCCCCTTGACCGAAAATGAAAAGTCCCCGGTGGTTTTCCACCGGGGACTATCTACTTCACGCTCTCAAGGCCTCCCGGTACCAACCTTGCGCAGCGATCCGTATTGAGGTTGGTTACGGACTTCCGGCATCGATCCTGCGCAGGATTCCATGTTCACGCTCCATCACGTACATGATGGTGCCGTCCTTGGAGATGGTGCAGGAGTTCGGCCGGAAGAAGTCGGCGGTGGCGAGGGGCCCGTCGATGATCTGCCGGGTCGCAGTGCCGGAGAAGGTGTCGACCGTGCCGTCGAGGCTGACGCGGCGTATCTGGGCGATGGTGGGGCTCGCCACGTAGATGTAGCCACGGCTGTAGCAGACCTGGTTCGTGGCGCCGCCCACCACCGCGAGCTGCGACACGTTGCCATTGGTGATGTTGAAGAGGGTGCCACTGGCCCAGTTGCCGGCATACACGTTGCCGTTTTCATCGGTCAGGATGGAGACCACGTCCAGCAGCGGTGCACCCGAGGCGTACGTGGAGACCGTGCCTTCCGGGGTGATCTTCAACACCGTCGCGCCCGAGCCCGCGCCCGCGCCGGTGCCGTACAGGCTCACGTACACGGTGTCATCCTTGTCGACCCACGCTGATCCGGGGCCGTTCAGCCCGGAAGCGATCGTGGTCACCACGCCGTCCGGCGTGACTTTGCGCACCGCGTTGCCTTCCCAATCCGCCACGAAGATATTGCCCTTCGAATCGAAGTTGAA